>Ga0307517_10009984_pt1 | contig 13366 bp, 15 predicted proteins | sample 23_EM_MG_FD_194515 | JGI IMG/M metagenome (GOLD analysis project Ga0307517, IMG submission 194515) | Populus trichocarpa ectomycorrhiza microbial communities from riparian zone in the Pacific Northwest, United States - 23_EM | ecosystem: Host-associated > Plants > Roots > Unclassified | place...
CACAGATCTAGATCTCCTCCTCTCCCTCAGAGTAAGAAAGCTCACGAGACGAGCGGCTGCTTTTAGGGGCCTGATGTACCACCGTTGATCTGGCCGAAGAGGTATGTCAAGGTTACTAAGCACATGCCATACCCACTGGGAAACGCACATGATATTTTGAAAGTCACTCAAATCCATACCGTCAACACCCCGACCGCCAAATATGTATACGACATTTCCAATAACGACTGCAGCTTGGCCCCCTCGCGTGTGAGGAATGTAGCCGATGCAGTTCAGCTCCGTCTATACGGGTTTGCAGGTTGAAAGATCAAGTGTCGTTGTAGTGGTACTTCCTATCTGTTCCTCCAAAACTTGAAAAGAGGTAAATGCAAGCAGATATGGGATCAAATCAGTCATACAGAATGATTTAGTTTTCGAATGCAATACACACGTAGCGGGCCTGTCCTTGGTGCCGGTTGGTAAGTGCTTGCAGGTTCCCATCTTTCCCAAGAAGCGGGCTGCGTTTTCACTTTCGAGAGGTGAATACGGCCCGATGTATGATGGGAGGGCGTACGTGAATTGAGGTCAAAGGCCCAGAGGTCATCAAGAACTCCCCGTGCTCTCGTGCCGCGACTCCTCTGCAGCTTCGTTGGCGTGAGTTCCGACGCGGCGCGTCGTGGCAACTGGATTGCAATGACTTCGGGTGATACAAACCTTTCGTTGATCGCAGGAATTTTATGGGGGAATGCGTGTCAAACAGCGTTTTAGGGACAGAGGTCGTAAAGTAGACCCCTCGTATTGAAACAGCCGAGTCAATACGATTATTTAAAGAAAAGCATAGCTACATAATAGGAGTATCAAGATTTTTTTTAGGTTTATGTCAATGAAAAGGATAGAAAATATTCGAACAAATCGCCACATATGTTTGCTGAAAAACATAATATAAGCTCACGTTCAGCGAGCATCATTCCATCGATTCCATTCGCCGTTCCTCAGTGGAAACTGGCCTATAGGTTGTTCGGTGGCCGCGGGTTGAGTATGGCCGGAGTTATGAATCGGCCCACCACCACGCGAGGGTCGTCCATTGAATGTACGTGGATGATTATGGTGTCGAACAGAGTTATAATTCTGCTGAGTTTCACGTCTGCTCCCCTGTCGGCGATAGAGAGGCGGCGGGGTGTTGAAGGGACTGGAACCCGTTCCACGGAGGGGTGCTGGAGACTGATGATAATCGGGAAACTGTTGAGATGGAGCGGCAGGAATACCTGCACTTTTGAACCGACCCTGGTTTGGGGTTGAATAAGGATTGTTGGTCGAATCGGCACCACCCATATTGTACGGGTATGACACGGTATTTCCCCAGCTTGGTAAACCTGCGTGAGGGTGCCGAGGAGCAGCAGGTGCTGAAACACATCCCGAGCCAGCAAGATACTGATCGAGGGCCTCGGGTTGGTAGACAGCAATCAACGTTCCTTGTTCATTTTGGATAAATCCAGTGGGAATCAGAGGTGCCTGCGTGGCTAGATGCTGAGGTCCCTGTTCCAGAGGTGGCCGCGGGGGTACGGCGGGATATGGGATATAGGACTAAAGACAGAGTGAGTTAGTAGTTGTGAGCGAACGGATGCATAGTAACATACAGCATACATCCCCATATGAGGCCAAGGATGTTGTGGCCCAGTCGCAGGTCCACTTGCCTCAGAGCTCGGTGGACTTGTAACCGGTTGCTGTGATTGTGGGGTTGCTGGTGGATAGATTGGATATCCGGGGTAGTATGGAACCGAAAAAGGCGTTTGAGGTATGTACGGATGTGCCCATGGAGGAGGTGGAAAGTACGGTCCAGTCGGAATTGGGTATGAGTAGGGCGGTGCAGAAAATGACAGGCCAGTTGTGGACACCGACGATCCTAAAGAAGATGGCTCTGGTGTATGCGCTGGTGACTCGGGTGCGTCATACCATTCTCGATACTTTTCTCCCGACGTGCTGTCCTTCGAACTCGAAGCCACATCTAGGGGTAAGGCAGGAAGTTGCGCAGAACTAGAACCTGACGGAATAGTATTCCTGGGCAATCTCGACGATGGAAGTGCGTCCGACAAAGAAGCCAGCTGGATTTCGGAGACAGTGGCTGGGTCGCTAACGTCGGCATGGAGGGGCGTGTGTCCTTGCCCCCCATATGGTGGGCGAAAATGAAAACTTCGGTGGGCCCCAAGGTGATTGTGGTGAGGCCTCCCACGCCCCCTTCCATACTTCCAATTGTTTCTAGAAGGGTTACAATCTCGAAGCTGGACCCTCATCGCACGTCCTTCATAAACGCGGTTGTGCTACAAAACGATAGAAGTTGAGACGATGGTTGAAGAGAATCAAGTAATCATGACCAACCTCCTCGAAAACAGCTCGGGCGGGTGATTCGGGATTATCGAATTTGACGAACGCAAACGCTGCGCAGGAATTTACTAGACACGGAATATAAATTATTCTGGTTACCAAGCCATACTCGCGGAAACACATACCAGGGCGGACCACTTTGACACTTTCCAAGCCACCAAACCTCGAAAAGAATTTTTTGACTTTCTCCTCGTCCCATGCCCCAGGGCCATACATCTCAAGGCCACCGACAAAGAGTGTAGTTGGATCGATTTCTCGTTCAGGTCGAGAGGCTTTGAACGAGTTCCCACTTCCCCTGGACTGAAATCCCTTTTGAAAGGCGTCTTGCGCAACATCTGCTTTACAATCTGTTGGTGTGATGGGAAATTGTGACACAGGTGTCAGTGGCGTAATTGACAACCCGTCTAGATCTGGAGTTTGAGGCATGCAGAGCTCTTGTCCTTCTACCTCGGCCAGTTCTTTTACATCTGCCGGCCTATTTCAAAATATCAGCAATGTATCCAGTCAAGAAAAGGAGGGAGAAGCATACGCAATACGTGTCGCTTCGGGTCGATAGTCAACTTTGCCAAGTTCTTGGGTGTTGTCGGGGCCAAGCGGGGTCTGGAGAGACGAAGCTTTCCTTTGAGTGCAACCCACTCGAGAAACTGTGGTTGGCGGCATTCCTTCATCGTCGAAGGAGGAATCTGCAACCTTCCTCGTTGAGATATTACATTCCTCTTCTGCCCAAGAGTTAACGGTCGATTGCCGGGCCGCGGGGACGGAATCATACGGCCTGGCGAGGTCCTGGCCATGAGCAGCCTCGGGATTCGAGACAAAAAAATCATCGGCATCCCCAACGTCTCGTCGAGGTCGAAGTATAGAAGGTGACGTCGGAGAACTGAACATCTGGTGTTGCACGTGAGGAGAATGGGGTGATCCTGGGATATAGTGATAGTTGGGATGCCCGATCTGGCCGATTAAAGTTGGCTGATGAGCCCATGTTACAGTGAGATGTGGGACTCTCCTGAGGGTCTGAAAGCGAAGGGACGATAAATAAGAGAGTTGTCGAGGAAATTCGAGTTGATTTTACCATCAGGGCACTGACACAGTCATCTCTGTGTTCCCACTTTACTTCCCAGCATTGTTTTTCCATCATAGGCGACCGGCGAGCGCAATGGGGAGCAGGGAAGGTCCCGTGCTCTCTGTTAGCCATTCGTATTTCCTTATCTTCGAAATCGGACCCTGAAGTCCTTGTTAGTGGTTTCCGAAAGGACTGTGCAAATTTGTCTGACCCTCGCTTGGGTTCTCGACCTGTAACGGAGAAAACTTTTCCAGGCAGCCAAAATACGATGCCAAACTATGTAGTGTCTTCAAAAACGATAATTGAATATCTAGCGAGGTGAATGAAGAGCGAAAATTTACCTCTTCGTCAAACTTCAAAGGGTGGAAGAAAGCGACGTTGTCATCTGAATTATTACGGTCCCAACTTTCCTCAGTCTGCACTGCCTCAAAGTTGTATAAGATACTGTGAAACCTAAAGGCGGCAGTTAGAGACGCAATAAAATCTGGCAAACGTGTTTCTAAACCTTGAGTTTCGGTGCTTCCAGATCCTCATGGCGCTGGGTAGCTCTATGTCAACCTCGTCGTTTATAACGTTCGAAAGCGAGTTGAAACCGTTATTTCCCCTTGAGCGTACAAGCTGGGTTGGCGCGCTATCAAATTTCTCTTTAAGAAAGCGGAGGACACGGTTCACGAGAAACATACCGATACGAGATCAACAGAGTTCGAAATGCTCTTGCAGGTTCATAACGCAAGATACGGCCAAGAAAGGGCTTGGGTGTGCTGGAATGCAGGGTCTGTATTAGAGATATGGCGGAAGCTGCATTCTGAGGCGCATATATGTTGATATTTTCATGGTCGAGCATAAGACAGAGCTCAAACCTCGCATTGAACGAAGGCACAGACGCCTCCTTTCGAGTCACGAACAACTTTGATGTTCTTGATTTGGATATGTTCGGAGAGATGGTCCAATAGCAAGCGAGTGAGTTCCCCTTGGTCGATATTTGACGGAAGACTAGATAAGCTATCAGTTCCTGGGCACCACGATAGCGAGTGTTGACCGACCTTCCAACAAAAACACTGGCATCGTGGGGTAGTTTATCATCGTTTTGTTTCATAGAGAAGTTAGTTTCCGACGGATCATTGGACTGCATAACAGGGAATATATGGGAGGGAAGAAGGCCAAGAAATGGTCAGCGGGGGCGGGCGAGTGGAAGGGATGTGAGATAGAAGAATATGTCGGGGCGCATATAGCGGTATTGAAAATATAAATGGGATAAGTCAAACACGGAATAATAGAGAATATTAGGAATATTCTTGTGCTCCTTGCCACGTTCCACGTCCCCCGACGCGAGCAGAAGAGGCGAGCGCATGAAGGGCATCGCCATCGACGATCGAATCAGCGCTGCCTGCTTAGCTTGCTGTCATGTCACGTCCTGTCCCTTCTTCCCACTCTCCACCAAGGCACCACAGCCCAAGGTCGCAGCATTGAGCAAGTCGCAACAATTGTAACACATAGACGCTATATGCTAAGGCTAGAAGACGGTCTATTTTCAAGATACCACGACGGTACATCCAAGGGTCGATGATCGCCACACAAGATTGGGCTCGATGGCATTTCATCAATTCCAGTGGCACCCATCAGAATTAACCGCTTCCCAGAAATACAGGGCAATCGGGCCAAAAGAAAGCTCAAAAGGTCTCTCGGAAGGAACCGGAGTTCTCTTCGATGGTCTCCTCTTTACAAGGCAACTTAGACTCCGTATTAGGCGTATCTCATAGCGGTTCCCCGAGGACGCTCATCCAGTGATTGGCGTTTGTCGAGAACCGGTTCCGAGAGAATACTCCGAGTAGGACGATGTCAATACAAAACCGATTCTGTCCACAGTATGTTGCGCCGCGGACATTTTGGATACCGGTTTATCAGTAGAAAAAGGTACAGAAATGCCTAGAAAGTGTGTTCGAAGCATTTCTTCTTTCCATGGACTTGAGCTGTATTCCGTAGGACCTAGGTGTCCAACAGCGTAGACGTGGCCCGGGATACAGATCAAAAGTTGGAAGAAATACCCAAAGACGACACTTAATGGCCAGTCAACATCGTATTCCGGCGACGCACCACGGGCCGAGATCGTGCAGGATCGATACCTAGGTGATCTAAAGGCTGGCATGAACATAAGGAATGCGGAGTGATGCCCAAGTAGTAAATTGGACGGATTAAATGCGTTGATTTGCTTGTTTTCCGAAGTGAAGGTAAATTGGATTTACTGGGATAGAACTCTGTGAATGGTTGTCGGCGTTCAAAGGGCCATTAGCACTTCTCAATGGTGGGCTGCATAAGAGGAAATATCACGCTAGTCACGTCACGGCGCCAAAATCTCAACTTCCAAAGAAAGACATTATTTTTCCTCTATCCTCGAACTCGATCCACACTCGTTGAATTTTCTTTTGATCATCCCGCCGACCACTTGTCAAAATGTCTGATGATGGTTATGGTGATGGTGGAGTTGATGGCTACGACTACGAGGGAGGCCAAGGGTATATATCTTCTGTTTAATTGTTCTGACTGGACTGAACACGTATTTAGCTTTAACGATGGCGCATTTGTGTGTTTCTTCATCCCGGGTAGCTTCATATGCTAAGCGTCTGGCCTTTCTCTATTCTCTCTACTAGGATGAGGCCTATGATCTTCTCGCGAACGAACTAGGGGATGGCGAGACCCGTCCAGACGAAACTGGCGAAGATGGTGGACCTCTGGGCGGCGAAGTCTCACACGAAGGCGTAAATGGAGCCGAGGGCGATCAAGAAATGGCCAATGGCGAAGATACCACCACTCCCGCTGGAATTACTGGTGAACGACAGCCAAACAAAGTACGCGTAACGACGCCATACCTGACAAAGTACGAGAGGGCTCGAATTCTGGGAACGAGAGCTCTACAAATCAGGTATAGTTGTTCTCTCATGAGTGTAATATCTTAGAGACCAAATTAATTTGCTAGTATGAACGCACCCGTCCTTGTGCCTCTGGACGGAGAAACAGACGCTCTTCAAATAGCGATCAAAGAGCTTTCACAACGAAAAATTCCTCTGGTTATCCGACGTTATCTACCTGATGGCAGTTTTGAGGATTGGAGTGTGTCGGAATTGATCACAGATTAAATTCCTATTCAGCTCCTTTCATTCTCACTATGTATTCTTTTTTTTTTTTTTGGTTCCCTTGTTGCTCGCCGTAAATACGCAAGTATGCCATGTATAATGACCTTGACAGACAGAAAAAAAGTATAAAATAATATACAACTTGATTCAATGGGGAAGAAGCCTGGTATATGTACAATGTGTCGCGAAAAATGAAAGAATAATCAACGCGCCTCTAGTTCCTGTGGCTGAGCCGGCTTCCTCCGTCGAACAGGTCGCTTCGTTGCTGGCCGTCGTTGTGACTCCTGAGATTTCTTTGTAGCTTTTCTGGTTGTTTTCACAGGTAAGGGTTTAACTGGGATAATCTCCCCTTCGAGCATAGAAAGGTCAACCGAGCTGATGTCCATTTTTGAGGTCCCGATTTCATTGTACTTAGCGGCTAAAGACTTCGGGCCAGATTTTGATGGGTATTTGAGCTCCACATCTTGCATGGATAAATCACAGAGACTGATGTCCATCTTCGACTTTTCCATGTCCAAGATAAGAGGCGGTTGCTTGTTCGTAGTCTCCGCGAAAAGCATTTTCCGCTCGCTACTAGGCATAAGGTGAGAGCGAGAGGCAGAATGTCGTTTAGATGGACTAGATTGGAGGTCGTCATAATGTGATGATTTCTGACGCCGTTTGCTGGGAGAAAGTGGGGGGATAGGCTTTCCCTTGATAATTGATTCTTTCGTCGCGGTTGCGACTGTGGGTGGGGCTATGTTTTCCCTTTCGCGTCCTGGTTTCCCAGTTTTAGAGAGCGTCGATGAAGCCAACGATTTACCGGTCTTGAGCCTACAGCCAACAGCGATTTCGCCATCACCATCGAGGGTTTGTTGGATCTCCCAGTCGGCAGGGCGTATCTTCTTCCAATCCTCAATGACTTTATTCGTCCAACGATCTGTCTCGCCAGAAATATGGTAGTCAATGATATCAGCCCATTCAGAACTGGGGGCAGTTTTGTTGACGAAAATAACTTTGTAAGGTCTTTTGGAGCTCGAAGCGCCAGAGAGGGGCGCAGAGGAATGGATTGCGCGAGCGAAATCCTTGACGAGCTTTTTCAAGCCATGGACTTTCAAAGAGGTGCCCATAATTATGAGCATGTCTGGCTTGCGACCGAGATCTGTAGTATGAATTGTACCAATGTCGTCTCCAAGGGGATGTGTTTCATCATAGAGAACGATACCGGGGCGGAGGGAACCAACTCGAATCGCCCTTGCAGATCTAGCAATACGTGCCTCGGCTGTTCCACAATTTATTATTATTTTAAATTAGAAAGGTAATGAAGACTGAATCTTGACTTACAACGTGAGAGGCATTCGGGACATTCTGGGGCCTTTCCCTTCTCAAAGACGACCAGGTGGTCTTCGCTACAGGGATACTCCGCAGAACATGCGACGCATCGAACGCGGTGAATATCGCCATGGAGTTGAACATTTCTAACATCCTTTGTGCGAATCTTGGTCTTTCCCTTGCCGTTTGATTTTGCCTCTTGACAAGACGTTCCCAGCAACCCAACACGGGCCTCCAAACCGTCAATGTTCTGCGTATATGAGCGCAATAATTTCTTCTTCGAGTCCAATGTCTTGATGAAATGATGGGTGGGGGCAGGTTCTGCAACATCAATTGATCTCTTGAGCTGGGATATGAAGGTGTAAAACACGGCAGTGGACGTTGGGTCACGAAACAAGCTAGCGTCGAAGAGGTCGCGACCTTTTATGACAACATCTGGATACTGCTCTTTGACCATGGCATAAAGGCCGTCTGAAGAGCGAAAGTCCTAAACACTGTTGAGAATTTTAGTTGAAAGGGACAATAGGTAAACTTACTGGGATGCCACAAGAACAGGAAATACCGGCTCCGGTAACAACAACAATTTTCTTCCCTTTCGCAACGGAGAGAGAAATATCTGCAAGGGCACGCCTGACGTGTGAGTCTGTGGCAGCGGCGTCGAGGTCGAGAGTGACAGTCATGAGGGCGATGGTCAGGCAGGGTGAGTTTCGAAATTCAACCAAAACAAGCTCAGGGTCCTTTTGTTATTTTGTGTTTGTCTTAGATCGCGACGCGTCAATCACGTGGGGCGCGTTTCGCCTAATTACATTAAAACGCGTACATTAAAACGCGTACATAGTTATCTAAAACCTCCCAACTTCGTGTTCCGAGGTCGGAGTGCGTTCTAAATATCTAATGGGTGCTACAGCTGAACAACTTGAATTTGTGAGCGTATCCAGAGTCTTATATGTGCCAAATTGTTCCTATGTGATATCTGACATTCAGTACTTTCCACAAGGATATAATTTAGCAAACGCACAGTTCCATGGACGTGACTGAAGTACCACACTTCAGATAGGACTGTTCCGTTGGTTGTGCATCCAAAGAATGGGACACTACCGGTCTGTGACTTGATTGCATCTTGGAGTTGAGAAAGGGTGTAAGTAGTTGAGTTTGATGGAACGATACCGGATCTGTTGCGATGTCTGAATAGGCAATTGAGTCCAGACAGGGTAAAATAGCAGAACTTACGCAGCCAGCATGTCGAACGTCGGATACTGATGAAAGGCCCTAACCACGGCGTCGAAAAAGTCTATAACATCCTGATGTTTTCGATACTGAGGTCCGTAACAGGCGACATCAAATGTCGATGTACATGTTGCATGCTTCGAAAACTTTGCAAATACCTTGGCAGAGTTCTTCTCTTGATTGACGCGATGGCACTTACCTCGTGAGCCCAAAATGCGGCGTTGGGGGAACCTTGGCTAATCCAAACCTTATTCACTAAAATATACTAATGGTAAGGTCAGGGTAGTGGAAACAGCGAACAAGAGGCTTACTATAGTCTAACAAATCTTGTCTCCCGAAGTTCTGAATAAATGTATCAACGCCTGGTCCAGTGTATACTGGAATCGCGGTTCCATCTGGTAGAATCGCCGGTGATGGGGTAGGATCAAATTGACGAGAGAAATCGCAATATTGCTCGAAAGAGCTGCCCAGAAAGTCATAATGAGAGTTGGTCCTGGATTTCGAGATACATTACGTACCCATCACAATTGTCTGGCCATAATCCGTGAATAGTCCAGCTCCCTTTGGGTAATTTCTGCCCATGTTTTTCGAAGCCGGTCCACGTGTCCCAAAATTGCGTCTGCAAAACTAGCCCGCCAGGTGTTGGTGAGCAACAGGTGTTTTTTATGACGGTCGTATTTTCACACGAGAAGAAAGAGGGTTCCGAAACACACGCAGAGAGATCAGGGAAAGTATTGGGGATGGAAATTGATCCTGGGGGCTTCGCTTCTACAACGCGGTGAGCTAGAACGCTCGCCACTATGATTGCTGCACTGGTTATCATCGAGATGAGTCAATATCTGGGAATTTTCAAGGATGGCCGCCGAGTGAAATTCTTCGTTTATATATATATGCCAGATGCGGCAAGGAACGACGAACGCCGATGAGATGACCATGTGCGCTAACGTGAAGTTCTCACACGAGCGCATGGGCCGATCTAAAATTAAATAAACGCGTGCGGCGTCGACACGCACGAGATGGTTTCACGAACGTGCAATTTGGTTTTTAAAATTCAATACGTACACAGAACGGTCATGAGCATCAGCGTCGGGTGACAGTACGCCGAAGGAATTAGAAAATGATACAGGAAGCTTTTAGACATCGGCCCAACCTCCTTCGTCTAGTTTATAGGAAGCTTCGCTTTCCGGTCGATCGGGGCTGTCCACAAGTTTTGCAACCCGTTCCTCAGCCCGTCCTAAAATATGTTTCAAAGATGTCGAGGAGAGAGACTTCGTCAGCATGGTATGACTCTCGTGTCGTACTACTCTTGTTACCTTTTCGTAGGAATAACCTGGTGGCAGATGCATGGGAGAGAATATGCCCACCGATCGGCTTTAAAGCTCCTCCAGCAACGAATGTCATGGTCGCACCAGGATCGGCTAGGCAGGGTGTCAACCACGACAAAGAAAGAGAGACGATGGATGGGGGTATGCACATTGCACCTGATTTGTGAGTAAGATCGAAATCTAGAAATGAAGGGAAGGGAAAGGTTAGCGCCGTTCAAAGATCAAATAGCACGGGCGCCTAAACATTATACTCCTCGGAAAGTTTGGTCAGCTTCGATAACATCTGTCCGGAAAGTTTGTCGGGTTATTTATCTAGTAGGGGTGGCAGAAAATACCTGTGCAAGCTGTTGATTTTTTTTTTGGTGAATCATTGTGCCAGTGACCGTGGATTGACAAATTCCCACCTTCTGTTGTCGTTCGCTCAACTCTCCTCTCCCCGAGTAGTCTACACGGAATAGAGCCATGATACTGTCAACGACCTGGGAAGAGTCAGGGTTAAGGCAAAGGAACAAGGAATATAGTAAAACCCACAAGGAGGCGGAAGTCTTTATCTTCGGCGAATCGCAAGGAGCATTCATTAATGAGCTCCATCTGAGACCATATAGAAGAGAGGTAAATGGTGGAAAGATCAAAAAGAAAAAACCTGGTGTTCGCTATTAAACGCTCGCGCTTGTTTTATTTGGATATCTCAACTATGGGATAAAGGGAATTAAAAGGAAGAATACCGTAAAGAATATTTTCGAGAGCCATATTGCCATCAACGCCGAATCTATCAGCGATTGAGCGTATCCTGTCCGGACGAAAGGTACCTGGAGGTCATTGAATTTAAGCAGGCGAACTTTCGATATCATTGCGTCGGAAAACTCACCCTCTGTATCGATATATGCGACCTATCAATCAGTCAACGCTGGCTTCCAACTGGTCAACTCAAGTACATACCTTTCCAGATGCACCCCCGAGTTCGGGAGGAAGTTGGGCAACAACACTCATGGTATGAGCAAGCTGAGTTTTCCCCGTACGAAATTCTCCATACACTGGGGAGTCTTGAGGATATATCGGAGGGCAAACAGGGAAGATGTACCTTCAGAGATGGACTGAGACATTAAGCCGCCTATGAAGTTCAATTAGCCGGTATGCGCAAAAAGCAGAAGCGGACGATCGTACCACCAAGAATACTGTCAACACTCTTGCTTCCGGTGCTGATAACGTTCACCCTCTTGCGTTTGTCTTGTACCTCTACCCCTGTGGCAAAAGAAGAACCCTATGCAGGTATCAGATTCGAAGAGGGACAGCGAATAATATCCAGGGTACGAACGAGGATCTTATGCGCTGCTTCCTAGATCAAAAAATGAGTGGGGGACATCAGTTGGCAAATGGGAAGAAATTTTTTACCTTGATCTTCTCCACCTTAGCCTCCGACATCCCCTCAATTGAAGCTCTTAGCAGGGCGTCAGGTGGGTGAAGAGTTGAATACCTTAATCTTCAACATCTGTCGCCGGGTAGTCATGCTCACACCAAAGATAGTGTGGATCGCAGCGGACTTGATGTCATAAGAAGAAGTTTCTCTACGATTTTAGAAACACACCTTTAGTTTAAGGATGTCCTGTACATTGATGCCCTGAGCTTAAAGTTTGAGCCAACAGTGACCAAAAGATCACAGTTATATGCGCTTAAAATGTTCTCCAACTTACATGTTGTTGGAGTTCTTCAACAGTGTCGAAGAATTGCACCTTCGACAATTCAGCAGAGTAGCGAATTGTTCACAGTAAGCCAACATACCTCTTCTTCTTCGCCCGCACTGGGACTAGCAGGCCTTGACTGAGCAACGGAAGCAAGGGAAGGCGCACGTCTGGGAGGCATAGGGAAATACAAGGACGAGTTCAGGAAGTGCTGAAATAGTAACAGGCGCGTTGCGCATATATATGACGAGTGTAGGGCCGGTAGGCGCTAAAAATAACAGTACAAACCAAACGGCCGAAACAATTACACAGAAGTTAGGGACTATGGAATAAGACTTTAACCAACACAGGGAAACTGAAATACAAAGGATACTTGCGAGTGAAGGGCCTTGAATCGAAAGGTAGCCTAGTATTACTCAATCGGCATCAACAACAAGACCGCCTCTTCCGCGTTTGATCCGGTCCTCGAGACCACCAACACCTCCGAAAACTCGTTTTTGCTCATGGCTCAGGAATCCAGACATTCCTTTCGACTTTGCCCTAGCACGTTCATCAGCCTCCAACTCGGCCTTTTCTTTTTCCAGCAACGCTGCCAAGCGTTTTTGACGGTCCTCAGACATGGAGTTGGCATTCGAAGACATGGCAGCAAGGCGGGCAGCGCGATCTTGCTCAGCCTTGTTGGTGTGATTGTTATAGGTACGAGAAGGAGGGGGAGAATGATCTTGGCGAATACGCTTGGGAGGAGGGCTCCGTTGTCGAGAACTAGGGCTGCGCGAGCGCTTGCCACTATCCATTGGGCGTGAATTATTCGGGTATCGGTGAGGGCGGTCTACTTCAAGCTTGTTATTGGAGATAGGGCGATGACGGTCCTCAGAGTCACTCCTCGAATCCCGTATTGGAGTCCGGCTTCGACTGCTGGAGCGACCTCTGTAAGAACCGTGTCGTCGGGGTTTCCGTGAGAAACGATCTCCTGCATCATGTCGTCCAGATGGACCCGGGGAACGAGAGCGAGAAGAAGAACGGTATCTCGGGTATGGTAAATGGTGGTAGTCGTTCGATACAGAAGATCGATCTTTGTCAATTCTCCAACGTGATGGGCTGGTTGAATGGGAGTCACGGCTCCTGTGGTTCCTGCGCTCATGTTTCAAGCGCTTCCTCTCTTCTTTCTCCCTCTTCTTCTCTTTTTTGTCCTTCTTTGGCTTCACTCCGAGTTCCTTTTGCATTTTCGCCAACCGAAGAGGGTTCGAGAGCAAGGCCTGATAGGCAGCCTGT
>Ga0307517_10009985_pt1 | contig 13363 bp, 9 predicted proteins | sample 23_EM_MG_FD_194515 | JGI IMG/M metagenome (GOLD analysis project Ga0307517, IMG submission 194515) | Populus trichocarpa ectomycorrhiza microbial communities from riparian zone in the Pacific Northwest, United States - 23_EM | ecosystem: Host-associated > Plants > Roots > Unclassified | place...
GACACCCACGTTAAACTAAAAAAAAAAAATAACCTACATGATTTGGGACCAGATTTTGACCAAATGATTCTAGAATGTCTTTGCTTCTATCAAAAGCATATCTCATGTTCGGTAGTCCATATAATTAAAACATCATTTTAAAAAATAAAATACCAACACTAGAATGATCATTGATGAAGTAGTGGAAAAACATCACATAAAAATTAAGTGTTTTTACGGGTTGTGATCTTGGACCAAGATGTGTGGGCTTGTTTATAAATTTAGTATCTGGGCTCAGTTATGATCTTGAACCAAGAGAAATACTATGTGAGAGAAATGTAAGAAAATATGTAGAGAAAATATGTGGTTAATTTTAAAAAATCTAATTTTAGAATCTTTTTTATTTACCTGGTGATCTAAGATATTTATAAATCTTAACCATGTCAGCTTATCTCGAGGCACGGAGAGTGGTGTTATTGTTAATTAATGAAGATATTGGTGTTTATTATTAGTTGTAGTGTCTTGCACTGTTATTAATGAAGAGACGGATAAATATCAATAATATAGTGGCTAGAAATAACATTTACCAAAAAAAAAAAAAAGGTCTCTAAATTTTATAGAATGTAAGGTATGTCTACATTGCCATCATTTGCTCTAAAATATAATGCGAACCCAATATAGAAGTTTTTACTTACAAAGGATTTATATGCGAACCCTACATAAAAGTTTCTACCTGCAAAGAATTTATATTTTTTGCGCTTATTGAACGACTTGTATAGAGAAAAGGATGGAGAAGAGTGGGGGAGAAAAAAAATATGGGCGCAGGTGGAAGACCTAACTGTTTGGGTGAAGGTGACGTCGTTTGAGCCACGGTGGTGGTGCGGACCACGCGGTTTGAACTGAGCACTTTCAAGGTCGAATCAAGAGAAAAAGGACGAGGCAACATGAAGACTGTGACGTGAAGGCCTGGCCTGAAAAGTGTTGTCGGGTCGTGACCACGCCATTTGGGTGGAGCCCAAATGAGGAGACTTTTCTTTTTCTTTTTCTTTTTCTTTTTAACTTATTCGCCACCAATCGTCACCTAACAAATACAGGTTCATATGAATAGGTGGATCAATGCATGATAAATGCTAGCAGTGGCTTGAAAAGCGAAAAGTGAAAACTGGTAAATAGGTAAACGTTACATCCTTGAGTGCTTATTGTGATTTCGCATTAGTTTTTGTACATTTTAAAACTACAATATAGTCCCTGAAAGAGTGGAGATGATAGAGCCAAGAGCACATAATATTCTGCCCAAAAAATATTGTCCGAAGGGGTACACACCCTACAAATTCTTGGACATAAGACGCTATTTTGTTGTTTCTAGACCATAATATAATTTTTTTAATTTTTTATTCAATGATAAACAATCGAGTCTAAATCTCTTTATTAAATGATCTTAAATGTGCACCTCACATCAATCTAGTACATTTAGAGGAATTTAATAACTTTTTCTAATTGTAGTCTTAAGATTTCAATGCTATGACATTATGTTATTTCACATGTAAGATGGGGTTGTGTAGAGGTTAAAATAATAGCGCCATGCAATTTCTTTTTTTAACCAGATTATTATTTAAATGGGTGACCAGTTTGCTCTTGATCAGTCAGGTCAGATAAGTCACATTAACTTTTTTTTTATATTTATTAACACATATAATGATCGATTAATTTAATACACTGGTTAAGTTTTTTATCCTCATTTCAAATATTGTATGACATGTGGAAAAAAAATAACATGGCTCACGCATTTTTTTATGCAATAATTGGCTTTTGATCTGGCCCGCAATGAAGCGCGGGCACCAAGCCTAGTAAACACTATAGTTTATAACAATGAATTTACAATGTTTTTATCTTTTTCTTTTTTTTTTGGTTGCTTAATGTTTTTCAATTTTATCTTTTATGTTTTTGGTTGATTTTGGATTAGAAGTGATGGTTTGTTTGCTTGGATTCAGTTTGCATAGGATTCTTATAGTATCGGGAAAAAAAAATCGGCACTTAATTGATGCTTGGTTTGGGTAAAAAAAAATTGATTGCATTGATTCAAAACAATTAAAATTTTATGGACAAATTCAAAACTTGACAATTTGAAGCCTGATTAAAATGAAAAGGGAAATAATTGAGGAGAAGTGATGGTGTATGCAGAGTACGTGCCAACACGTGAGAGAGATCGTCAATTTTAGGTGGAGCATGTGGTGGCCTCCAATGTCTACTTTTTCCCTTCCTTGATCTCCTTCAAAACATCTCACCATGGTTTACAACCACATGTCGACAAGGGTCATCCAATTTGGCTTCAATAAACCATTCTTTTTCTTTTTCTTTTCCTCTCTCTTTTCTCTTTCCTCGTCTCAATTTCCCTCTGTAGCTCTCAAGTGATCAAAATAGGCTATCAAATTTCCTTTTGTATCAGATTTGATCCTTATTATTTTAATTATTGTTTTTATTAATTTGTTTTTAATTTTATCCTTTAATATTTGACTTTTTAGGAAATGGGCCTTCTATAGGGTAATCACAGTTTTATAACCCAATTACGAGTTGACAATGGTTTTCTCGAGTCTTTTTTTTTCAATAATTGTGTTTTGATTCGTCCTCTGATATTGGACTGATTGAAAATTGAACTTTATAATTTTTTTTTATTTACATTCTAAGAGGTGATCTCAATCTTTTGACTTGAGTGTTGGGTGTGGAAGTTTTACTCAGGTTAACTTAGGTCTTTTCTTTAAATTTATTTTTTTGTTAACATCCTTCAACATTGGATTGATTGGAAATTTATATTCATCATTTTTTTCAATTCTCTTTCTATGAGATTATCGCAGTCTCATAACAAGGGTTATCTCAAGTATTTTTTTTATCCTTTTCTTTAAAATTTTATTTTTTTCAGTCTCATCCTTCATTTTAGGTTGATTGGTAATAGACTTCGTAATTTCTTTTAATTTTATTTTTATAGGGTTATCCAGTTCTTATAATCCACATTGTGAGTTCAAAAGGTTTTCCTGGGTGGACTTTAGGCACTTTTTGGCCCCTTTTTAAAAATGTAACTTTTTTATTTTAATTTTGTCATTTAAAATTGGATTGATTGAGAATTGAGTTTCATAATTCATTTCGATTTGATTTCTATGAGTTATTATGCTCTTATGAGCCGTGTTGTGAGTTCGGCCGGTTTACTTGGGTTAACTGGAACTATTTTTTTCATCTTTTTTTTAGATTGATTTTTTTTTCAATTTTGTTCTTTAATATTGAGTTGTTTGAAAATTAGGTTTAATAAAAAATTTCTATAAGGTTATTGTAATCTCATGATCCATGTTGTAAATTTTACAATTTTGCAAGTTGACGAGAGTTGGCCAAAGTAGAACCATTTTATCACTGCCATAATATTTAAAAACAAAAGATGTTGTCCAACATATTCCTATCTTAGTATTAAAAAAAAAGGTATGGTCTAATATTTTTAATTTGTAATTATTATTTTTACTGCAAAAACATGTTAACAACTTTTTTTTTTTTATGTTTAAAAAAGGATTCAAACCGTGATACAGCACGGGAACTAGCCAGCGAAGCAAATTGTTATTTTCAAGAAGAGAAAACAGGAACAAAAGTACTGATACCTATATTGCTATTGGCTATCATCATCACATCGGTGAGGTCGCTGGAGCCACAGTTTTCGGTTTCAACTGCCACTTCAACCAGTGCTAGAACGTGGCGTGGAGTAGCAAAAAGGAATCGAGTGCGTTTAAGCAAACTCAGCTGCATGCCTTGCTAATGTTTGTTAACTGAAAGGACAAAATTGATTGCCAACAACCTTAACTTGACAATACATGTTGAAATCTTTGTTTGCAATATCTCCATTCTCTAAATCAAGAAATACAGGATAAGAACGTCATGAACACCATTAAGAATCCATGGCAAGATAATTGCGTACCATAGTGTAAGAAAACAAGAAACTATGACTTTTGGTGGCCAGTGATAAAAGCTTGGGACTAAGAGATTTGCTTCCTTTATAGTCTCAGGTTCGAGCCCTGTGGTTGCTCATATGATGGTCACTGGAGGCTTACATGATCGTTAACTTCAGGGCCCGTGAAATTAGTCGAGGTGCGCACAAGCTAGCCCAGACACCCACGTTAAACTAAAACAAAAAAAACCATCACTTTTTGATATTAGATCATCAAGAATCGGAATTGCATTGTTAACCAATTGGTGGCTTATCTAGCATAGCGAGACAGATTCTAATAAGATCATGTCCTCTTTCAGTTTGCTCCACCAAGCGATCAACATCTTTAATGCTCCTAAGTACTCCTTGAATCTTGAGCACCTACCAAAACACAATCTTGAATATTGAAAGTCCACCAAAAAGACTCGCGTGAGAAAGTATTCATGGCGGCTGCGACTAATACTCCTACAGAATTTGAAGAAAACAGCAATGATGATGATAAGAGTGAAATGAACATTACTAACTATCTGATAGTGAGGCCAGAAAAGGGAGGAATATTGGATTTGTTAAGGTACCTGGTGTGGGCTGACATAGGGAGTGGTGTGAAATTCTTGGAGAGCTCGGACGAGGGCATTATGGGTGGGGAGGCCGTTGATCATAGGTGGATAATATTGGTGTCTATTATTGTTAGGAAGATCATTTCTTTACTTGGCAAGCCCATGGAGTACACTGGCTTCGTCGCTGATTTCTTTCTCAATCTCCTGTTTCAGAATGGTGGCATCATGGGCTTATTTCTCAACTTTCTCCAAGGTAATTTAGCCAATCCTGCTTATACTCTTTGATCAATTCCCTTTCTTTCTTTCTGTTACTGTTTAATTTGAATTATAAGATACATGCTTGTATATGTCTGTACTTGTTAAAGTAGATTGAACTGGTGCTTGGTTTCCTTTGCATGGTTTAAGAAACACTTGAATTGCTCTGACTTGGTTATGAAAGGGAAATAGCCTAGGTTCATGCCTGGGAATTTACCCTATAGTTTATATTTGCCAGTTTTGAATCTGGTTGATGCAATTGAAAAATCATCATTTAAGGAACTGATTTTAATTGTCTTACTGGGAACTTTTTTATAGACTTTGTTGTGGTTACAACGCTACTAGTCTACTAAAAAGATTGTTCTGATATTGATCATGGGGATGCAGGAAAGGTTGTGACACCACAGAGAGACACAGAGACTTTTATAAGTACAATTGGGCATTTGGATGGGCGGATAGACCTATACAGAGATGAAAACTTGCTTGAACAACTAGATAATTCTGTTTCTGCTGAGAAAATAGCCACAGAAGAAATAGGGAACCGCGCTCTTATGGACCTCTGTATCATGGCATCCAAATTAGCTTATGAGAATGCCAAAGTTGTTCAAAGTATTGTTGTTCAACACTGGAAGGCAAGTGACTCTAACTTCTGTTGCCCCCCTCAATTTTTTTTTCCTGTTTGTTTTGAATTTGCTACATTGAATGATGTAATTTCGATTGGCTGATGTAACATATGCGTTTCTGAAAGCAACCAATATAATAATGTGAATTTCTGACAAAACAACAGATGCATTTTGTGGACTTCTACAACTGCTGGAACGGTAAGCAACACATTCTGAATGGAGTTATGGAAGATTAGGAACTTTGCCAACTCTTTTCATGGTTTTAAAAAATATTGTTCCTTTACCTGGTTTTAAGCAAAAATCTACTTCGCTCTTCTGATCAAGTGTTTGGTGCCTTTTCATCTTGTTATGGCTTGATAGATTTTCAAAAGGAAATGTCCACTCAGGTGTTCATACTTTGTGACAAGCCCAAGGATGCAAACTTAATATTGATCAGCTTTCGGGGCACGGAACCTTTTGACGCTGATGATTGGGGTACTGATTTCGATTACTCTTGGTATGAGATTCCGAAACTGGGAAGAGTCCATATGGGATTCTTAGAAGCATTAGGTTTGGGCAATAGAGCAGATACGGCCACCTTCCATAATCACCTTCAGATGAAGAGCACAAGTTTCAACCATGGTTATGATGGATCTGGATCACTATCATCAAATACTGATTCTGACATGGAAGAAAATGAATGGGACCAATTTTCTGCCTCTGAGGAGGGCACTGCTGTAGGTCATAAGAAGTTCCTGTCAGAAAAGGTGAAGAAGACTGCGTACTATGCTGTGAGAAAGAAGCTCAAGAGCATACTCATGGAGCACAAGAATGCGAAATTTGTAGTCACTGGGCATAGCTTAGGTGGGGCACTTGCTGTTTTGTTCCCAACTGTGTTGGTGCTGCACCAACAGACGGATGTAATGAAAAGGTTGCTTGGGGTTTACACATTTGGGCAGCCAAGGATTGGGAACTTGCAGCTAGCAAAGTTCATGGAAGCCCATTTGGAGTATCCTGTTCCTAAATACTTCAGGGTGGTCTACAGCTATGACCTTGTCCCTAGATTGCCTTGCGATGACAAAACATTCCTGTATAAGCATTTCGGAGTGTGCCTTTACTACAACAGCCTTTATATTGAGCAAGTACGTGCATTCTGCTTCCATTTAATTTTTTTCTTACTATCTGCATAAAATGCTTCACTTCTTTGAAACGTTGCCTTTTAAAGAATCTGAAGCATCCCAAGCCTGCTGTTTCTATTCTGAGGCATTTGTCACCGCACCTGCTCACAATTCTAATGGCAGAATACGATGAAATCTTCTGATTGAATTGGAGTCTTTTTGTCAATATAGTCACTTGGTACTCTTAACCAAGAAATTTACCGGCAAAGAAACTGTTAAGTAATATTTATCTAGTTTTATTTATTAAGGGTAGAATAGTATTTTCAGTTTAACCTATATATAATTTCTTTGTATTTAGGTTAACTTAAGCATTCATAATAAACATATTATTCAGAATTCTAGCCTCCTTTTATGTTTCATCTAAATTACTTTAACAGAAACAACATCCACCGCTCCTCATGTGATCATTGTTATCTTAAAACGTCTTTTTTTTCTTTCTAAGTGGTTTATTTTCCTGATGATTTTGTTTCTTCCTTTTGGTTTACATATTTGAAGAAATTGGATGAGGAGCCAGACCCCAACTTCTATGGGTTGAGATATGTTGTTTCGGCACATCTGAATTCTGTATGGGAGTTAATAAGAAGTTTCGTAGTTGGCTACACACATGGGCCAATGTACAAAGAAACTTGGTTCATGGTATTTGCCAGGATAATGGGACTGGCACTCCCTGGTATTGCTGCGCATTGCCCCACAGATTATGTTAATTCGGTAAGACTGGGAAAGGAGCGAGTTGTTCGAATGTCTTCTTTCTGAGAGGTTTCTGCTGCAAATGATGTCGGCGATGGTGCCAAGATGAATTTTATGCTTCATCATGGATAAAGTGTCTAGTTGTCTAAGTTACTTGTTGAATCCTATAACAAATTGTGCGGAACAAAACTAAGGAAAGACAAGTTGTGTAGAAGATCATATTTTATTGATTGCATAATTATCTTACATAGAGTTTTTGTTTAGCAGAAAAATAATCAAATCTGCTGTATATATAACAACCTTCTAATAACAAAAACAAGAAAATAATAACAGAATTTATTCTTAAAGACTTGGTCTTTAAATAAAAATCTTTTAACTAGAGCTTTAATTAACACATTTGCAACTGGTCATTAGTCATTAGTTATGCAATAAAACAAGAATAACTTCACATTCTTTCTAGACTTCTTTTAAAAAATACAACTTGATTTTAAAATGTTTTAGTCCTGCCATGAAAAACAGGATTATTTGCAATAGTAATTGCAGTCTGGTTGTTAACATAAATCTGTGTTGGCTTAGATTGATCCATATACAAATCTGTAAGTATTTTCCTGATCAAATTGCTTGATTTTTAGCAACAATAGCTGCTACGTATTCAGCCTTAGTTGTGCTTTGAGCAACAACGTCTTGCTTTCTTGAACAACAAGAGAACATTCATGATCCAAAGTTGAAACAATAGCCTGCAGCAATTTTCATATCATCCACAAATCCTGCCCAGTCACTGTTAGAATAACTATGAAGCATAAAACTCTAAAGATGAGAAAATTTTATATCATAGTTCACAATACCCTTGATATATCTTACAATCCTTTTGACAGCTTGAAGATGCAATTCACCAACACAATGCATGAATCATGAGAGCAAACTTATTACAAAGGTAATATTAGGTCTTATTGTTGTAAGATACATCAAACACCCAATTAAGCTCATGTATTGACCTTCATCAACTTTGTCCGCTTCATCATCCTTCCTGAATTTTTTCTTTTAATTCATAAGAGTGCTTGTGCTTTTACAGTTCTCCATGTGAAACCTTTTTAGTATCTCCCTAGCATACCTCTTTTGACATATGAAGATTCCATCATGGCTTTACTTTACCTCCATTCCTAGCAAATAGGACATCAAACCAAGGCCTGTCATCTCAAATACTTAAAGCATTTCAGCCTTGAACTCTTTTATTAGTTTCTCATCACTTTCTATTACAAGCAAATCATCAATATAAACAAATACAATAATTAAATTTACATCTTTTCTTTTACATATAATATGATCTAACTTAGACTTTTAACAGAGCCAAGTTTATGAAGATATTCATCAATTCTGTTATACCATGTCTTGGAAGCTTGTTTAAGACCAAATAATTTCTTCTTTAACAAGTAGACCTTCTTCTTTTTCCCTTTAGCTTCAAAACCTTCTGGTTGTTCTATAAAAATCTCTTCCTACAGATAACCATTCAAAAAAGCAGATTTTACATCTAATTGATAAACTTTCTAACCCTTCTGTACTAACAGTGCAAGTAGCATTCTGATTATATAAAGTTGTGTTACAGGTGCAAAAGTTTTTGAGAAGTCCACTCCAGACACTTGAACATAATCCTTTATAACTAACTTGACCTTTTATTTGTTTATAAAACCATTAAGTTTGGTTTTATCAACCCAATCGACTCTAACCAAACTTATTTTATTAAAGGAATGACATTAAGTCGATGGAACATAGAGAGGGTCTTTGCCCAAACAACAATTTAATAGATTGGCTATACACTAAGTTGTTTGGGCCTTAGCCCAACAACAAATTATAAACAACCAAGTTGTCTGCTATGTTATTTGAAGCTTGTCATTTGGGTTAGGCCTTGATCTAAACTCTAACTATCTTAATTGGGTTTGAATTTCACATGATTCCACAAGAGCCAACATTAGTGTACACCATTAGTGTTACGACTTTCAAGAAGTCAGTACAGCACCACAACCTTACTTTTTTATCGACCTATAGTATAGTGTCACAACCTCTTATGCTTACAAACGCATAAATTATTAATATAGCGCATAGCTTTCTCGCCAATAACTATAATACACCTATTTGTCTCACTAACAGACACCGCTAATAGTAAGTACAACGCCTATCCTATCCAGGCGCCTACACTCAACAAATAATATTACAAGGTTCATGTGCGATAGAGATGAGGTATTCTTCATGATTATACCCACAGGATATGAATGCAACTTCACGTCTCATAAGGTAATTTCATGTGATCGAGGTATATAAATACCTCGGATTACTAGGTAACAAGACCACAAAACAAGTCATATAACACATAATATCATAAAATACACCTTTTTATATTCTTCGTTCTCATTCTCTTTATTATATCTTATTTTCCTTATATGATTCACTAACTTAATTAATTATTAGAGAGGCTACTATCAAGATAGAGGACTTGTTTTTACTAGGGGATCCAGAACAATGAAGCTTTGGTATATATCTTGGCTCAACAACAAAGTCTAAACACCTTGGCTTAGAAGTAGCTGTGGAAAACTCAAATCAAACTTAAAGTTTTTACGAAATTGTGATCAAGTATATTATATTAATGAAACCTTGAGGCAGACCATGTATTGGTAATGATCTTTCTAGGGTAGTTCAATCATCAACAACCATATCTATGAAGATAGTGATTGTCTGGGTTGACTAGCCAATCAAACGATATCTATGGAGAGTTAAAGGATCGGTATCCAAATCTCTAAAAATTCATTTGGCACATTTTCCCTTCTTACACCTGAACTATACTTTGATATATAATGTTGCTGTCTATTTTTATAAGCATGTGATCATTTAATTTTGTTCACAGATTCTTGTCTCAAAATCCATTTTGCTTAGAGCAGCAAGCTCTGCTGTATTTTGTGTGATTTAAGTAATTGATTTAATCTGTCTACAGTCCAAAACGATAGCTGGCCAAGACAGACCAGACCATATAGTATAGCATCTACGATTGATTAGGATTTTGAAGGATACAAGTGATTGGAGATTGAAGAATCGTATAATGAATCCCAATTGAGTCCTCAATAAAAAAGAATCGCAACCGAATGCCTAAAGATTTAGAAATCTGAATTGTACTCCTCCATCTTTCATCGCATAAAATGTGCACTTCATACGAAGTTAACTAATAGCAAGTGTGAAGTAGAGGGGAAATAGTATGATTTAAGGAGCTAATTCAATAATTTTCTATAAGAGAGCTCAATTAAGATATGGGCTACAATTTGCAAATTAGTTTTGAGCCTTTAGATTCTTACTACGATGGATTGATACAATTTACTTGGTGGATTAGCGCTGTAGTGATGTGGATTACTTGATTGCTCAAGAAAAGAAACAGTTATTTTATTTTCTCCGAATAATTGAGCTGATTGTCTTGAAAAATATAGTTTTTCTTTAATAATAGTACCTGTGTGTTGCGATTGTGAACCATGTTTGGTATAGTACGTTAGGGAATCCAACAAGACCAACTTCCTACCTCAAAAATGAGGTCAAATTGCCGGGACCCTGTCCCCAGAGGCCTAATCCAATGCCTTGTCTTCATTAAGCAGACCTCCACCTTTCATGCACACCTTTGCCATTTCTCTAATCTATCATTTACGCTTAATCTATTGACTCTTCCCAGCTAATGACACTACAATACAAGATTTTTGACAGCAATTCTAGGAGTTAAAAACGTTAATTTGCACGTACCATTGGTATTAAAAGCTTAAACCCCGCGTTCACGCCCCCATGCTGATCTACATCTGCATAGAAGATCACAAAATTATACTAGAAACTGTAGTGCATCTTCCCATGCAAATCCCTCAATTTTCGAAACTGACCATGTTCACTCCCCTTGTTGCTTTCCTTCAAAACACGGTCAACTTTTCTTAATTTCTTAGTTGGCTTTTGGTCTTTTAATGTTACTGTGTTTTGTATATATACATCCCTTGCCCCCCTAGACTTCTTCAAGCTCTTCGGTGAGCTTTTTTTGGGGATACCTCATAGCTTAAACATCTACGAGGCATGGCTGAGATTAAGTTACAAGTATACAACAAGAGCAGTGGGGCCAAAAAGGCCCCTCCTACAAGGAGATCCAAGGGGCATGGCTTCACCAACAAGTGTGCAGCCCTGGTCAAGGAGCAACGTGCTCGTATCTACATCCTACGCCGTTGCGCCACCATGCTTCTTTGCTGGTATATTCAGGGTGATGATTAGTCATCCAGCTATAGCATATAAAGTACTCTAGCTATAGCTGTAACATATATTTCTTGATTTCTTTCCTTGCCCACATATATATCGATCGCTTAGTTATGCACAATAAGACCTCACATATCTGGTCCAGTACGGTTTGGTTTCATGGGGTAAGGGTGTGGTGACATGTCTATCTTCTCAAGCTGCTCTGAATTTTCTCGTGGTAAGTGCAGCAATTCCCTTTTTTTGACCTGATTGGAGAGCAATCCAATGCGGGTTTCTGGGGGCACAGAGCACAGGAGATCATCGACTAATTAAATTCACAGCTGCACTCTTCTTTTTTCACCAACCGACTGGCCATCAAGCATGTATGAAGATCAGTGGAGTTGATTATGAGAAAATTAATATGGAGAGACGCATCTCTGAATCTTTTATTATGACTGTCAAAGGTTGTTTGCCTGTTGATAAGGCTTAATTTACGTTAAGCTGTACTGCTGTTCTCTTTTACTTAATGTCTCCCTCTTAATTAATTAGTCTTTTTTGGGAAGTAACACGCACTGAGTATATGTTATAACCTGCAAAGAATATGAGGGAAAATTCTATCATGTAGTTGCTGAGTTGTATTTGTAACTGTGGATCATCTGCACTACTCTCTCATGTTCCATTTTAAACTGAATCTTTGTAATGTGATCTTTGTACAGAGTTCAGTTCACATGCCAGCTACTTCTTTTGTACGTGAACATGGGAAATGTTGGAATCTTACAAGATTTGTGATCAAATATATATTGGATATGTATGATTTCTGTCATGACCTGAATCTTGAGTATGTGGCTGGCAACAGGAGCAAAGTTATGGGACACTCCACCTATGCTAATTCATAATTTAAAATATTTATTACATTAAATAAAATTCAATCTTTGAAATAAAAAACTAAACTTGAATGAAATTATAGAACGTCTAAGACATCAATTCACATAAGAATAAAAAAAGTCTCGCGGAAGCAAACAAGGCATATATACCAACAAACAAAGTAGCAAGAACTCTCAATCAAAAATCAATTTGCTAACAGAAGTTAAGAACCTGAAATAATATTATAATAGAGGGGTGAATTCAACTAACTCAGCGAGAGAATAATATTTAATTTACATTTTAGTTATTTATAATTATAAGAACTGAAACAGATATATATACGTACATTAAGCATAATAACATATAATAATGGAATACATGTAAGAGATTAGACAAAGTCATTGGCTCAAATAACAAACAAAACCCTAAAATTCCGATAACAGACGATGTTTGCAACCTCGATCATTGTGAAATGATCAGTCGTCACTAGTTGATGCCATTAAAAATTATCTCACTCCCCCAAAAAACAAAGCAAAAGACAAATAAATGAAGAACCGGAGACTATTGAGAATCACTAGTAGGAACATCAACATAACCTATAACGGATACAGAAAAACACTTAAAACAAATAACATAAGAGATTGAAACTCTAAACTTAAAGACCAAAACATAATAATAAAGTTGATCGATTCACCCAATCGATCCCGAACATGCTCTAAATTGATCGAACCTAACACACTCGACTAACTTCTACTGCCGGATCAACCGGTCAACTAAAATGATCAATCGGTTAACCACTACCATAAGCCAACCGGTCAACTGGTTTAGACCAACCAGTTGATCAGAATCTCGATCTGCTAGTCTTTAAATCTGCAAATCCCAAAAACAACCGATCTACTTTTCAAGATCCATAATTCCAATTATCTAATTAATCAGTTCATTTAAAGTCAACTAACACCGTAAAATATCATTAGTCTAAAATTAAGCATGTTTCCTCTTTTGCTGCTGCTACTGGTACCAATGCTAATTAAAGCCTCGTTT
>Ga0307517_10009986_pt1 | contig 13361 bp, 17 predicted proteins | sample 23_EM_MG_FD_194515 | JGI IMG/M metagenome (GOLD analysis project Ga0307517, IMG submission 194515) | Populus trichocarpa ectomycorrhiza microbial communities from riparian zone in the Pacific Northwest, United States - 23_EM | ecosystem: Host-associated > Plants > Roots > Unclassified | place...
AGTGAACGAGGGGGCCTTTGTGCGTTTCAATTATTATACCTCGCAGCTTCAATCCCCAAAACCTCCTTAATCTCCATGATGCTATTTGACTTCGCCGCAGTGCCCACCACGCCATCCATGTTCATGCCAATCTTGAGTCCGTGGCCCTCCCCAGTTATTTGATTCTTCCCCATCTTGTCATCATGCCCGCCTGCCGCCGTCGCCTAGTTCAGCTATTCTATCATCGCCATCAGTCGTAGCTCCCGCCTCAGATTCTACACGGGTAGGAAGACTTCCGAATGGTCTTTTTTGCGCTTCTTGCCCTTCTCGCCCATCTCGCGCATTATAGATTCTTATTCTATTCCTTACCACGTGGATGTCTTGAAGTGTGGATTTCCGCTTGCCTTTTACGACGGTATTTATGATGCCATCGATCGTTCGTTCTAGCTGGAGCTTGCTAATTGTTTCTTGATCCAGCTGTATTCTGACGTAGCTGTCGTCTCGGGAGAAGTTGTCTTCGCTGTAGGGAATTATCTTATGAGATTTAGCTAGTGGGGGGTGGTGGGGGGGGGAGGGAGGCGAGTGATCTTGTATGAATGCAGAGAGGGAGGGAAACCGACGGCTTCCAAATAATTCTTTTCAATCCTACCCTTGGCAATTTTTGCAGCTCGCTCGTAGTCCTGCGTTACCGGCATGCAGGTGATGATAGGCGTGTTGATAACCTTCGAAGCGTTGATGATTTGCTTGATAAGGGGAACTCCAAGAGTAACTTTCATGGAGGCAATACTAAGTTAGAGAAATAGTAATTCTTCAGAGCCATCTGGGTTCCCTGCTTAGCAATCGACTGGGTGCCGACGGCATCCACCACGGACAAGGGTTCTATCTTGGCCTGCCAGTATTTCGATAGACAGTGCCGGAGGAATTCCCGAAGATTTTTTTCTGGGATTTTCATGATGCTGGTTATCGCTTTTACATGGTGCGGTCTAGCGTGCTAGTGCAGGGCTTACTGGAGGGGGGATTGGTGGAGGAGAGGTATATACCTGAGAAGTAGGAGTCGTCCACATTTATGTAATCTACGTCCGGGGGGTCTTTGTGTGATGGTAGGTTGTATTGTAGCCGCCATGTGCCAAGTTCTTATGCCCTTTCGGCCATGTAGTATCAGACGGAGTTGTTGAATCTCTTCTTGATCTCCTGCACATCGAGGGTTCTGTGTGTTAGATGTTTCCCCTACTGGATCTCTTTTCCGCGTGGATCAATTCTGGATAGTTTTTGCTGTTGCGGATCTAAAAATTTCATCACAGAATGATACTATATCTTATGTGAGGAGAACATTGTTGGGGTTGCCAAAGGTAACGTTCTTTGAGCCCAGGCGGTGAGATAAGGCAGCAAATGTATTGAGGAGAACAGCGGACGTACCTCAGAGTGGTAGAATGTTGAGTTGAAGATCACGCCCTGTGCATTTCCCTCCAGAGTGACCGGGTCAAAATTGTCACCCCAGTACTGGAATTGAAAGAAGCCGGATGATGACGTTAGGACAGTGTAATCGCAGGCGGCGGACAAGTGCCCCAGGAATTTGCTTAGACACTGAGACATGTACTGAGTCTGGTCATTCTCGACCGCAGTATCGACTAGACCTTCAGGGCTACATAGAGCTTAGAAGAGAGATTCTGCCATGGTTAGCCCGGTGTACGAGTACATAACGAATAACTCAAATTCCACTATTTCCATTCGGACATTCTTTCGCCAGATGATCCAATTTTTCCAACAGGATGCGGCAAACCAGCCCCACGAGTTGTGTTGATGAGATGTCTGTATCTCGTAGCATGACATCTAGAAGAGAGTTTTTAATGTGTTCAAGGGACATGTTTATCCTAGCTATAATAATCCAAGCAAATAAGCGGTACCGCTTGCCCCCCCCCCTCCCATTTTACTCGTATTCATCTCGATTTTCAAAAGAGGGCTCGAACCGTAAGATTGTATAGCGCATAGCAGCAGGCGTCCTTGAGCGAATCTGTACGGAAGAACAAAACCACTTTATATGTCTCAGTGGAAAGAGGTAGGGGGCTAGTTGTGTAGGGGTCTCTTCTTACTGGCTCTCCGCTACTGCGAATAACTAGAAGACTGGACAAGGGTGTTGGGGATGGCGCAATGTGACACAATGTCATTATCCATCCCTGTCCGCTCTCCTTGACAAGATCGAATAGCGGTAGTAGAAAAATCAGATGACTTTGAACTACCGCTTATGGTATTATCGGTATGTACAGGGGTGGTTTCGCCCGTATTCTTGGGGGATCTCGGGTTTCGGGTCGCCGCCCGGTGGGCGTTGTGTCCGTGTGGGCAAGAAACGAGAGAAAAAAATAGGTGTCAACTGACTAGTGCCAATGGCGGACAACTTAGACATGTTCGCTTGGGTTGCGATCAGGCGATTGGGGTTGGTAATTCTCAAGAACAATTTTGACGTTAGACCTATTGCATCAGTGGCATCCGCAGCGAGATTTGCGTTAATAAGCTCATGACAATCCAGTTGTGATATGCCGATCGGCGATTCTGGACCAATCTTGCTAAGGGTGCAACAGGTCTAATATTAGTACGCACTACTTTGCAGTTAGCCGGGAGGGTAACTTAACTTATTCCCCCTCATTGCATCAGGTCTCTGAGCATTTTTCGCACTCACCTCTCCGCCCCTGGAAGAAAAAGGATCTATCTATCACCGGCCAATGCTGACCGCTAGTATTCCCCTCTGGTTTGGTCTTCGTTCCCGACTTAGCAGTGTCCGCCGCCAACATCCCGCCAGAATGCGCCGCATTCACAATACCCCTCTCCCGCCGCATCCACTTTAGCCCAATCACCACATTCATGTTACTGACCTCCCTAGCTTTAACCTATTGGCGCCTCTCCCCAACCCAACACCTCCCTGGGCCTGCTAACCTCAGGGCAGCTTTCCCATGACCCGAAAAATGCAGTCTGGAGTCCCGCAGGCTATTCAAACATGCACGATTCCGAACAGCAGACTGCTACAGTACCAGAGAATCTTCAGTATCGAGCCGGTATTCACAACAAGAAATGCCGAGCGGAGTACTATACAATGAAGAACGACACCTTCATCAAATCGACGCTGGCAATGGATGGAAAGAAGGAACTGCTCTTTGCGGAGGGTGCGGGGCACAAGGCGCAGGGGAGGTTCCTGCTCCCTGCCCCTTCGTATGCTCATACTAGGGGATTGGTCCCCGGGGTTCGGTCTAAGGGAGTAGAAATGGCCGAGACAGTGGTGCGCGCCGCCCGGGACGACCCTGGTGGTGGCGGGGAGAGATGGGGGATGTGGTGGAGGTGGGAAAGCGGTTCCCATTGGGGAGGCGCCGGCGGGATACAGTCGGCACTTCCGGCCACGGCTGGGAATTCCGGACACTAGGCAATGCTTCCATAAGAAGTAGGAGCAATGCTGAAGAAAAGTAGTAAACGGCGACGGGAAAACGAAACGAATCGCCAAGAGTAAGCAACAAAAGACTTGGATCGCCAACGTACAACTTAGGAGTAGAGAACTTCCTTTCATTCAACTGCTCGCCCAACTAACCAGCTGACAGTAAAGGTAGGGGGATATATAAACCAGCGAAGTCCTCTCATTCTTCTGGAGATCGCGACCCATGTCCATTCCCCCCATGCATGTCCCATTTCTCCTCCGCAGACTTCCGTACAAACAAAGCAAACCTCCAGAACTCCCGCTTTTCATTGCCTCTTCGCATCGGACTCTTTCATACCGCATTGCTTCCTCCGCTGTGTCGATCGCAAGCTTATATCTGAAACATTCGTCTAAATGACAAAGCTATGCGCGCACACCGTAAACTAAGCATGACAAGTAGCGTCAAAGGCTTCAAAGGGCACTCCCGTTGTACGGAGGTACAGGGCATAAGTTTTGTAGGTTACACAGGGGGTGAGGGCAGCAAACCTCGCTTGTGGAACCTACAAAACTTATGCCCTGTACCTCCGTACTCTCCCCACTCGCAATAAGCAGAACCGTGGTGCTCTAGGATGCCGACGCCGAGGAGTTCAGGCTGGTGGCGAGGGTGGAGTAGCCTCTGTTAAGTGAAATTGTTGCTTCCCCTCATGCCTGGTGGGGCCGAAAGGTGTATTGGGGATATCTTTGCTAAGGTGGAGTTCTGGTATCTGCTTGCAGCTGCTATTGACAGGTGCGAGCTTGAGCAGGATGGGAAGAGGGAGGTGGTTGTTGAGGCAGGGCTCACAGCGAAACTCTAAGGGTGTATACTTGGTTCGGTTAGGGAGTGTGGTTTGGGGGTAAATCTTTGCTTATTTTGCCAATATTCTTTATTATCCTGGGAGGATGGAAGGGGGAAAGGATGGAAGGAATGCATGAAGTCATATGTGGTCACTCGATGCGTTCTGGTTTTCACAAGTGGTGGCCAAATTATCATAGATAACCTTACTATTGCTGCGCTCGAATAAACAAAACCGAATCTTATCGCGGGGGTCCAATACGACCACAAGGCGTTTGGGTTGTGGCTACTGAAATAAAATAGCAAGAATAAAATAATCAAAAATTCATCAAACCAGCAAAACTAAACTCACAGAAGAGAAATCATGATCCGCTGCCCACCCTAAAACAACGAACAAACCAATGAACGAGAGCCACCCTCTCATACAGCTAACAACCAACTAAGCCTACCTGCTCAATAAACTCACCATATACAGCCAATGACCCAAGTCCAACATGTTCCTGAAATCAACGAAACGAAGAAGTAAAGAAACGAATGCACCTCTCAAATGAGAGCGGAGGTGGTGCGGGAACAGCCATCTCTGAGAGCTGAGAAATTCACTACTTGACATGAACCAACCAAGTGAAAAAATCCTGCGCAGCATTGCATTACATTGTACGTTTGTGAATGAGAGCAGAGCAGAGCGTATAAAATGTAGTTCCAATGATTCATTCCTGTCAAAGAATTGTGATAATAGATCGTGAGCTGGCCAAATGATTCCCCCGCTTCTTGCCGCTCGCTAGCCAAGATGGAGTAGCCCTTTCCTTCTAATGTGTTAGTAGACATTGTTACAACAAGCTCGATGATAAGAAAAAAAAGCGATCTGCCCCCAAAAATGAGAAAAACAATTAACGGAAGGTTGCTTGCCCCTTGCGGGCTCAGGGGCGCCTTGTCTTTTTTCTGATGCTGATTCCGCTGGCCTCCAACCTGAATTCTTCCCTAGACTCATTCCTGCCATACCCCTCCCCGACCGGTCTGGAGTTTCATATACAATTTCCAGAGCCTCCTCCTCTTCCTAGATGGCCCACCTTCTGGGGCCCAATTTCCCCTTATAATATTTGGCATGAATCGTCTTTCCAACATTATAGGTCTTGATAACACGGGGCTTTCCACCGCGATTGTGGATCCTCTGGCCAGCAAAGTTGCATAAAACTGCTTAGTATGGGGCAGAGGCTACACTTGTCGATTCTAAGCCTTGCATATCACTCTGCTCGCGACCCTTTTCGATCGCCTTAGTCTTCTCAACCCCGCAAACTCCCTCTTGGCCCTCTTTAGGATCCGCCTGTTCGTTATCTTCCCCCTCCTCCCCGACCTCTTCCTTTGAAGTTGATTCGTTGGCGGGTGGGCGAGCAACCTTGCAAGCCATCCCCTGAACAACATTCGAGCTAGCCTTGACCGACCTCGGGATCCCAACTGCTGTTTTCTTGACAGTAGCCCTGATAGCACACTTCCCTTGAGCCGCCATCGTAGTCCTGGTTTAGGTGCGTCCGGTGATCCTCGTTGTCTTGGCCACAACTAGGCCAATGGTATTATACAGCACCAATTCCGGAAGAGAAAACAAACAGAACAAACCAGCCAAAGCCAGCAAGCTGGTTGCCATCGCACTTCAGTGAAAGTACTAGACCTGAGCCATCTTAGATTCCAAGAAAAAAACGTCCCTGCCGGGAAGCTGAAGTCGGCGGGTCCTAGAGTACCATTAGCCCTGTCATTATCCTGCAGTGAATGCACTATAGTGATGGTTGGCTAGATCTAAGAGGAAACCTTAGAAGCGTTAGACTCGGGGCTGACGAGTACCCCCTATCCTCCTCTACAAGTGTAACAAATTCCACAGGTGATTCCGACTTCAATGATAACATCTTTGTGCCCTTCTGATTCATACCGCGCCCTACGAAGAAGTCCAAGTGCAATGATCCCGAAGTCTTTTCAACGACAATGCCGGATCTCCTGCCCTTGGACTTGGCCACCACGCCACCCAAGCTCTACGTACCGATCAGTGCAAAGCCTCCTCGGTAGTAATCGACACGAGAAGATTGAGACGAAGGCTCGTATAGTACTCAGTGAGGAGATGAGGAGGAATTTGGAGAAGGGGCGGGTGAAGGAGGTTGTACCTGAGGATAGTGATGAGGCGTGAGAAAGTTGTTGGAGCTTGAGAAAGGAGGGTTTGAGAGATGGCGCAGAGAGGGGTGATATAATTATTTAATGCGGTCAGGGCTGTAAGGAGCGAGTGTGTTGTGGAGATTGCAAAGAGGGAGAAGAAGGGTATGATAGATTCCCTATATTTGTTTTGGCATTGGGGCCAATTTTTCAAGGAATGTTATATTAACAGATGTATGGAAGCAGAGCTTCTCAGGTCTCTGACAGTCTGGTGCGAAATGACCACTTCAGAAGGGTTGCTTCCAACTACACACAAAAGAGCGATGCATTTGCTGTTGCTATCCATACTCACAAACTTGTAATCTTATAGCATCCCACTTGGAGAATATCACAGGCACCTTTGGATGCTCCATAACCAGCCCCTCGCTAATGCTCCACCAAATAAAGACACCCGCGATCTCCCGGTAGAAAAGAGAGTTGTACAGCAGGGCGTAGGATACCACCCTTCTGACTACGCCGACGTCGTAGTGGTGGAAGTGGTACGCTCAGCTCATGTAAAGAAGAACCGAGTGAGGGCTTATGAAGAAATGTGACAGTGCGCGGGCGACGGAGGGGACGGGTGTTTCTTCCGAGATTGCACAAACGGAGATAGGGGTATTGTCGAGGTGGTTCTGCATTCGGACAAAGTCAAAGTAACTCGGTATGAAGATTAATGTACTTGTGGAGGTGTTTCGGGGAGCGAGGGTAGGACTGCTTTTGTGAAAAAGTCGAAGCGGGCGTCTGCTCTGCGGCTGAGGTTGGGGGATCTAATCTTGTGAATTTCTTTAACATGGTAGTCAGTAAGAGTAACTGTTGGGTTAGGAGCTGGAGAGGGCATTACCTGTCAAACTTGAACCCCCAAATCAATGGTGAACCCTGCATACTCTACTTGAGTCTTCACTTTCCCGGCAGCATTTAACATACTCTGATTAAACAACTGCCTCAACTCGGGTCTCGCAAACCCGCCGGGCGCCAACGTTTGTCCGAGGTATTTTGCATTAGTGTCTAAATAACAGTTCCCCAAGCGCCCAAAGTTCCAAATCGGTTTGTGTGTGATCAAGTTTTCGGCATTGAGGATTATATTGGTTAGACTAAATGCTCGTTACCAGAGATTGGAGTAGGAGGTTGTAAGGTTTTGCTGGTATGATACTATGTCATCTTCCTGACTGCGATTTGGGGTAGTCACTACCGAAGTATTCCCCACCGTCTTTTCTCCCGCGCAGTGCAGACTCATCTGAAGTTTCGGGATTGGAATCGGGATCTTCAGCTTCCGGATTCCTATTACGCAATTGTCAGAGCGGTCCTCAATCGTAAAGAGAGGTCGGGCAATCATATATTAGAGCTGATTGATAGGACAAACGTACTTCTTTGGTCGATTTTCAGTTCTAATCAAGGTTCTTCCTTGATTTCTCCTTCCTCGACCCTCGACCACCTCTACCGCCTTCGCCTCCTCAGCTGCCTCATCTTTGAACCCCCCCTCCGCCTCTACCGTTCCTTCTGGATCCAGGCGGCATGTAAAAATTCTGTTGATTTTGTTACAGGATTGTCAGTAACCCTGTAGGAATTGAATCAGGAGTAACTTGGGTATCGTGGACATAATATGACTTCGTTCTAGGGGGGTGTAGTTAATCACTGCTTTGTTCTTAACCACTTCTAATCACCCCAACCACACAAACTTCCTCCACTGCTCACGGAAAACACATTTTGCCTCCACAGCACTCAGAACACACAAACCTCTAATTCCTCCTCCACCACTCACTAAATACACGATAACATAATTTACGGGGATGTGGCTCACCACAGGGATCCGGCTCACCCATAGCAACCATTGGCAAATCAAATCTACAGTTGATTATCAAAACAAATAAATAAGATACCACCCTGAGAATCAAGCCACAGGTACTTTGAAATATAGAGAATCTGAAAATCTAGTTTTTATTTTCTGGTGATAAATGGTTATTCTGATATAGTGGTTTAAAGATTGCCTATTTTAAATATAAAGTGTGGTTTTTCATAAGCATAAAACAATTGAAAACCCTGGAAGAATTACATAATACAATAGATAGAAGGATAGTATAAGTCTTAGATATTCAGAATAACCAGTTTTTAATTTTCTTGATAATCATTTTTGAAAGCCACTGTGATTAAAAAAGAGGTAGAAAATACGTGCAAATTACATACAAATTGGATCAATTTTACCATGTAATATCTACATACGTAGTTGGCCTATGAACTCAATATCTTGGAATCCCTTTGACTATCATTTCCTAAGATGGTATATCAATTTTCAAGGTAAATAAAAAAGTTTTACATACTTTGTGCATTGATCATTATCAAACTATCAAATGGTTAGAATAAATTCTTATTATATATTTATTTTGCTATAATAACTTATTTAAATCAACACTGAGTTATTAGATTGAGTTATAGGTTCTAGGAAGTCAAGCAGCAGTGTTTAGAGCTAGATTCAATAATAGCTGTTGATTAGATTCTCTATTAATAGCTTTTAGTTACAATCAATAATTCTCTTTCAACTACTTCTTATAATTAATATACTCTCCAAACTATGCCCCATACTGTCTACTCTAGACTACTAAACCTGATCTTATTGGTAATTGACTTGTAGTTAGCCCAACGATTTGATTTCACCTAGTTTATAATTAACATACAGTTTTTAGGTTAAATTGCAATCATCTTTAAGAACCTGTATAAAATATAGAAGGCGATATTTATCTGACTTCAAACTTCATATACTAACTTCAGATATCATCATAAAGGTTATTTCAAAATATTGAGTTCATAGGCCAACTATGTATGTAGATATTACATGGTAAAATTGATCCAATTTGTATGTAATTTGCACGTATTTTCTACCTCTTTTTTAATCACAGTGGCTTTCAAAAATGATTATCAAGAAAATTGAAAAACTGGTTATTCTGAATATCTAAGACTTATACTATCCTTCTATCTATTTTATTATGTAATTCTTCCAGGGTTTTCAATTGTTTTATGCTTATGAAAAACTACACTTTATATTTAAAATAGGCAATCTTTAAACCACTATATCAGAATAACAATTTATCACCAGAAAGTAAAAACTAGATTTTCAGATTCTCTATATTTCAAAGTACCTGTGGCTTGATTCTCAGGGTGGTCTCTCATTTATTTGTTGTGATAATCAAATGTAGATTTGATTTTGTAATGGTTGCTATGGGTGAGCCAGATCCCTGTGGTGAGCCACATCCCCGTCCATTACGTTACTCGGGAAAATCCTCGGTTCATCGAAGAACCCTACTATTTTGAAATGTCCTATTTACTAACTACATGTTTCACCACACTTTAGCTACTGCTGCAAAGCATAGGGAACCCCTTATGATCTTTGCTACAGGTTGCTTAGGCCAAATTGTGGTGATCGTCTACACGAGATATGCCCGCCATAACGAGAGAAGTGAGTTTTTCGGGGTACAGCTTAACCTTCAGGGTTAGCATTGGTATCAGCGACTGTGGTGGTGTGGCTTTTGGTGCTATTTGTTTGGAAAGAATAAATATATGAAATCAACCAGTGTCCACGGATCTTATTGCTACTCCAGATACATGTTAGTGCACGTTCTACACGATATTTGTATGCAATGCTACTACTCCAGCCTCACTACAACAGTGGTATTTAGGAACCTTTTATTATTATTTAGGTTATGACCATGCTAATAAACCCTTTTTATCATAGGCCTAGGCCACAAACACCCCCTTCCCCCTTGGTTTCACCATTTTGGAAACAATAGAAAAAACAAGACCCCTGCCCCCGACTCCACTGCCAGCTCCCGTGATTCTATCCTCTTGGAAGTATCAAAAAAACGAAGAAGCATAAAGCACCAATAACACCACAAGAACCGGCAGTTCTGTTCACTCAGGCTGGTTGATAGTCTGCCTCCCTGATGTGGACAGCCCCTGTGGTGCGCAATAGACTAAGATCTAGGGCAATTTCAGTCTCTGGGTCGATCCCATATGGCCAATTTCTGGCATAAAATACCTTCATAGAGATCGGTGCGCTTTGGAAGGACAACTGAGGAATCGGAAAGATAGGCTACATTTATAGTTAACAGATAAGTAAAGAAAGCAGGAGTGTAGAAATGGAAGAACAACTTACATAATCTTGGAACAAAGTAGTGTCCCCATTCAAGTTCAAGTAGGTGTTTGGAAAGGGACGGGATATGGTGAAAACAACAACAATGGGATCCGGGTTCACCCCTGGCTGGAATTTCACCAACAATACGACCTTGACTGCCCCAAATGAACCGTCACGCCATAGTATAGCGTGTTGCTCCAAACGACTAGCGGATTCAGAATAACCTGTCTCCGGTACTATAGATGAAAATGCAGCACGACAAGAGTACCCTGGCCTAATGCGTGAAACAAATGCCAAATCAGGCTCCTTTGCCCAGTGCGCATTATTACCAACAAAATTCTCAACTTCTACGTTAAATGGTCAGCTCAGATCTCACACTTAGAGAAAATAGGCACCTACTAGGACAGATCATTAGATCTATTCAATGGTCCCAAACTGCTAGAAGCAGATGGTCTATGACGGCTAGATCTTTGACTTTATTCAGCCATGCTTCAGCACACGCATGCATCCAGGAAGGTATTGTATTCAGTATTGTGGTATAAGGCAAAGGCAAAAGGACCTTGCGTTGGTGAGTCGGTAGGGTATGATGGTTTTTCGTTGGTTGTGAGAGAGGGGGGCAAGAAGAGAAGGAGGAGTGTTGCTAAAACCAATACCACACAGGGTCAGTCAAGAGGTATCGTAAGCTTCTCTAAACACGGGTAGTGTTTGAATAATCCATGTGTAGTTACAGGTATGATCATGCTCGATCATAAATCTTTGGTGTTCTCGTGCACGATTTATGCTGGACCATGGGCTAAACATTCTTTTCAAGCATGATCGTGCTCATCACTAGCCCTATCATCAAATATCAACTCAATACACAAATTCCTCTCCCTCTGGTACAACTATTGTATATATTTTGAAGCATAGTTCCCTGCAGTTGAGTCTACTGGTCTTTGGAGGCCATGGTGGACTAAACTGCATTGTCTATCATTTTGAAGTGCTAGGAGGGACTACACCCAGGAAACTGAGGACAGGACAAACTGTAGGGGACTATAATCCTAGAACTTTGACTTCCAGTAGGAGCCAGGCTCATATCGTTCGCCTTCTAATGAATCATTGACACATTATTAGATGTTGCTTGTGACATCTCCTACTACCCTGCCATTCTCGGCAGTTGTAACAATCCTATTGTTGGGCAGATATGCAACAGGCAACGACAGTCGTCTCCTGCGGAAGCGAGTCTTGTGTTTCTGTACTAAGAGGGAGGAAGATACTATCGCTTCAGAGAGTACCGAACTGGCCTGCTTGTCTTTGATATGATTTGTTAAAGGATACTATCTCTTCAGATAGTAAGATGGGTGGATTGTCGTACTTGATATGATAGAACTATCACAAATAGTTCAATGTTTGGGCGACCTATCACTGATACTATTACAATAGTCTCTGGGTTCTTAGAGCGTAGGACCTGGTAGAGGATAAGTGTACGGTGGCCTATAGCGACAAAACCGCCTCAACGCACAAATCTTCAAATTTCAAAATAAAAAAGTAAATTGAAAAACAAACAAATCCTACAACCATCAGACTTTTGTAAGCAGTTAACTCAAGCGTCATCATGGGTATCATAGGGGATAGATAAAGAACATGCAGAACAAATAGGGAAAAAAGGAAAAAAAAGATGATCAGTGATGTTGAAAAAATGTGAGACAGCTTAAAGCATATAGGCAGTTACCTAACCAGTAAAGAGGAGAAACCGTTCCATCGCATCTTCAGCCTTTCAAGAAAGGGCTTATAGAAACAGAAATAGGAAAAAATAGTTGTAGGAAATGTACTAGGGCTTGTGCAAGGAGGAGGCAGAGCGAACCCGCTTAGGTGCCTGCTCTCTACCCTCTCGTGGACGGAGAACTCGGGAACTTAGAGCCTCAGAGTGTGAGTGTGGTATAATAGACTCTTGCGGTGGTGATGAACTTGGTAGCTGAAGCCAACTACGCTATAAAGAAAATTAGAAGCTATCTTCGAATACACAAATTATGATGATAAAAAGAAAATCAATCTTACTAACATTGGATGTGGAGCGAAGAGGGTTTTGGGAAGTATTAACTACAACTAAGGAGGACAGTAGCATTTGTGGAGAATCCGGAATAGTTGACAGTGCCGAGGAGGAGGAGTCGGGGACCATGGGGTGTAAGGTGATGGAGGTTAAAATGCCACTAGGATCCTGAGCTAAACCCGAACTGGTGGCAATAAGTTGTTGGACGGTAGGAAACTCAAACTCTGAACTTGCTTTTGGAAGCGAGTCTGATAATAGATAATTGGGAGCCTCTAGCTCATGCAGGGGAGTTAGTGGTGGTATTACCCTATAGGAACCAGCAGCATTCAACCCGGACTCCTGAGGAGAGAGTGTCAGAGTAGTTTGATGCGGGGGAGAGGAAGGGAGCTGATTGGAAGACGAGGATTGAAGAGTAGGAATTGGTGAAGGGGAATCGGAAGAGATATTTCCTATGACTTCTTGATCAGAAAATTCAAGACTTTGATCACGAAGTCTTTCCAATACCTGAGTATCAGCCCGAACAGAATCTTTGTCAATATATTCAAAAACAATAGTAACTTTGTCTTTTGGTAATGAGAACCATTGAAGTAGAATTGACCGCAAAGATCCTGAATTCCGAACCTCCCGTAGAAGCCAGATTGGAGATTTTGTCAGCTTGTTCCAACCATGAGTAAGGTGGCAATCACTCATCAGGGGCTTATGTCCTGTAACATGTGTACATGTTCCGGTAACGGTACACAGGAGCGGGCAGTGCAGGATCTCCTATGTTTAGTTGATTTATATTTGGTTTATTTGATTTGATTTCAGCTCCGCCACTGCCTCTGAGTCA
>Ga0307517_10009987_pt1 | contig 13361 bp, 13 predicted proteins | sample 23_EM_MG_FD_194515 | JGI IMG/M metagenome (GOLD analysis project Ga0307517, IMG submission 194515) | Populus trichocarpa ectomycorrhiza microbial communities from riparian zone in the Pacific Northwest, United States - 23_EM | ecosystem: Host-associated > Plants > Roots > Unclassified | place...
GGCGATTACACCAGACCCAATCCCAGGAAGCCCGGTCGCACGCTAGAATATCCCGTAAGCTGCTTGGCTCATCCCGCAGCCAGCCCGGCCTTTCCAAGTCCGACGTAGGCTCATCCCAATGACTCGACTTTTCCAATCGGACGAACGTTCGGTGGGTTCCACAGCTTCGGACGTACTCGGCGAGACCACCGTCTATGTCATTCTCGTGCTAGATGCTGACACCACCTCCGTCGGGAATCCACGCATCGATACAACACCGCGTTCGATCACGTTACCTGCTGTTCTTTCCTGTTCCCAGTACCACCATGTTTCATATCAGAAGTCTCGCAAACAGAGCGAAAGATACCCTGGGGTTCCTGGCCTGCTTGCGGAACCAGCTGCAGCCGGCGAATAGGTTGCCGCTGTAGACAATCTTACAAATTTCTCGATGTATCCCTCGTAGTGGCGAGCGTTGACTCACGTCTGCCGTCACTGACGCGAGTTTGTCCTCCAGGGGTTGACCCAGGCTCTCCCAGGCGAAAGCCGGATCTTTGGTCACTGACACTCGATAACGCCGGAACACCCGACTAGACCCAGCTATTCCCTCGTCTCAGAACTCTTGGTCTCCGCTTTGTTGAATTTCCTGCTTGAGGATCCGTACTCAAATTATAGGTTTGCAAAACCTACTCTCTGTTGACACAAAACGTGCGCATCTCGACATTGTTTGCAACGAAGACAACGTGGAACGACATTCTGTCCGTCGACCGTTACTCCCACTTTCATGTGGTACGGGGATGACCTGAGGATATCAGCGTCGGGCTCTTAGAAGCAAATCGGGGTTTCTATTTCGATGGATCCTTCCCAGTGCTCTGATCCGACACCGAGTGATGAAAGAATCTTCCCTTCCCTCTGTCATCGGTTGCCCTCTCCCTGGTGCCGTCGGATCCTGGATCGCGTTATCGCCGGGTGCTCCGCTTCCGACTGCCAGGCTAGATCGTGCCATCATTGCCGTTCCTCCGCGTGTATACGCCCATTCCCAGCGTTAGTCGAAGGGCTCAGGATACATGTACCGGTCGTTGAGGTTATCGAGAGGATTTACTGTACCGACAGATCTGCCGTGAAGGGGGACACGAATGCTCGCCAGATATTTCGATGTGAAATCTCTTCAACGATCGACTTCAAATTTGAATCCGACATGTGATCAGAAGCAGGGTCTGCCATCATCTCTATACTATTCCAGAGCTACTCCGTGGGCTCCGTATCGAGTCCCCCTTCCCCTCGCGGTCTCGGCGGCCCCGAGGTGCATGTTGTCGCCAGTGAACAGGTTGCCTCCGGAAATCATTTCCTATATCACTCGATGCACCCATGGGGACTGCGATGTTGGCGCGAGGCCAATCGTTCCGCTCACCCATGTATGCCGGTACTGGCGCGACTCCATCATCTCGATGCCTGAAAATTGGTCGCTGATATCTGATGAACGGAGGGACTTGGCGGCGTTGAGCCCGAAACGTGCAAAGGCAGCTCCTCTCACCTTCCGCCTCAACCTGCCCAAGTTGAAAACAGATCCCAGATTCCTGCTACCTCACATTCAGAACACCGCATCCTTGTTCGTTGTCAACTTTCTTACCATCGACGAACTGGTCCGAGCCCTTCCAGACTTTCCAGAATCGATGCCCGATCTCCGATCGCTGACACTCAAGAAATTTGGGCAAACCGACCAGGGTAAAGCCCTGGCGTTTATGGCTTGTATTATCACCGAAGGTTTTATGGCTGAATTGGCACAGTTTGCTTCCGACCGCAAGAATGCCACCTCGGCCCCGCTACACCGCGTCGTCATCGTCAATTCGTCGAATGAGCAACTTCCCACCATAGTTTTGATCGAGCGGCTCAGGAAACATGTAGCGGTCGTGGAGGTTATGGAGGGGAGGAAATTACCGGAGAATGTGTTGAATTTGGAGCGGATTTGGCAGTTCGGCGGGTAGTGCTTGCTGGCAAGCGACTCGCTTGTACCCGCACCAGCTGTATTACAATACCCATAACATCGGCATGAAAATCCAACACCGATAGCTTGGCTCTTGACGCGCGTGGATAATTGCGACGCGCTTCCAGAGGCTTGGTTAAACACAACCATTATGACGCCCGATGCCGCTCTCGAACTCTCCATCGAACAACTCATCGGCGCACTGGACAAGAAGCTTTTCATGGAATGCGCACGAGTACAGTCGGTGATCAATCCGATCTCTAGTACTCAGGTGGCCGCGTTGACTGCTGAAGTACGATCTCACTTGAACTGGAAGGAAGCCCCAGATCTCAGATACTAACGGTGTGGTTTACAGATAGATGCTCTGGAGAAACAGGCGAGGGACGTTCTACACGAGGTAGTTACGTTGAGGGGTTCACTGCGATCCGTTAATCGTCTCCCTCCAGAAGTCCTCGCATCCTGCGCCGCCTTCGTCTCCGATACCGATTCGAGGCCAATCGTCACCCTGACCCACGTCTGTCGGTACTGGCGGAGGTCTATCTGCTCCAGTCCCAGGAGTTGGGCATCGATAGCAAGTGAATGGAAGCAGTTGGCACCTCTCTGCCTCGAACGCGCTGGGGCGGTCCCTCTCGCCGTCGACATTACAGTATCGGATATCAGGAATGATGAAGACTTCCTGATATCATTGCTTCCTCGTACTTCAATGATCGATTGCCTTCGCCTCGCCGGGTACTCGTCCATCGAGACTGTAGCGGGCGATCTTCCCGGTTTCTTCGACTCGCCGATGCCAAACCTTACCTCCTTGGACCTTCAGCAGGCCCAAGAATCCATCGAACTGTTCCCGTCCCGTCAAGCTCCCGTGCCCCCCGTTTTTCAAAACGTTTCGAAGCTTAAATCGCTCCGCCTTACCCAGACACCCATTTATCCCCCGCTGTTCAGCATCAAGTCCCTCAGGGAGTTGAAACTCATCGGGTATACGAGTTCATTCCATTTCGGAACGCTCATTGGGTTTTTGGGCTCCAATCTCGACCTCGAGTTCGTCGTTCTCGATGTTCAGTTTCTCGCAGACTCGGTGGAGACGACTCCCGCGAGAAAGGTCGCCCTTGCTCGTCTTCAGCGCCTATTCATCACCTGCTCCAAAGCAATCGACTCACGAGGGTTGCTTTCGTGCATATCACTTCCGCGCGGCGTTCATCTGGGGATTGTGTCCTCTCAATCGACCCAACCTACCAATTTGGCCTCATTCCTACCCTCACCCCCAACACCTATCCAGGAGCTATTGGCTCCAATAACCACTGTCAAATTTCAACACTCCTCAGGGAATGTCTACCTCTCTGGTAATACCTCGGTTTTCTCGCTCAGCTGCCCCAAGTCCTGCTGGCACTTTCATAACGATTTCACCTCCTTTCCCGTCACTGCTGTTCGCGAGTTCCACACGAATAGTACAACCCGCCCCCTTGATTGCGGGACCCTGTCATATTTGTTGGGACAACTGCCTGCATTAGAAGTCCTCGTACTATCCAAGGATCCGATCAAGCATGGGGTGCTTTCCGTCCTCGCTCAAAGACCAGTGTTGTGCCCCGCTCTCAAAACCATCGCCTTCTTCGATTGTCAAATGGCACGGAACCAGGTTGACGAGTTGGAAGCAGCTGTGGTGCAGAGGAGAGAGACGACAGCTTCTAGGTTGTATTCGGTGGTGATTGTCACCAATAATCCTATGGCGTCACTGGATCTGGGGGTGATCCACCGACTGCGAAAGTGTGTTCCGCATGTGGAGGTCAGGGTGGATGATAAACTCCCGGATTTATCATAGTCCATGAAGGTTCGATGTTCGGTTTTTTGTATGTGTGGCCAGAGTTGAATATGGGTGAGCGACCTATTAAGAGCAATATCTCATCGTGTCCCGTAGTTTTCTCGTTCTACATTTTGCCTTCTCACGAATACTAGAAGCAAGGTTTTACACGGCACTAGCTCAAGGTCCCCCCAACTTCACAGCAGAAAAAAAGACCATCCTTATACATCATCCCTAAAGTGCGGAGGGAGGGAGTCGACCCCTGGCTCGAAGTTGGACTCACTACATTACACTGCACAACCGTTAGAAGTGCTCCTAGTACCTACGTTTGAACCGGGGGTTCACCATTTCCGAACCTGGTAAGATGGAACGATGGGCAAAGACCGAGAGTTTGGTGGGGGGTTAACCAGCGGTGATCATTACCGCGGTCATTATAAGAGGTCCTCATGGCGACTCAGAAACTCAACGTCACGGGTGAAGATGGTAATTAGCGTGAACGACGCTCCAAGCGCAAGGATACTCTCGTTTGCGACCTACAGGACCGAGATAGGCGGCGAGGTACTTTGGGCGCTGCAAAAACCACAGAATCGGTCGGGGTCACGTCGCAAGACGTCAAATCATTGGCAAACTATTCAGCGCGGCCAACTGATGGGGACCACCGTAACTTGCGCTATCCCACTTGGTTTGGAGATGGACGCACATGACGCGAAAGTTTCGCAGAGACATTCCTGTAAAGCCCCGATGACTATCATGATGGTGCAAGGTAGCTAGTGGTCAACGACGACGGCCGGTCAACGATCAGCCGAGTCAAAATGCCCTTCACATGTCCACCCATACATTCACTCCAGGTCAGCTGGGTTCAAACGATCAGACCATGGTCCAGGATCGAAATTTCCCAGCTCATCACCCTTGATTGGAACGGGAGTACCAATACTTATATAACGCCGTGGCGGTCGGGAGAAGTGTCGTTAAGTTCAGTAAAATATAGAGCGAGAGGGGCGAACTGCGTGGTGCCCGCTGACAGTTCCATACGGTGCCAGGGCGAGGTATCAAGTGACTCAAGGCCCGGGGGTGGCCCATTACGCGTTATCATTAGCGCCACCAATGCACCCGCACTCAAAACGCCATGATCCCAGGGAATTAAGTCCACGGTGCGAGAACTCGAGCACCAAACATTGATCGTGAATCGGATGGCAGAACCCCCGGTGTAATTGCTCAGGCCGTTTTCCGTTTGGCGTGTCGAGTCCCTGGAGTACTGTTTGGACGTATTTGGACGATCAATGTCAATGTTGAGCTTATTTGACTTGTCAATTGGCACACGCGACGCGTCGACGTCCCACGGTTGATTGCGGCACTCCATACTCACGCTCGTTTTACCGTCTGCCCGGCCCAGTCTGGGTGGCCGCGAGGCGTTGTTTATGCGTGGCCCTCGTCGACTTCTATCAATTAGCCGCCCTATATAACCTTCGTCGTTGCGATGTAGAGTTCCCCCCCAACCACTCTCCTCCTTTCCCCATGTCCGCCACTACGCCGCCGCGCCAACCATCAACAAAGCCTAGGGTCCACTCGTCCCTCCCTGTTCTTGCGTCGCCCGTACCCAAGACTCCACGACGCAGACGCGATCCTGCCGCTACTGCAGGCTTGAACCCACTCTCCCGTGGGTCGCCTGACCTGCAGAGGCAGGAAGGTGATACGGACCAAGTGGATCAGTACAACAGTGGATATTACGAAGATTGCGTTCGCGGGGACCTCAACTGTCGAGTCTTTGTTGACTTCGAGGTCTTCATGAAACACGTTCTACACGTCCCCGACGATTGGAAGACCCGGTGGGGACCGGCCATCGACGCGATCAAGGCCAACGCGACGTTCGGCGAACACCACGAGAAGTACTGTAGGTTATGCGAGGAGAAGGGGATGACCGAGGAGAACCTCTATCCATGCTTGGTGGAGGTGATAAACGCGGCTCTCGACGTGATATTTCGGACCGGCTTTGAGGACATCCCCTCGGAAAGGCGTCAGTACCACCACATCAACAATCCCAGTCACGTCAAAGGAGGGGTGATGGACAAGAAGGGCCTTTCTCCGGACTTGATCCTCACTCAGGAGGGCCGCTGTCGCCCTGATGCAAGGGGGTCACTTCACCGGGAAAACCCCCTCCAGGTCCTCGGGGCCAAATTATACGACAATGCCCTATGCGATGGAAGGAATATACCCAGATTGGCTGTTGATGGTAAGCGTGCAAGGGCTCATTTCCGTGTTTGGCTGTAATTGACATGGGTAACAGGAATAGATCCGATACATGGCCACGCCACCCCTCCCGTAAACTTGCGACATCAAGCAAAGCGACCGGATCCCCCTGTCACACCGACGGCCTCGACCCTCATCGCGTCCGGATCCAGAAAGAGACCTGCGGATAGTTCCTCCACAATTGACCCACGGGTCACGAAGAGGCCCAGGGCGAATTCCGTTTCGTGTCAGACGCTCAGTGACTGTACGAGTGACTATACAAGTGTTGAGACCGAGGGAACGGATGAGGACCGCTCCCAACTTGAACCCGAATCTGAACTCCAGCAGATTGATTCAGCCCTTCAAGTGTGTCGCTACCTCTGGGAAATTCTCTCGGTTCCCCTACTTCGCTCGCACGCTACCGTCAGCCTCGCCAATCGCGACCGCCTCCAACTCTATCATGCCAACCGTTCAGTGATCCTCGTGTCCTCCGCAATCAAATTTTCGAATGGGAACGGAAAGGACAAATTTATTGCCACTATAATCGCTTTCCACTGCCTTTCGCTCGGAATTTTGGAGACCAGGATCCCCAGACCTCTTTCGCAAAGCAAATTTCCGCGGACATATGAGGCAGTGCAGCAAGGGCGAGAACTGCATTTCTCGGGAAACGCGGAGCTTAAGCCATTCAAGGTTAAACTGGTCGATGCCATTTCCTATGATCCAGCAATGATTGTTGGAAGATCAACACTCGTACTCAACGCGACGTCTAGCCGGTGGTCAGATATCCCTCTAGTTGTCAAGATCAGCTGGCCGACTTCTGGTCGGGTCTCAGAGACGGATTTTCTCAAAAAGGCGAACGCGATGGCGGTGGGCGATCACGCATGGGCAGCCAATCACCTCCCCAAAGCGTATTACGCAGAAGATGTCGCTTTCGCTTCAGACCCAACTCTGGAGTCGGTTGGGCAGCTGTTCGAGGACGCGAATATCATCAATGGAAAATACGTGTACGAACGACGTACCCTCCGGATCATCATTCAGGAACGATTACACCCTCTCGAGTCATTGACAAATGTGAGGGACATCGGCCAGGTCTTCCTCGACATTGCATGTGGTACGTGGACACTCTTTCCATTCTCGACTACCCACTCACCCCAGTTTAGTTCATCGGTGGCTCTACGACCACCCTGGGATCCTTCATCGTGATCTCAGTTTCGGCAACATCATGTATCGCTTCATTGAGGAGGTGAACGCCGAAGGGGAACGAATGAAGAAGGTCTACGGGGTCCTAACCGACTACGATCTCTCGTCATGGACGAAGTCTCTAAACCCAGACTGTATCAAGACGTCGGAACAGTGGGCCGGGACCCCACTATACATGGCGCACGAGTTGCTCAAGGGAACGAGTCCCCTTCACCTGTACAGACACGACGTCGAATCGCTTTTCTACATCATGTTATTGATGTCGGCGCACCATACGATTGGAATCCCTAAGAATGCGGAGAAGCCTCAGGTATTTAGGCGAGAGTCGGCGAGGCTCCCATATCGCAAGTGGTCTAACATACAGGACTACTACACACTTGGTCTTCACAAGTGGGGTTTCTTTTTTTACATGAAGACCATAGAACTGTCACCGATCTTTGAAGACTTTCGCCCATGGCTAGAGGGCCTTCAACACTGCTTCTCGGAAGGGTTCAAGCGCAGGCCTACTCCCAATAAGCCGGCGGTGCCGGGGTGGCTGGCTGCTGAAATTGCAGCAGAAGTCGGGCCTCCCATCAGTCAGTTTGATGACGAAACCTTGGGAGGGTACATCAAGTATACCACCTTCATTAGACTAGCTGGTTCCATGACCGGAGAACTCCAAGGGCTCGTCATCCGTTACCCCAAGAGTTTGTCAGTTCCTGGATTGTCGATTCCTGCTGATGTGATTCGAACCAACAACTAGGCAGGTATCACCACTCTTCCATCATCTTCTCCCCCTCATGCTTTCTTTCCGACCCCATCCACATCAATGTATCTATAGACCATCAACGTAGACGTTCGTGACATTTCATCCCATCATTACTGTTCTCCGGTCACCATTCAGCACGGTTGCGTTGGAAGTACCAGAGCCCCTGGTTTTCTGAGGATCTTGCGCCACAAAGTCGCCGTTGCAACGAGACTTTGTCGACGGTCGCGGGCCCGTGTGATGTCGACGACGATTGCTGCAGCGTCGGTGGTTGTTAGCCTTGGCACAATACTGGATCCGGTCCCCTGCGGAACCACCTCACGCTCCCAAGTTCGATCGGCCGGAGGCTGCCGCACTAACGAGGAGTTTGATACGAACCTACGCTGGCTGTACCTTCGACCTGTACTTACTTTGTTTGGTGGAGGTCGACCGGATCAACCAGCGTCACCCGTAAGCCCTCCATTGGTCGGTGGCAATAGCCGGAAGATGGGGGTTGTAGCACCATATATATCCACTCATTCGGGCCAACCCCCTGAACTTGGTTCATACAGAAGCTGGGGCGAAGAGGAGGGATTCTATGGGGCTCCGTTGTATTGGGTGGTGATCGCTAACAGCACCGGAACGCCGCCGGGCCTTATGTCGATCCTGCAGCTCCGGAAGTCTATTCCACGTGTAGAGGTCAGGGTGGATGACGAACTCTCAGATTTGTCGTAGCCTGCGCGGTCGCTTGGCGTCCAACTTCCAGGGACACAGTGACAGTCGGAGTCAGCGACGGATCTACTGTCCGGACAAGTACCTGCTACATCGTCTTTTGTCAATTGTTTAGGCTGTCCATATAGACTATTTTTACCGATCCACGCGATCGATTCCATTCAAACCATTCTACATTATTCCTGCGTTGCCCGATGTGTAGCCCTTGCGATTGATATTGCCTCGAAATCGGCGGTTCCGCGTGGGAGGTGAACACGTTTGTTTCCTGTCTGTTATGAGCGGAGTCAACCCAAAGGCGTTGTGTGCGTTGAAAAATAGGCGGTTCCGTTCAGGAGCGGGCAGGGCACTGGAGTTATACAGTATCTCAAAATCCGAGATGTATCCGCCCAAGCGCAGGTCGGAGGTCCCGTTTATTTTGTCCGCCACGATTGCTACCCCCACGCCATCTTGGTCGTTCACCTCCCCGGTATCCAATGGGAGGCCATCCGTGGTGTTGCTCTTGAGGCTGGTGTGGCTTTGACCGTGTGCAACCTCTCCTAAGTCTGTGTATTGCGCATTCGGTCAAAATACATCGCACCAGAACGAGCCTGCGACCCGAAGAAAAACTCGGTCGCGATTCCCGAACGTCGACGCGCTTTGATGCCCTCCGACTAAATTGGGAGCTCGTCCACGCGCTTCGAGGCTACTGTCAATACCGGAAGCGCTTGGAATAGCTGCCAGGCTGATTCCTTTGTTCCAGGTAACCTTGTACCTCCCAAGCGCTTCCAAGTATGTGGAAGCTGACTCTAGGTTATCCTGATGAATGCTACCCGTATCGCGGGACCTTGGTATATAACTCTCCGATTGTTCCTCTCCTCGCCGAGTCCATCAAAATCTGTCGGGTTTACCGAGTTTCATTTGCAAAGGAGTGGGTTACTTGGCAAGAAAAGGCAATTGAAACAATTCTCCACGGATTCGTTAGTACAGGCTACGAGGCATAATACAAGTGCATGTTACGGCAACCTTCAGTTATGGAGTAAATTGGCCTGTTCGACGAGTGCTCTCGCTCTCTCAGATCGATACCCAACCTTGCACTTAAATGGTTGGACGTGTCTGCTTAACGTTCAGAATAAACTCAACTCGACATCCAGAATGGCGGCTCACCTGACAACGGAGCCAAAATACTCAGCCTTGACCTCGATTTCCTTCCCTTTCTCATCCACAGCCTTTGCAATATTCATAGTCGCAATCATGTTCGCCATAAACATCCAGACATTCCGTTCTGCAAAAAAGCGTCCTGGACAGATCCTCCTTCCGAAGCCAAACACGACCTCGACCTGCTGAGAGGCCTCACTTGCCATCTTCTCCGGGCCAAAGAACCTCTCCGGATCAAATGTGTTCGGTGACGGGTACAAGGCTTCGTTGTGTGTCATCGCCCTGAAGGGCCAAAACAAAACGCTCAGATTTGTTGAGTATTTTGTAAGGAGTGTGAAAACTGCACCAAATGTTTGCGAGAACCGACGTTCCGCTGGGTATGACGTATCCTCGGTAGTTGTCCTCTTCAACCAACAGATGTGGAAGACCTAGGATGGACCATGTTAACGTCGACTACTTATATCAGAGAGCCATTGTGATTAATCCTTACCTAGAGGTACGGGGCAGCCCCATCTATGAACCGCAAATTTAGGTCACAAAACCGTCACGAGAAAAAGTTGGACCCACCTCAAAACCTCCCTCGCCACAGCGGCGAGATATGGCAACGAGGCTTTGTCGTCGTAGTCTATCAACCGATCGTTCCCGATGACCCGGTCGATCTCTTCCTGTGCCTTCTTGAACACTTCTGGATTGTTAACCATGCATAGCATGAAGGTCCCAAACACCGAGTTGCTCTGGACAACGGACAGCTCAGTGCCTCATTAAGCATGAAGCGACAGAATACCAACGGCGTCCGATGCGGCTATCATAAGCCTGTTGAGCGCTATCCAAGAAGATGTGGGAGAGCGGAGAACTTTACCTGCGTGCACGACTCCTGCTATGTCCCTGATATCATCATCCTCGATCGTCTCCGCCTCTCTGTACGGCCCGGTTTGAGTGCTCATGGTCTCGAGTAGGTCAACGGCGAGACATTGGGTTGCCTTTCCAGCGGCCTAAAGACGGGATCTACGGTTAGCGAGAAGCTAATCCACCAAATAATCTGTCGAGCCAACCATCCTGCCCTTGGCCAAGTTGTAAGGGGTGTTTATGGAATAATTGACCAGGGCGCGGGTATAGACGGCGTGCTTCTTGAAATTGGAGAACGGCATCCAAGTCGGCCAGTGTTTCACTACGCTCGGCGCACGTTAGCCATGGCCCCATAATGACAGCAAGCGACATACGGATCGGAACGAGGTCAACCATAAGAGTGCCTGGCCCTGGAACGGTGACAGTGTTGCCCGTCGCTTGGTCACCACCGACGACGAGCGGATCTGTGACGCTCTCCACCTTGTGCCCATATGTGATGTTCATTACGACACCACCCACTGGGGGACGTCAACGTAAGTCCGCTTCGTCGAGTCTACAAGAAGACACGCTCCGTACCGAATCTACGTGAACGTCAACGTGAGCCCAAGGGAGTCTCCGTGAGAGGGCTTGCCTTTTTATATGCCTGAGGACATCGTCTGGAGAGTTGCCGATGTCCAAGAGCGTCCTGTACACTTCTTGTCGTTGTAACGCAGCGTACCTATCCAGCGTGCGCAGGCTGAACTGATCTTGAACGATTTTGCGGTGTTTGCGGAACCTGGGCCCGGATGGGAGAAGAGCCAGGAGACCCCCCCATCCCATCCTGTTTCGGGTTCGTGAGACCGAGATTGGGGGACGCGGGTGAACGGTGACTTACATCTCAGAGATCATGACGAACACAGGACGACTGGAATAGATGACGCTCCTCTTCTCCAGGAGATCCTTTGCGGCCGAAAGGGAATTGAGGATCAAAAGCGACCTGTTGAAGACGCTGAGGTAGTTGATGTCGCCTTTGACCGGGATAAGGTATCAGTGGGGGACACGGGACAACGAGCGATCAACGACCAACCGTATAGCCGTTCCCAATCAGCAAATGCACTTGCCTGATTTTCGATTTTGAGCAACTGCCTGATGTTACCCAAGATGGGGTCTGGTGGGGGGCCGGGAGGGTACGACGCCACCCTCCTCCTCCAGCGAAGATAAGACGCCACACATATCAATCCCAGAACGAGGGAAGCAATGGTGACGGCCTCAGAAGACGAGGCCGAGAGGGCGGCGTGGAACAACTCTGGTAGCTGCGGGGGCATAGCAAGCGAAGGCAGGGGAAAGCCTGGAGCGTAACCTCGTCCCCATCTTTCTATATATATTGGGGAGAACAAGGTGGCGTCGCCCTGACCCTAGAAGAGATATGAGCTCGGCGGAGGATGCGTGGGTGATCGGAGAACTTGGGCTGGAATCCAACCTCAAGTTAATGCTCCAGCGAGTCGTGTATGATACGCGCTGGTGATCGAAGTACTAGCACTGTGGGAGTAAAATAGGTAAAACTTTCGGGGTCTGTCGGTAAAAGTCAGATGTCTCGGGACTCGCTGGATAAATCTTAACGAGCTCAGTGGATGCCCACTTTCGGCCTCTGTGCGAAAATTAGTTAGGTATTTGGGGTCGGGAGCGAGCTTTTCCGACTGCTGGATAAGTTCTTGAAACTGTTAGGAAACAAAACTTTCCGACATACTCCCGGATCTTTTACCTGCTTTACCTACACGGTGACTTCCCCGGAACGGGCTTATAACTCATTGTAATTCTCCTGGGTGACGCTTAGGGCTGGGGTGTGTATTGTGATACAACGCGTTATAACTTCCCCCTGACGAAGAATCACGGAGGTGCGATAAATCGCCGCACTTTTCACGGGTTGCTGATCCACTGACCACTCGTTCATCCGAGAGACTGGTCTCCCGCAGCGCCAGAGGGCAAACCGGTAACATCCGGGCCGGGGTTCCTTCCGGTACGTTAGTCACAGTGATCACACCGCTTTACTCCCGCCGATTCGGGTCCACCTCATCTCCAAGGCTGTAGAGGAGTCTGGCAAACCATCTTCCCGGTTTCTTCGACTCACCGGTGCTCAATCTTACTTCTTTGGCACGTCAGCAGGTCTAAGAACCCGCTGAATTGCCTCCGTCCAGTGAAACCCCCGTGCCCCGTTTTTTTCAAAACGTCCCGAAGTTCAACTCCCCCCGCCTGTCCCGGACACCACTTTACCCCACGTTCTTCGACATCACCTCCCTCAGGGAATTGAAACTCACCGGGTACGCAGGTTTATTCCATTTCGGGACGTTCGTTGGATTTTTGGGCTCCAACCTCGGCCTCGAGTCCATCGTTCTCAGTGTCAAGTCGGTGGAGACAGCTCCCGAAAGAAAGGTCGCCCTTGCTCGTCTCCAACACCTATCCATCACCTGCTCCAAAACAATCGACTCACGAGGGTTGCTTTCACCCGACCCCGCCTCATTCCTGCCCTCACCCCCAACGCCCATACAGGAGCTGTTGGCTCCGATAACCACTATCAGGTCTCAACGCTCCCCATGGGAGGTCTACCTCTCTGGGAATAACCCGGTTTCCTCGTTCCGCTGCACCAAGCCCCAATCGTAGTTTATATCAAGTCCCCCTCCTTTCCCACCGCCACTGTTCGCGAGATCTACGCGAATACTTAACCCCATAACATTCGACCTTGTTTCCTGTCCGTGTTTAGAGGGGTGCCT
>Ga0307517_10009988_pt1 | contig 13361 bp, 4 predicted proteins | sample 23_EM_MG_FD_194515 | JGI IMG/M metagenome (GOLD analysis project Ga0307517, IMG submission 194515) | Populus trichocarpa ectomycorrhiza microbial communities from riparian zone in the Pacific Northwest, United States - 23_EM | ecosystem: Host-associated > Plants > Roots > Unclassified | place...
TAATTAATTAAATATATTTTTGTTTTTATTATCACATGACAATAACTTAACATTACATGAAACTATGTTTGATTAGTGTCTAGTGAGATAAGGGATAATAATGATAATAATAATAATATATTTAGTAAAAAAGACATAAATATTTATATAATAAATTTTTATGGAATTTATTTATTTTCAAAACAAAAAAATATACAAAACATGTCATTTAGGCGTTAATTATCTTCACCTTTTTTTTATCTTGAAAAAATATTCAAACTCCATTTAAATATATTTGCAACTTGAACTAGATCCCAAAATTTTTCCCATACCCAACGATTTGCAAACAGCCAACTGCCCCCCATGCGTGTTGCCGTAATGGCACCAGCTAGATTCCATTTTGTCCAAATATTCCTTCTTTTTTTTTTTTTCTGTAGTGGAAAATGACTTCAATTTCAACTCCCCTATTAAGAATTAATTATTAAGTCACAACAAAAAACCATAGGCCGTAGGTCTATTCATAGCTTTTTCTTTTTTTCCTGTTTAAATTAATATTAATTAATATCCTCTCTCTTATTTTTAAAACTGTTTAATTTAGTTTTATTTTTTAATTGATGATTGATTTTTTTTCTATATTTTTTAATTTCATTATACTTCTTTTTTTTGAATTTTCTCTCTCTTATGTTTTGTATAAATTAGCTATATTTGTATGATATATTTATAAAAAAGAAAATTATTTGTTATTAGTAACGATAATTAGTCTCTATGATAGAATAAATAAAAATATATAAAATTAAAAGGATAATTGATATAAAATATTTATATGTGCATCTATATTTTGTTTTTTCTATGAAAATTATCTTTTCACTTTAGTATTTGATTGGTGTTAATAATTTTTTTTGATTTACCGGTTTATATATTTATGAATTTATTTTGTAAAGTACAAACAAAATCTTTTCATTTAAAAAGAATTCATGATACATGAAAACTCATTCATAACCCAATTATTTTTTCTCTTACATTAAAATTGACTTGAAATAGAGTAACACAGATGGGAAGAGGACTATTGCACTTTATATATAGTTTTATCCCCTAACTGCCTCAAACAGTCAGAAGTTTTATTGAGATATTCCACTAAAAACAAGTAAAATAAGTTGTTTTTTTATTTTAAATTAGCATAGTTAAAAAAAAAACTTTTGGCAAATTAGCAACAAATATCACAATTTGAAAAGGTGTGCTACTAAAATAGGGCTATCTACGCAAAAAAAGATTTCATAATCGTTTCATTACTAGAAATATATATATATATATATATATTTTTATTAACATGGATCGATGTCTGGGTCAATTTGCGCGCACCTCGACTAATCCCACGAGTCATGAAATTAACGACCATGTAACCCTCCAGTTGCCACCATATTAGTAACCACATGACTCGAACCCGAGACCACAGGAAAGTAAACCCCTTAACCCCAAACTCTTATTATTGGACCACCTAAGATAGTTATTAGAAATATTTTTTATTTGCTGCGTCTGGTGCAACATTTTGCAAATGGTGCGTGAGCTTTTTTGACAAGCTTAGAAAATTTTTTTATTTTTTATTATAAAGCTTTTCTAGTTTTTTAACTTACAGGGAATCATTTTTTATTTAATATAAATGATTGTAATAATTTTTTGACAAATAAGATATAGATAGATAAAATTAAATATTTTAGAAGCTCTTCTCAAAATTATGGTATTTAAAGATTTCAAATTATAACCAAACTTGTTATCTTTTTTTTTTAACCTTTTCAACAACCTTTTAAATTGTTTATTAAGTTGGCTGTGCTACTTTCCGGAGTGTAACTTTTAAATTACGCTACTTCGATTAATGTAAATTCTAATTTGTTATTTCCTTAAATATTTTTAAAATATGTTAATTTACTATAATTATCTTAACAAGTATGCTATTAAAATAAAGGGTAAATGTTAAAAAGAGTTCAGAAATTTATAAGGCAACTTGCAACAGATCCAAAAATTTCCCCAAACCCAACTATTTACAAACAGCCAAAAGTTCCAGAGTATTTTAAGATTTTGTCTTGCTAAAAAAATTTGATAAAATAATACACACAAAAATATTTAGAAAAATGAGTTATAAAACATCTATTTGAGTTACAAGTGTTATTTGTGATTTTTGCAATTTTTAAAAGACATGATTTAATAAGGCCCTGAAGACACATCAAAAATTCGATAATGACATCATTAATACCGTTTAAAAGATTTTAACAAGATGAATTCAATTACATAAAAAAAATGTTATCAACGATAACCAGAGTGAGCCATACAAGCGGTAAAAAAGCATGTAAGTCATCTGGTGTGATCCACTCTGATCACCATTACTGATATTTTTTTGTGTCGTTGAAGTCGTATTGTCGAGATCTTTCTAATGTTATTATTGGTGTCATCATCGGAGTTTTGGTGTGGTTCCATTTTTTTTTTTCCTTCTCTGTCCTCTCTACTTATAAAATTTTGTGTTTTTTAAATTTTGTAATTTGAATGAGTTATAGATGATATTTATAATTCGCAGTCACTTTTTAAAAATATTTTTTTTGAAGTGTGTAATTTTATTATATATTTGTTTTACTACACTAGAAAGCAGAAGAAGTCAAGGTTCCCATGCATGCTGCATGCAGCATGGGTACCTGCAAGGCTGATAGCTCCCATTTATATCCAAATATTCCGTTTTTTTTTTTTTTTTCTATTGGGGGCACCTGACATGACCAAGAAAAAACCACAGGCCTCAGGTTTGTCCAATTGACCTGAGAGCCCAGCTGGATACTACTTCCTAGCGCATGCGGTAGTTTAAATACCGTCAGAAGCGGTTAAAACCATTCGATTGCGCTGTACACACCCACGATGTTCACACTAGAAACAAATTCCACCAAGATCTGTCTAGTTGATGGGGGCCACACAAGCAAAGGAAAATAAAAAAAACGAAGTCCGTTTTGTGACGATGGGCTGATCATGGGATGGAATGGTGTCGAGTGGTGCCCACATTTCCCCGTTTTGTTTGTTTGTCTGGTGGATGTTGACGTAAAATTGGTTTTTAAAGTATTTATTTTATAATTATATTAAAATAATATATTTTTTTATTTTTAATAATATATCAAAATTATATAAAAATATAAAAAATAATTTTAAATAAAAAAATTAAATTTTAACCCATCTCTATTTGAGTTGTACTTTCAAATAAGAGATTAGACCATGTTTGTTTTTATATTTAAAAAATATTTTTAAAAATTATTAAAATAATTTGAATCGTCTTGATAGGGTAGTGTTAAAAATATTTTTTTTAAAAAATATTTTTTAATATATTTATAAATAAAAATAACTACTACTATAATCTTAAATAATAATAATAAAAAATATAATTAGTCAAATCTTATCCAATATGATTGGTCAAATCTTATCCGAATGCGCATTGCATTGCATGCTCATAAAAAGAGATAATTCTTTTCGCATATCATCTCATGGTTGCTTTCATCTGTAACCGGTAAATAACTGAGCTTTACCGTGTATTTAGTATTGTGTATATAATATTTTTAAAAAATATTTTTTAATTTAAAAATATATTAAAATATATTTTTTTATTTTTAATATTAACACATCAAAATTATAAAAAAACACTTAAAAATATTAATTTAATATTTGTTTCGCATCAAAAATTTAAAATACACTCAAATACAATTATAATCACAAAAACAAACCCATATCCACCATTTCTTATGTTTTTTTCAAGAGCATGTTTGACTCAACTATGTCTTCTACGTATGTTTGGTGTCTTGCAGAATGACACATGCAATAATATGTCATGAAAACACACAATTGTCCATACAAGAACTTTGAAAATATAAAGTGGTATGATTTATAAATAAATAAATTTAAAAATTGTGATTGAAAAACACTTTTATTTAATAGAGTGTAATGAAGAGTTACGAAATTTTAATTATATATCATTACAAAATATAAGTAAAAGTTCTGAATTAATTTAAAATGATGTGTAATATTGTATTTAATATACATGAACATGCATGCCTAGATCATATTTATGCACAGAGGGTCAATGATATAGATGGTTAGGTGGCCGACTCCCATCTGGTTGGAGGTTTGAGAATAGTTTTGACATTTTTTTCAAAACAAATTATATGAGCCTAAGTGCTGGGAGTGCTTTTTAAAAGCGCTTCTAAAAAAATTAATTTTTTTTTTAAGTAATATATTTTTGATATTTTTAAATTATTTTGATGTGCTAATTTCAAAAATAATTTTAAAAAAATAAAAAAATATTATTGGCACACTTTTCTGAGTGAAAAACACTTTGAAAAGCAATCACAACCACACTTCCAAACACCCCCTAAGACGGTCAATAAAACTCGAAAAAGGTAAAGAATTGTTTGGGTTGATTTTAAAAATTATAATTTTTAATTTTATTTGAAACATGGTCTTTTAAATAAATGTTTATTTAAAGTGAGAAAATTAAAAAATCATGATCACTCTATTTTAATATTGAAAAATAATTGAAAAATTATATTAAACCCTCTCATATCAAAATCACTCTATTTTAATATTGAAAAATAATTTTCTTTAAAATTTGTAGTTGCAGAGTCTTATATAAAATTTCTCACATTTTTCTTTTTTAATCCTCCCTCCCTCTCTATATATTTATCTTTAGCGCCTAGGCATATGAGAGATTAGCATATGAGAGCCAACACCAGCGGTGAAAACTCAAGTCAAAGACTTGTTTGGTATTGCTGGGTGATAGTTCTTTATAAAAAATTTAAATATTTTTTTTTATTTTAAAATTATTTTAATGTAACGATATTAAAAATAAAAAATATTTTAATATATTTTTAAATAATTGTTTTAAAAATAACTGCTACAGTAAAACCAAAACTAAAAAAAGGAAGCACGCAACGAACATGAAGCAGCCACCTCAAAATAACTCGGAGTTGTCTTGTCTCGAATCTCGTAAAGGTCTCTTCTCCTTCATCGAGGATTCTCCTAAAACATAGGCTCTCTCTCTCTCTTCCTTTACTACCACAGCTACTTTTTTTTTCAGCCTCTTCCCGAAAGTATTAAATAAGAATCTTTTATTGACCTGGTTCTTTGTTTTTGGTTTTTTTAAGGAAGGAGGTAATAACACTCTCTCTCTCTCTCTCTCTCTGTATTCTCATCATTCTTTCTCTTTGAAGATCAGAAATTCAGATAGGAGATTTTATCCTAACTGGTGCGCTGCTTTCTTCTTTCTTCTTGTTTTCTCTATTTATTTATATAATATTCTGGTTTTTAACTGAACTTATGATTCTTTTAATTATTGGAAAACTAAAGGTTTATCTGGTGCTGATCCTTCCTGTTTTTTTTTTTTTTACTTGTCACCGTTGAAAGTGACCGTTATTTAATTATCTTAACAGCGATTTTTCTTTTTTCATGATTCCTTGTAAATTTGAATTTTGTATGAAGTTAAATAGTGGAAAATTCTGGTTTGCTTTTTTCCAATTAATTACAGGACTCTGTATATTCTAGAGAGCTTGTGCTGATTTGATTGGTAAAAGCTCCGCGGAGGAGAAGTTTTGAAGTTGAAAATGAGAAGGGGTGTTCGATCATTTCGCCAATTTCGATATGCTTTTCAACGACAAGAATGCAATTACTCCTTTAGTTTGGTGAAATGTCAAAAGGTTTTGATAGATACCGGTTATAGAGTTACCGATAATGCGGATATTGATAAATTTAGCTGTCCCAAATTTATTGCTTCAAGAACTTTGACGACGGATGCGGCTAGAGTTTCCAATGGAGGTGACATTCTATTCTGGGTCCATTTGGCTTTGATTTTGGGGAGTTTAGTGTTTCTGCAAATGGATTTCTCATTGGTTTTAGTATTGGGGTTTTGTTGGATCTGCAGATGTTAATGGAGGGGGGCCGCTTGTGGAGTATGAAAGAAGGATTGCCGCTGGTGAGCTTGTGGATGGTGACAGCTGCCAGGTATGAGGCTCACTTGAGTGCTGGAGATGTAAAATTGTTGAGTAGTTTTGTCTATCGTTGTCAACGCTTTGTGAAAAACAACAGCTTGTTATTCGAGTTTTAATTGAGACATTTTATCCAGCCATACCTTCTGGTAGCTTAAATAGAAAATTTCATGTGGCTTTGGTTGTGAATATTTTGGAAACTAGTGCCTTAATTAAAGAGAAATTGTGGATGGTGGCTGGTTCACTTGAGATTTCAAGAGGGATTATTGGGCCTTCCTTGTGAAGGGTTTGCTGAAATTGATTTTTGCAGGTAGGCACATTAAGAGAGCTTCAGAGGCTTTATGATGAGCTCGTTGAATCAGCTGATGCCTGTAAATTGGACCGCTATACTGCTTCAGACAAATCTGGAAGGTTCATATTCCATTTTGTTTCTCATGTGTTTATATTTCCACTGGACTCTTCTTCTTATCAATTTTACCTTCTGTTTTGGAACTGCGGTTTCTTTGGGTTTGATTTCAAATTCAATTTTGCCACCATTTTCTTTATTTTCAGGAGTAGGTGGTTGTGGTCGCGTTTAATGCCACAGTCTTCATATTCACCCATCAAAGGACTATATCTTTATGGAGGCGTTGGCACTGGAAAGACTATGCTAATGGACTTGTTCTTTAATCAATTGTAAGTAAGCTTTACTGATCTAATTTGTTACAGTTTACTTTCCTTGTTACATTGCTGTGCTGTTCCAAGATTATTGAGAAAAAATATGGGCAAACTTAAAGCGGAATGACAACATGCAAGAATTAGAATAGATCATCTTCTCATCTTCAATGTTGCCCAATAACCATTTATTTTTAGTTTTATTCCCTATTGATATCTATTTTCTCAGGCCCGTCAATTGGAGGAAAAAGAGGATCCATTTTCACGACTTCATGTTAAATGTCCATAGTCGCTTGCAAGTAAGATTGTAGCTCATAATATACTTGTCCAAATTATATTTTCAAAAGAGAAATGTTTTCCCTTGAAGCAGGCTTTGTTTCTGGTATGATTGAGTATTTGTGAGCAATTAATCTTAACTGGACTTTTATCACACACACACACACACACAAAATTAAGGGATTGACAATATACATAAGCTAGCAGGTAAAATATTCTCATATGTATAGTCGTATTGTTAATGAGGAAATGAAGTTGGCTCTCATCGTGGCATTGTCTGCACTTGCACACATACGTGTGCATACCCAAATCATGTGCACATGCACAGAATATCCTGTGAATTTTACTTTATGCTTTTTAGATGAATCCAACTCGGCTCTTGATCAATTGTAGATACTGAGCTTCTGTTAAATATTGAATTCTTGCAGAAACACAAGGGTGTTGCAGATCCACTTGAAGTTGTGGCTGGAGAGATATCTGACGAGGCTATTTTATTATGTCTGGATGAATTTATGGTATGCTAGTCACACCATTTATTTCCTTGTGCTTATTGACCAGATTTGATTGATTTATATTATTATTTTCATATGTTTACTTTCTTTGGGTGGTCCATAATAGGTGACTGATGTTGCTGACGCATTGATCCTTAACCGTCTTTTTAGACAACTATTCAACAATGGCGTTGTAAGTATATTTGTGTAATCTATCTTCACAATGTGCTCCTACATCTATGGTTTAAGTTGAAAGTTAACGAAAAACTTGTATTTTTGTGCATGATGGACACAAGTGTAGATTCTTGTGGTTACTTCAAACCGTGCACCAGATAACCTGTATGAGCGTGGATTACAGAGGGATCTTTTTCTACCCTTCATTGCGACTTTGAAGGTATATATATTCTATTGACAACGTCTTGCTATTGCTGTTAGCACAGGGTCAGGACTTACTGAGAGCTATTATTCATTTCTGATATTACAATGGTGTATGAAGGTATTATTCAGATGCCTTATATTGTTGTAGGAAAGATGTGTGGCTCATGAAATTGGTTCAGCAGTAGATTATCGGAAGATGACTTCGGTATGAGTCCTGTTATCTCTTGTGCAGATCTGAAAAACTCACTTGGTATTTCCTGCTGTTAGTTTTTTTTTGTGTTTAAAATTTCTTTGATGTCAATGACTATGCTTGGACTGCAGGCTCAGCACGGTTTCTACTTTGTTGGAAAAGAGTCATCTAGCCTCCTTAAACAAAAGTTTCAACAATTGATTGGGGAAGAAAAAGCTTGTCCACAAGAGGTGGAAGTAGTAATGGGAAGAACATTGCAGGTAGGTGCTAAAATATGTTTCGCTAGAACATATAAAGTACCTTTGACTTGTTTTTGACAGTTGTTAAAATCTAATTCTATCAGGTTCCACTGGGTGCCAATGGATGTGCGTATTTTCCTTTTGAAGAACTTTGTGACAAACCACTTGGAGCTGCAGATTATTTTGGATTATTCAGTGAGTCATGCCCAGCTGAATCAATTTGACTTGCATATTATTCATGAAAAAGAACTGATACTTGGGGCATGGATATGTCAAATGCAGTTACGTTTGGCATTTTGAGATTGGGAAATAGACTAGACACGGTTTGAACCATAGAACTGAAAGTGTTACTAAAAATGAAGAACCAAGAAATCATATTAATACTCATCTTGTTTTCCTACTCTAAAAAAATTGCTTTCTCGTTGGTAGAAGATGTCCCAGCATGTTTCTTTCATCTTTTGGATGCCAAATGTCTAAAAACCCACTGCACCATGTCTCAAACACATTCATGCAATTTTTTTATGAGTCCTTGAGGGAATGCATTTCTCTCTCTTTACAGATAACTTTCATACCCTGGCATTGGAAGGTGTCCCGATCTTTGGACTCCATAACAGAACAGCTGCATATCGATTTGTCACCTTAGTTGATGTACGTTCAATGTTTCTTATTTTTTTTTTTTACTATCTTGAATTTGATCCTGCAAAGTTTTGGCTGTGTACTATGGAATTGCGCTACGGTTCCTTCTATGTGCTCATCCTGCTTAAGCCACAGTTTGGCTTGTTCTTATGCAATTACTTCTGGAGTTTAGGTCTAATAAGGGCTTCGTCTGGTGAAGTAAAATAAATGACCCTGCTTTTGTTTTGTTTCTGACCACCCAAATAATGAAGTTTCTTTAGTTATCATAAAGTTGTCCTTTATAGGATGCACATCCCTATATCTCATTGTCAACTTATGTTTTGAACAGTAATTGGTTTTTGGTTTCATGCCCGTGGTACTGAATGAAAATTTATCTATTTGTTCCATCCTGTGTTGCTATTTGGTTTGCTCTGATAGTTTTCACTTTCATTTGAATCTGAGGATTGAAATTGTTTTTGCTGGTGTCTGGGTTAAAAAGATCACAATAAGAATAAATGCAATCTATTGATTGCATTATGTTTCAAAGTCTCTAGGGCAAGAAATTATTAGCATATTTTCCTTTTCTTCATCTTTCTTTTCCCTTAGACATAATTTTATGGGATATTATTGCAGATGATGTTCCCACTCACTATATAATAGCATAATCACTTCTCTGCAAAGTGGATCTCTGGCATTAAAATCACTATATATAAACTTGGTCTCTTTGCATCTCATGGATTCGCTGGTGCAGAGATGTCTGTTTGCTTCTTTTTTCTTTTTACAAAGGTGTTATATGAAACATGTTTTTCCCATTTTTCTTTAAATGTTGCTGCTGTTATGACCACAGGTGATTTATGAAAACAGAGCCATATTGTTATGTACAGCTGAGGGGAGTCCTCTAGAACTTTTTGATAGGATAGTGACAATTGCTGATGCCCAGCAAATGGCACCTAGAACCTCTACAAGATCAAGGAAAAATGATGATTCTGATCTCTGTGTGGACAATGAACTTGGATTTACAAAAGACCGCACCATTAGCAGGTAATTATGGATTTTTTTATTGAGATTTTTATGTTTTGTATGTATTTATGATTCTAATCTCTCAATGGGTATGTTCTAATCTATCTGAGAGACCAATGGTAAATTTACAAGAAAAATGGATTCCATTAATTAAACCATTGAGATTTTAGCTCACGTTCTTCTTTTGATTTTGAGATGGACTTTAGGGGATGGGATAATGCATATACTCAGGTGTGATCCAATAGGACATGAGCTGTTATTATGTTTCTTGATTAGATGTCGTTGGATGATATTTTTTATATTTATGAATGCTTTGTGAAGTACATTACCTTGAGCTATTCGATGGAAAATAGCAGTGCATTGGTTTTATTCAGTTTTCATTTGAAATATTATCCAAGTACAAACCAGATTCCAATAGCTTGATAGTTGGCTAATCAAGTCTGATATGATAATTTTGGAAGAGGGGCCATGAAAACATGCCCCAAAACTTGTTTATCGAACACTGCTAGCTTGTATTATGGAAATTTAAGAGCGTCCAGCTCCATCTCACGATTGTCACTTTTCATGCTACTTTAAGCTCGCAAATGCTGCTCCATCTGGACTTGGCAGTTGGCTCAAGCTCCAAAAGGAATGAGTGGAGTTGGGACAGAACCAAATCCATACCTTACAAGTTGGTAAAAGAAAAGGAAGAAAGAAACACAAATAAGTAGGATACTAATTGAAGGTTTAGAGATGGAATATCTTCTATTTCCACTATTTTGAAACAAATTCCATTTCAGGTTCAATTTGAATTGTTTTACTGCTGTAAATGCCATATCCAGTCAATGACCTAGGTTTTCTTTTCTTTCCTTTTGCTTGTTGAGCGATGTTTCCTTTTCCTTTTCCTTTCCGTCTTGTTCTCACTTCTTTTATGTTTAAGTTCTTACAGCAGAATCCTCCCATAACAGCTCTGTACTTTTTATTTAATTTTCGGCCCCATAACAGTAACAAATTTGGATGTGCTTATGACATTCTATCATAACCCTAGCTAATTAAACTGCCAAACAATGAAGATTAACAGAGATGAACAGCAAAGAATACCTAGAGCAGCATGCTGCCATGTTAGCGGAGAAGCAGCTCTCAGAGGAAGCTAGCAACGCCAACGCCGTCCAAGCATCAGTCGGAGGGGGATCCATGTTCATCTAAACTTAGCAAATCATTGTTGGTAAAAGTAAAACCATATAGGCTATATGCTTGAGGATCAGCTGACAACTGACGCGCTGGCGGTTTTGGTGCCAAATCTGATATCTGCTGTTTGAATAAAATGAAATTCTCCATCTGTAAAGTATTTATAGTAGCTTGTTTGTAATAAAATCTTGTTTCTATTGAGTTACAAGATTCTCATCTTGTCAGGTCTTTGTTACTGACCAGAAGCTTAACGCGAATGTAACAATCAAATGTGATAAGACCTTGTTTTAACCTCGAGGGGTTGGCTTGATTTTGAAAGTTTCTTGACTTCTAGGGTTCAAAGTTCAAACCTTGAAGCCAATGCCCGGAGAAATTTAATAAATTACTGAGAACGCATCAAACGATGCCGAGGGTGCGTTAATTTAGTCTCGGAGTACGTGCGAGATCTTGTTGTTGGTGTTAGTGACTGGTGCAGGATCCTTTTCTTTCCCTCCTATCCAGTTTCCATGCAAAGATTTCTATCTGGATACAAGGTTTCTTTAACCAGATTGAAAAGTACAAATAACAAATGGGAAAAACCCTTAACAATTTTTTTTTAAAAAAACATGAACACAGGAGCCAGAAAGATCATCACAAGAAAAGAAGAATGATTTGAGTTCTGATCACATGATAACAAATGGAATAATTAAAGTTTGAATTCACACTCCCTGAATTTCACCAATATATGTATAATATCTGCATGTCTATGTATGCATGTAAATATAATTGTAAATCCCACCATTTTTTTTTTAAATTTTTTGGAGAGATTGCAGATATACACAGGCAGGGCATGATCTCTGGGACAACTTTTTTTGGATTTCCAAAATGTACATTTGCTTTTTGAAGGGAGAGGTTAGTTAATTAATGAATCAATTACTTGTTTTTATTGAATTAAGAGGGCTTGTTCTAGGTTTTGCTGCTACAAGATTGCTTGTGTTAATCAATTAAATTTTGTATTAGCTCAACTGGCATATCTGTATTTCCATCTCCTTAGTCTGTATTATCAGAAATTCGTGCGAAATTGTTTGGTCATGAGGCCCATAAACTTTCTTACGAGACTAACTAGAACTTCTAATTCCTTCATTGATACAATGAAAAGCCATTGCTTCGAGTTTCTGGAGCTATGATTTATATATATCCTGGTAAAAAAGTAAGATGTTGGGAGAATATACCTTTTCTTGTATGTTGTCAGCTAATTTATTTAGGAATTTTCCTTACTGGATTTGTTCCAATGTTGTGCTTGAATATACCTTTTCTTGTATGTTGTCAGCTATATTCACTGCACTTTCTGCTTCAAGTCCTCGTGCTGATGTTGCTTATCGCATACATGGCCTTACCAAACGTCTTGCTAAAACGCATAATTGGACGGCATGCTCTTGATCATCTTGCTGACATCAACTTCTTACCATTCTCTGCAAAGCTTTAAGAGATTATGCAAGGTGGTTAAAATTAACAGCGGAATGGCAGTATATATCCGATACCCTTATCCCAATTTTGAGGATTAAAGGGAGATTGAAAAGATGAAAGGAATGGCTAATGGACTTATGTGTAACGAGGAATATTCCTTTTGGACAGTGAGGATAAGAAGCCTAACTCGGTGTTGCACAAACCCAGAAGCTTTTCAGCCATGCACCAGGCCCCTCCCCCAGGTTTGGGGTGTTGCAACATAATTCCGATAGAAGTTGCAGGTTCTTTTTTCAATGGCTTGTAAAATTGTTCTGCCCTTTCATGAAAATCTTGTTATTCTGTCAGGGTTTGGATGAGTTTACTCCAAAAGCACCTGAACTGGATGAAAAGAATTCCCTTGCACTCGCTATTGCTCCTTCTGGTAAAATATTTGTTTGTAGTGGCTCCTATTTTTTTTCTTTCTCCGAGAGCTTTATATATAAAAATGTGTATGTGTTTCTCCATCTACATATATTGATTTTTTTTCTTCTAAACCAATGGTAGAGGCAATCCACTAAGTTGTGAAAATGAATCTGTTGGGATTAATTTTGAAATCTTCATTCAAAATGTTCTTTTAGTTCTTCTAGATGCGTTTATAACTGTTAAAGAATGTTCATCTTTTGAATCTCTTGATTTATCACTACACTAATATAAGAATCCAATGTTAAATACTGTAATCCAAGTTTAGGTATATAGGGACTTCCTCTTATTTGAGAGGAACGTAGAATAAGAGCCTAAATTCCCCCCCCCCCTACTTATTTCAAACAAGTACGGCATCACAAACTACAAATTAGGAGCCCGAACTTGTTACAGCTCCGAGCTCTAACGAAGCTGCAGTTGCAGACAGTAAGTCTTCCATGTGAACAGG
>Ga0307517_10009989_pt1 | contig 13359 bp, 13 predicted proteins | sample 23_EM_MG_FD_194515 | JGI IMG/M metagenome (GOLD analysis project Ga0307517, IMG submission 194515) | Populus trichocarpa ectomycorrhiza microbial communities from riparian zone in the Pacific Northwest, United States - 23_EM | ecosystem: Host-associated > Plants > Roots > Unclassified | place...
CACTTATTATTACCTCACTCTTCGCTCCTCTACCTTTCTCTCCATAATTTATTATTATTTTTCCTAATTTACAAAACCCTTTTTTTATTTTTAAAAAACTATCCTATTAATTTATCACACTTAATCCTCTCCTCCTCCCAATTCTTTTTAGGGTTTGACGAGATGGACTCAGAGGATGACATGATGGACGCAAACGACGTCGAATCAGTTGACGATGATTTCTATAGTGGTGACATGGAGGATGATTATTACAGTGATGGTGTTTATTATGATAATGATGATGATGATGTTAATGATGATGATGATGGTCCTGATTATGATTTTATGGCTGAAGCTGTTGATGATCCCGATGACTTGTCGTTCCGCTCTCAGGTGATCTTTTTGTTTGTTTTTTTTTTTTTTGTGATTTTAGTGATAAACTTTGCTGCTTTGAACTTGTTGTGCTGATTTTGGGTTAAGAGGAGTAATAAGTGATTATTTGTTTCTTTTAGAGATTTTAAGGTCTAAAGCTTATTGCTTTAGTGGAATTGAGGTGATGTGTAGATTTGATAAAGATAATTTGGTGGGAATTAAGTAGTTGTTATGGGGATTTTAAGTGTGTGTTTTTGTGAGGGTAGATGGGTTTTTTTTGTTGTTTAGAGGAGTGTAGGTTTAATTAAGGTTTGTTTGGTTGATGAGGAAAATTTTGATGTGAGTGTAGGGAATGGGTGAATGAAGGGATGATCATGTGCATGTTAGTTGAGCTAAATTTGATTATATAAGGGTAATTTATATGGTTGATTTTGCTTTTTGACTGAGGGTTAGGAGAGGGGAGCATTGAACTTAAGTAAAGCTAGCATGTTTTTTGCTAGAAATTTTTTTGTACTGGGTAGAGGTTTCTTTTGGCTACTTAGTGTTTGATGGAGGGATGCGAAATTGGACTAGGGAATCATATGCTGTATATTGATTTTGGTGATCAAGTATCGGACATTGAGTTCGGTTCACTCAAGCCACATTAGCCACATTGTGATATTTGGTTTGATTATAATCTCCTTTACTGCTATATATTGGATTAGGTGTTGGAAGGCATATTGCTTCTTGGTGTTTCTCCTGTGACAAATTTTAGGTGGAAGAGAGCCTAACTGATTTAAGAAGTTGTTTTAGGCTGTGGAAGACATCTCTTTTCATGTTGCATCATCTCCTCTTTTTTTTTTTTCCAGTGAAGAAGCAGGGAATTTGACTTTTTTTACCTTTCCTCCCAATTTGTGATCACACTGATATGCTTTTAATTTATGTTATGCGGGCGTCTCTGGATTTGTAGCTGTTCGTCTATCTAATAATTGATGGGTTTGATTTCACAAACCAACTTAGAATGAAAACAAGAAGTAGAGAGTTATTAAGGATCTCAATTCAACTACGATGGGCTTTACTTTTATACTACGACGACGATGATGGTTGCATTGCTGAGGCTGTTGTCGAGCCTGATGACGTGTCTTTGCTTTGCTTAGGGTCTTTCTGTTTTATTGAAGAGGACAATTTGAGGAAAATGTATGGAATGAGTGAATGAAGGGATGTGCTTGTTTAGTGTGATTGAAAGATTGTTTGGTTGATAAGAGGACATGGGAAGAAAGATGAAATTTTGGGTAACAATTTGGTATTCAAATCATGAGTGAATGAACTTATCTGATTCTAAGTGTTGTATTAGGCTCTGCATTGTGTCTCTTTGTGTTTCCTTGGCCCCTCCTTTTTTTCCTTCTCCTTTATTGCTTTTCCTCACTACAGAAACATGTTGAATCTGTAAAAAATAAATAAAAATATAATCCTTTTTGGGTGTTGGAACATTACTCTTTGAAGCTGGAAAGTTAAAATTGTAAGGTGATAGCTCTTTGGTTTTGATTTTGCTTTGTTTCTTTATCTATTAGCATCTAATATTTTGCATGTGTTTTCTGTTTCAGCAAAGTTATACAGTCTTGAAGGAAGAAGATATACGTCAACGCCAAGAAGATGATATAACAAGAGTATCTACTGTCCTTTCCATATCAAGAGTTGCAGCAAGCATCTTACTCCGTCATTATAATTGGTAAATTAGCAGATCTTTTTTTTTGTAGTTAGTTTGTCAGGGTTTAGACAGATGCTTGTATTGTTGTTCACAGCTAATCAGTGAATTGTGTGTGGAAAATAACTATGGCAACTTGTGCATGCTGTGCAGTAGAACTACTTCTATCTTGGTGTTCTAATGAAATTCAGCATTGCAGGAGTATTAGTAAAGTGCATGATGCATGGTTTTCTGATGAAGATGCTGTCCGAATATCTGTTGGCTTGCTAGACAAGCAAGTAGTTCAGTTTTCCAATGCTCGAGAAGTAAGTGCTCTAGTTACATGACTGTGTGGTTTAAGATTGATATCCACAGCTTTTTTTTCTGGCACCGTGTGCGTGTGTGCTTGTGCAACTTACACCGGTTGCTCTTATGACCAGCTTACTTGTGGGATCTGCTTTGAATCCTGTCCTCGCAATAAAATTGTCTCAGCTTCTTGTGGCCATCCTTTCTGTAATACATGCTGGTCAGGTAAATTTCCTTTTTTTTTCTTTTGTTATTTGTATATTTATTTATTACTGTCATCATCATGAAGATTGATACTGAGATTTAATTTCAGGTGTGCATCAAATTCATCTGTGATTCTTGGGGGGGCATCTTTTTTTATGCTTTGTTCAAAACCAGTGCATGCTTTGAAGTTTAATTAGACTCAACACAAAGTTGGGATAGAAGGAGGAATAGTTACCCTCCCCTTAATTATTTTTTTGAGGAATTTAGTGTACTTTCCCCCCCATTAAGTGATAAGATATATAGAGAATTTTAATTCGAAAAGCCTGAAGAGTGGAAAGATTGCTTGATTATAATTGGAAAAATAAGAGTCATGGAATTATAAACTCAATATCTTCCCTTGTCAACACTCTAGTTTTGTGTTATTGGAATTTTTTACTATCTATAGGCAGGGTTATGGAAAACCTCCAATCCCCTTCATTTTTTTCATTTCCTCTCATAAAGGTTCTTCCAAATAAAAATTGTATGGTTCATTTCTCTTATGTCGCTCTCTGTTTCCCAATGAAGAACAGTGTAAGGGCTAATATTTTGGTCTTGTTTTTTGGGTTTTATTCTCTTTTATCGTGTACTTTGTACAATTGCATGTCTGTGTGCCTCCCATGCCTTTTTGTTTCCCCTTCAAGATTTTATTACTTTATACAAAAAGAACTTGATTTGATTGTAGCAAGTTCTGCATACATCTTGTTTATTACTCTTCCGGCTGGAACATGTTTGCAATTGATAAACTTGAGCATTTTATTGCCAATTTGAATAGCTTAGCTTTTTCCATGCTTTCCAGTTAGTCATTATTAATTTTTCGCTATCCTTTCCTCACTACGTAGGTTACATTAGCACAACAATTAATGATGGTCCTGGATGTTTGATGCTAAGATGCCCTGATCCATGTTGTCGAGCTGCTGTCGGTCAAGACATGATCAATTTGTTAGCCCCTGATGAAGATAAGGAGAAATACTCTCGGTACCTCCTAAGGTCCTATGTTGAAGGCAACAGAAAGGTGTGCCCTCAATATGGAACCTCAAAATCTTGTTACTGTATTTGGTGTAATTCTCTGTTTCCTGTTAGTGTTAAAAGTGGGTATGGTCATCCCTTCTTCCACCAAATACTGGCGCACAAATTTGGTGATTATTATAATTTGTGTTTTTTAGTAATTTACACAATTTATTCTGCCATTTTAGTGCTAAAAGTGGCTATATTCTCCTTCCCCCCATCATGAGTTCCCTCTTATTGTTACAACCTTCTTTATAGTGTTGTGTCTGTACAATCATTTGGTTTATTTGGTTAAAGAGGAATGCTAGAGTTTTCAATGGTCAGTTTACATCTGCACAGTCGCTGTGGTATAGAATAGTGTTTCTTGCTTCTTTATGGTGTCATGCTTCAGGTTCTTTTAGAGGTGTTTCTGTAGCTGACATTCGGTAAGATCGGGATGCTTTATTATCATAGTTTTGTTTTCTGTTTCTTGGTTTGGAGGATGGGTCATTATCCCAACTGTTTTTGCATATTTTCTTCTTTCATTAATAAATCTTCTGTGATCTAAAAAACTTATTTTTACCACATATCCTTTTCTCTCTTTTCTTGTTTACTTTCAGACCAAGTGGTGTCCTGCTCCAGGATGCGAGTATGCTGTTGATTTTGCTGCTGGAAGTGGAAGCTTTGATGTCTCCTGCCTCTGTTCACATAGCTTTTGCTGGAACGTGAGTGCTCACTTCATATTGAAAGTGTTACTATACTAGATTCTGTAGAAATTAGTTTTCTTGTAGTGATTTGTTATTGCCATTGGGTAACTGCAGTGTGTGGAGGAAGCTCATCGTCCAGTAGACTGTGGCACTGTTGAAAAGTGGATTTTGAAGAACAGCGCTGAGTCTGAAAACATGAATTGGTAGATAGATAGAGACTTATTTACTCCCTTTTATTGATGACAGGGATATATGTCATCACACACACACACACACACACACGTGTAGAGCTGTAAGAAGATAGTTATAAATAGTTGATACTATTAAGAGCTGATGCTGCTTTATACTGATTTTATATTTGATTACACTCAGGATACTTGCTAATTCCAAACCTTGTCCAAAATGCAAGCGACCAATTGAAAAAAACCAAGGGTGCATGCACATGACATGCACCCCTCCTTGTAAATTTGAATTTTGTTGGTAAGTTCTTAATGTTTTGCTGAAATCTTTGAAAATTGATTATCCTCTGGATGGGGTTTTGTTTAACCTCAATGGTAAATGCAGGCTGTGCCTTGGTGCATGGTCAGATCATGGTGAGCGGACAGGTGGTTTCTATGCTTGTAACAGATACGAGGCAGCCAAGCAAGAGGGAGCAGTAAGTGTGCTAATATTGTCAGTTTTATTAGATCTACCTCATGCATTGTGTTAATTCCTTGAAATGGTTAAGATGGTGATTCCTTAATGTCTTGCAAAATTCATATTATCACTTGTAGTATGATGAGTCAGAGAGGAGGCGAGAAATGGCAAAAAATTCTTTGGAGAGATACACCCATTATTATGAACGATGGGCAAGCAATCAGTTGGTATGCTAAAGTTTTGTTCGTTGCTGTTTGTATGTCAAGTTACAGCTTATTTCTTTATTTCTTTTGTAGTTTCTTTCCCATCATTTCTTGCTGGTGTTATCTCAAAGTTTCTATGATAGTTTTCTGGTGTTGTAACTGTTGATTTGCATTCTTTAAGGCTGATACCATTAATTTCCCTCCTTTCCCTTGGTGCTTTTGGATGTTTAGTTGCCTGCACAGCACTCAGTTAATTTTTTGACATTCTTTAAAGTTAAATCTGTTAATTTTTCTCTTCCTTGGAAGTTTTGAATGTCCTATTCTTGCATTGAGTTAATTTTTCTGTGTTTGTGCTAAGCTTTCAATGATTTTCATTCATCCGAGGGATATTTGCGGTGGAAGTTAGAAGTGACTTTTCTTTGGTAATACGCTTGAATTTTACTGCAACTCAAATGTGCATATATGCAGTAATTTTTGCATATTGATCAACTTGTTAACGCTATAGCCCATGTATATATTTTGTGGTTTGATTTCTTGCACCTATTATGCAAAAAATTTAAGGCACCTAATCTTGGTCTATATATCATGCTAACACTGTCTTTCAAGATTTACTACTATGGGTATTTCTGTCACAGTTAACTTTAACTTAGAGCTGATTAGGAATCGTGGTACAGTTTTTTCTGAGATCTTCACGAGCATTCCCATTTAATAGGTTGACCTGTGCTGCTGTCTCTTGTTCATTCCAAGTTCCAACTAACATTTTTCAATTGGAGGGTGGGGGTAGAAAGAAGTATGAAAGCGATTAGGGTCAAATGTAGTGTGCTTTGATTGCCACCGTGGATCAGGGTTAGAAGGCCCTTTTTTAGCTTTGACTTGTGTTTTTCTTTCTTTCTTTCCTTTTTTTTGTTCTCTCACAGCTGTGTGTAATGGAAATGAATTTAGACCAGCACAAAAAGAAACAGAAGAGTCAGTTCCAGAAAAAGAAGAGAAATAATGAGAAATAGGCGAGGATGGAACCGAATGAGCTAGTGCTATTTTGCTTTGTACCTTAGTTGAAATCAGTTGGATAGATATGTAATTTACTCAATCATTCTTAAAAAGCCCTCTCCACTATAAAGATAGAACAATGACAAAGGACAACATTTGATTCTTGTTTTTATTGGAATTTAGATTCTCATTTTCTGACTGTAACCTGTACCTCTTGCAAGGATCTCTCTAGAGAACTTGTACTTAGATTACTGTTTTACGAAAAAGTTCAGTAAATGCTAAAGTTTATTTTTTTTTCTGTTATACTTTTGCTATTATATTCATCTCAACCCTTTTTATCCTTTTCTTTTTAATTCATTTGTATACATGGACTTGGAGCATGTCTTAATGGAATCTGAAAGTTTTGTTCTATGTGGCAGTCGAGGCAAAAAGCTCTTGCAGATTTGCATCAAATGCAGACTGTGCATGTATGTAAACTTGTTCATACTATTTGTTCTTCATTTGCAAATTTCAAGTTATCTATCGAATGTTCTATATCTATTAGCTGCCTGCTGAATGATATCAGAGATTGTTTTAACTTTTTGTTTTTTTTCTAGCTTGAGAAGCTGAGTGACGTACATTGCACACCTGAGTCTCAGCTGAAGTTCATAACGGAAGCCTGGCTTCAGGTGAATTGTCATATAATATTTCGCTATTACTATTACTATTTTTTTTTGTAGAGAGGTTGGGGGAGGGAGGAACAAAAGAAAGGGAAAAGATCAAGCCATGTATCATCTTTTGTCTTCCCGTGTTTGTTTGCAGATAGTTGAATGCAGGCGAGTTCTGAAATGGACATATGCATACGGGTTTTATCTTCCTGAGCATGAGCATGCCAAGAGACAGTTTTTTGAGTACTTGCAAGGTATGCATATGATTAATTATTTACCAAGTAATTGTATGAGACAGGTTGCCAATGGTCTCACAGCCCAACTACATGCATCCCTTCACATAAGAGAGGCGGGGTACATGGTTGTGGGTCCATCTTGAGTTAGTGATTATACAAACCAAGCATGGATAAAAAGAAGATAAGAGAAAGAAGTATGCTGGGTTTATCTATTTGTTCTCGATGGCACCATTGCTAATAAAATAATCTCTGCATGCTCTGTAGGTGAGGCTGAGTCCGGTTTGGAAAGGCTTCATCAATGTGCAGAGAAGGAACTACAACAGTTTCTTGCTGCTGATGGCCCATCAAAAGAGTTCGATGAGTTCCGGACGAAATTAGCTGGGTTGACCAGGTATTGTTGCAAATTGTCATTGACATGCTCTTTATGTTTAGGTTTAGCCCCTTTAGGGGCAGCTGCTTGTCTAGAAGGTTTACAGATAGTTTTTCAGCTGTTCAAGCTTTACTTTTATAATTTCCAAGTGTACATATGTAATTGATAGACGGCCCTTTTTGTCCAAAAAATGTACAACATCTAACTACTTATCCATGAAATTGTTTCCAGTGCTGCACGGAGCTATCATTATTTTAATGTTCCTTTTTTCCATTCATGGATTTGTAGATGCTTAATTAGGAGAGTAGTTCTTGTATGCATCTGAATTGCTCGAGAGGTTGAGATGTTTGAAAACTTGGTGGGACGATGTATCAGGAGTTTCATCACCTAATTAGACAGCAGCACTTCTTGCACTTTCTTTCACCTCCTGGACAATAGTCATGTTAAATGTCATTATGCACAGTAAAGATTCATCTCCTCTTTAAATTTGTTGAATTAGATGTTTGTACAAGCATTTAGATATTACCGCAATTATAATACTGGCATTAACTCCTCTTTACATGCCTACTTTCAACAGCGTGACAAAAAATTATTTTGAGAACCTGGTTAGAGCATTAGAGAATGGTCTAGCAGATGTGACTCAAGCTGCTTGTAGCAAGACCTCAAGCTCAAAAAATGCCAGTGTCAGCAAAGGGAAAGGTGGCAAGGGAAAGGGTGGTAAAATGGGTGGTTCAAGCAAAAATGGAGATGATTAATCTTCCAATTCCAATTCCAAGCTGCTTCCACATCACAGGTATTCTGCCGCAGCCATCTAAACTTCAAAACCCTTGTGCCCGTGGAAGCTGGAACCTTTTAGGAACAAGTACTCTCCAAGCAAGTTAAAAGAAGGATAATTGCTCTTTCATTTTTTGGTTTGATGGCTCATCCTTTCCAGAGGCTGCTCAATGTGTGAATGGTTAGTAAGATGTCAACGGACTGGAAGAATAAAAACAGCTTCTCATTCAAATCTGTGTGGTTTTGCCGCAAGCGCCATGCTTGGTGTACTGTATATAGTTGTTGTCTGTTTACTAACATATCGATCTGCAACCTGCCTTTGTTGCTGGTAATTATATGTATAGGGAACACTTTTAATCTGTGAACGATTTACTCTTTTGTGAAAAAGTAAACTGAAACTTCAACGGACTTTGCTTTGAACTTCGTTTCTCACTTCCCTTGACTGATGGTCCATGCGATCTGCCCTTTGAAAAATCCAGTGAGCAGTGATATGGTATTGTGTCGGTTCAGCTTTCAAATTGGTGGCGCTGAACAATTTGTTTCATGCTAGCTTCCATTTCTATTACGGTTACCGTCAACTTTCTGATTCTTTGCAACTTTAAAGCTAATTCAGCAATGAAAATCCAAGGAACAAAGTTGAAGTTATAACTGTTTCACTGGATGTTTGATTATGCTTGTTTCGCAGCCATGGATTTTGATATCATGATCATGATCATTTTGAATGAGCTTCAACATCTAAAATTACAGATGGAATGCATGAAAAGTCAAGGCCCTCAACTACTCAAGACAAGAATTGATTAAAGAAACATTAATCTTGAATCATGTTTTGTTAAGATTAACCCTAATCTTGATTAATCATATTTCCCATTTTCATAATACCTAATCGAGGCTTCTCTCTGGTCAAATTTTAACCAAAAAGAAAGAAAGAAAGAAAGAGAGGAAAATCATTATCCTAATCTATATAATGGCAATACCTCGACAATCTCCAAAATGGTCTTGGTAATCATTGCCGCAGCACGATCGGTGCAATTCCGTTTAGAAACAATCCTATAAAAAAACTCACCTCCCCTGCAAAAGCTCCATGACAAGATGAACAGCATCTCTATCCTCATATGCCTCCTCGAAGCTCGCAATATTAGGATGTTCAGGCAAATGCCTCATGATCTCCACCTCTCTCCTTGTATCCTCCACATCAATTATCTCCTAGAATCATGGTAGTACGAGTTGGAGGCATTTGCGTGTTTCGTATGCTAGGTTTATCGACCAAAACAAATTATATAATTATAAATTCAGGAACGATCTAATCACAATAATATAAATTACATAAAAGAGGTTTTATATTCATAATCATGATAATTATTTGGGTTCTGTCTTATATACATTTTATTCTTACACACGAAATGTTATTGTATTTGATAATGTCTTAAAAAATACATTTTATTATTCTTCAATCAGGATATAGATAATTTGTTCAAGTTTTGATCATGAATGAAAAACTTTTTTCTGTTTTTTTTTTGTTTCAAAAGTGTTTTAAAAAAAAATTATTTTTTTAATTTTTTCTTTGCTTCAAATTAATTTTTTTTTTGTGTTTTCATATCATTTTGATGTGTTGATGTTATAAATAATTTTTTGATGCATTTCTAAGCGAAAAACAACCGTTATTACACTCCCAAACACTCTATTAGTCTTTGTTCACTAAATTTAGCTTTTGCTGCTGTTGTTTGAAAAAAAAACTAAGTTTAGAAAAATTATGTTTAGTTGTAATTGGTTTGATTTAGATATGTATTTAGTAAAAATTGTGGTTGAAGTTGATGTGTAGTAAAAAACATGTATAAGGTGTTTGGATAAAATTGTGATCTAAATTGATGTTGCTAATGATATTAACAAAAAGACATGTAATTATTTTTTAATTTTCAATTGCATTAATTTGCATTTCATTAACATAAAATTTTACAAACAACCAAATGAATTACAACACCTTTTCTATTGCCCTATTAAACTTGTCGCAGTCTCATTTTGAACAAAATCTATACATGAAAGCCTGTAGTTTTCATGAGTTTGTGACCATGGAAACACATCGGTTAAAAAATTTATCGGAAACAAAATTAGGATGATGATCGAATTCCTCACCTTTTTTTCCACACTTCAAATATACATTTGATGACACAGTGCACTGAAGAGTGAGAATGATTGGAAATTTCTTCTCATGTTTGTGGTTGTCCTTACATGTGAAATTCTTGGAAATGATACCTCTCATCTCTATATGGACCTAAAAACCCATATTCATTTAGATATCCAGAATCGACTAAGTAGTACTTCCCTATAATAACATCTACTAACTTTGTTAGTTACTTATCAATAATAAAAATAAAGTTACATCTTCTTGAAATAAATGACATTACATATTTTGGTTTGTTAATACATTCTGTGGCTTAATAAATTTGATGATAGGATTGTAAATTGTCTCAAGAAATATTCGTATATCGTGTGCACTGTCATCCCATCACCCAAACAAATGTGAATTGCATGTCAAAGCTACATGCAACCATAATATTTTGTGTAGATACATTTTTTTCTATTTATAAATGGTATTTAATTTTCTGAAAAAACACATATTCGCATATGTGTGCCGTCAATAACTCTAAACAATTCTAAAACAAAAAACAAGAATGAATAAGAACAAGTGAAATAAGACATAGCCTAAAATAATAGAAATTAGTAATTCATAGAATTACATATTAAAAAAATTATGATATTGTTTTCTTGAAATGAGACATATCTTAGATTATTTGCAATATCTCGTAGTGTGTTTAAAAATTCAAGATAAAAGGCAAAAAGAATTCAGTGTGTTTTTTGCAGGCTTATATTATGCAGTGATTATGAAAGAATTTAGATGATGCTGTGCAGATCTAAGTGCTCTGGTTTCTCTTCGAGTTGAGAGCTTGAAGGAGGAGGTTTGGTAACTTCAAGCAAACGGTCAAAAGATGCAAGGAGTATTCATCAACCTAACTAAGATTATGTCTGGGACATGAAGCAAACTGTATTTTTTTAAATTTTAAATTTTAATATTTTTAAATTATTTTGATATTCTAATATTAAAAATAATTTTTAAAAAATAAAAAAAATTATTTTAATATATTTTTAAATAAAAAACACTTTAAACTAAAACCATTACTATAATCACTAATAAAATAAAAAAAAAGCACGTAATAACCGCTGTACAATAACTACGTATTAAACTTAAATTTGTTTTTTATCCCGCAACACAAAACTCAGTTCAGTCTAGGTCTGCCCTTAAAAAAATGCTGTGTAGAAATGAGATCACGGCCGTCCGTCAACACGAGTCGTCGAAAAAGCGTGAATGATTCGAAAGTGAGCGGTCCAACGGCAAGTATTTCAAAACTCGACAGGGACCCCACCTCCTTCTTTAACTTGCGGAATGAGTAGATGACGTTGCTATTTCATGTACCCAGGTGTAGTTTTCTCACACTCAACACAGGCGAAAAAATAAAAGTCAAAGACCAAAACGAAAGAAAATCCCTCCATCAACCAATTAGAGTAGAACAGATTCTCGAGCTCAACTAAACCTTACTTTGTCCAATCATAGCCCATCATCGAAAAAAGGGCCAATATAAAGCCCGTGGCGGGAGAGAGAAAAACTGCTCTTCCCTTGCAAAACAAGTAGTACTAGCGGAGACTACTTTCTTCCCATTTTCCTTCGCTTCTCTCCTTGTCCGCGCAGAAAAAGGGATTGCGATACAGTACTGAGCTTGTGAGCGAGCGAGGGTTTTGAAAATGGGGGAATCGCCATCATCTCCTACGTCGTGTAGCTCTTCACGTTCTGCACCATTTCCACAATCGAACTTCGCGTCTCTTCCTGTAATGGCTCTCAAGGACAAAATTGTCGAGAAAATCTTGGAAAATCGCGTCACTCTCATCGTCGGCGAGACTGGCTGCGGTACGAATCCTTTCGTTATTCTCATTATTTTTTTGCATTTTCTCTTTTAGTTTTTGGCCGATAAAAAAAAGCAAAAGGATAAAAATAGGAAAAAATCTGTTTGGTTCTGAAATGATCAAGCTGAAAAAAATAAGTTATAATGGAAACAAGTTTTATTATAACAAATATCCTGGTTTTTTACTTGATACCAAGGAATATTTACTCTTTTTTTTTTTGTGAAAAAGAGAAAATCGTAGTGCTTGTAACCTGCTGTTATGGATGACTGGGGTTTATCATTCTTCGGAAAAAAGAAAAGGAAGATTTTTATTTTAATTAAAATCTGAGATGAGTTCAAGTATATTGGATTGGGAGGGCTTATGAATTTATAATAATTTACATGGTTTTTGTATAATTATATTTTTAGCATTTTGTGGTGTTAATAGATTTTTCTGTTTTATTTTGAAGGAAAGAGCTCTCAAGTTCCACAGTTTCTTCTGGAAGAAAACATAAAACCCATTTTATGCACACAACCAAGGAGATTTGCTGTTGTTGCTGTTGCTAAAATGGTTGCTAAAGCTCGTAACTGTGAACTTGGAGCACAGGTTGGATATCACATAGGTCATTCGAAGCTTATATCGGCAAGGTATTGTCCAGCCCGTGCGTTGATTTACTTGCTTTTCCATCACTTTTGTGCCATCTCTACTCAAGTACTGTGCTATATCCTCTCCTTCTCTCTGCTTGACACCCAAAGTGAGGTCTTGGGAGTTGGGACTGTGATGTGTCTTTTTCCTATTACTGGTGGTCTTTACACTAATTACTTTTCTTTGCTTTAGCAGTTCAGAAATTGTCTTCAAAACAGCTGGTGTTTTGTTGGATGAAATGCGAGATAAAGGGCTGAACGCTCTCAACTACAAGGCTATTATTCTTGATGAAGTGCATGAAAGATCTGTTGAATCTGATCTTGTTCTTGTTTGTGTCAAGCAGTTTCTGTTGAAAAACAATGACCTGAGGTGCCTCCTTGGCTTTTATCATGTATAGCAATGTTTTCTGTATTATTGAATTTTGTTTTCTTCCATCCTAAATTGCTTGGTTGAAGCCTTTGTTTGCTGACTTGTTGCTATTTTCATGCTTTTTTTTTCTTCCTCTCCTGCGCTATTTTCATGCCCCTTTTTTTTTCTGCCCCTTTTTTTTTCTTCCTCTCCTGCTCTCACCTTCTCAGTTTATTTCTACAAGAGTGGGATATTTGTCTCTTTGCGTTTTCTATGTCACATAGCAGTTGAGTTGTCCGAGTCATGTTATTTGGAAGTCTGACAGA
>Ga0307517_10009990_pt1 | contig 13358 bp, 14 predicted proteins | sample 23_EM_MG_FD_194515 | JGI IMG/M metagenome (GOLD analysis project Ga0307517, IMG submission 194515) | Populus trichocarpa ectomycorrhiza microbial communities from riparian zone in the Pacific Northwest, United States - 23_EM | ecosystem: Host-associated > Plants > Roots > Unclassified | place...
ACATTGAAGGCCCTGGCCCAAGCAAACCGGATGCTGAACCTCTATACAGAAGGGATACAGCAGGTAAAAGAAGCACAGGAAATTTACAAACAACTCAAGCACACAGTAGGACAAGCACAGAGTTTGACCAGCCTTGCTTATCTGTTGAGTGCTGACAGCCAGCTCAATGCTGCAGAAGAAGCTGCATTCAGTGCAATCAATCTCCTCTCAGACCAAAGCAATCAATTTATGGTCTGTGAATGTTACCGTGTCCTTGGTAATGTATGCCGCTCTAAGGGTGAGAAAGAGAAGGCCATCAACCATTATGAGGCAGCCCTTGGGATTGCCTCTTCTTCCAACTGGCATGAACAGCTGTTTTGGATTCATCATTCCCTGGCACAGTTATTCCATGATCAAGGCAGTTTTGATGATGCACACATTCATGTCAAATATACCAAGTCACACACAGCCAATGACAAATACCTTCTGGGTCGTGCAATGGAGCAGCAGGCTTGGTTTTGGTATAAACAGCAAAATCTCAAAGAGGCAAAGTCTGAGGCTTTGTGTGCTGTTGGTGTGTATGAGAAGTTTGGGGCTTCAAAGGATATGGATGAATGTAGAAAGCTCCTCCAGAAGATTGAAGAGGCAATGAACAATGGTAAGTTCTGGAAACTGTGCTATCTTGTATGCCTATTCATTATCCATTCTTAGCTTAGGGTACCAACACAAGCTGGTTCAGATACATCCATCCATAAACCACATACCCTGTACTCCCAGGGTGGGCATGATCCATCTCCTGGGTGTTGTATTCATCATTGGTATTTCTGCTATCACATTCAAATGACATTGTCTTCCCTTCTGGTTAACCTCCTGTATGTCTTGTTGTTCCACTGCTTGTTATTAATATCCTATGCCTTCCACTCTGCTTCCTGTATTATATTTTCTGTTGCTTTTTATATATGTCAGACCATTGATACTTCAGTAATTGCTGAACATTTGGTTTGTCAATATGACAGCTGCTGGTGAGTAGCTTACTATGCATCAGGCATGAGGCCACCTAAAATAATTGGTGGGAAGGGTGGTTGGGACCCACAAAGCGGCCTGGTCAGACGCGGGCTGACCCGGATCCCGCAATAGACCTCTAGTTAGTTTGAAGCGGAATAGGTAAAGTTGACGAGGTCAATTTAACTCGATCCATAAACGAATTTCCTCCGGATGTCTCACTGATTAACCTCGTTTTACCTCCATAATCACCAGATACAAACTCACGGCCATCAATCCAACACCATGGTCTACCAGACCTAACCACCCAAACTACACGCCTACCCACCATTCGTAATCTCCAACAATATCTCAATACTCCTCTCCAACTGCCCCTCGCTCTCTTCAAACACCAACTCGAGCACCCCCTCATCAACTCCGGGGAAAATCTGCCTCAACGTCCCCTTCGAAGCCTCGCTCTGCTTCTGATGAGCTCTATCGATCTCCGCCTGCAAGAACTGTATATCCGGCGTATCCGTTTGAGCCTGTTGAGCTTGAAGGTAGGATTCCTGAGCCTGCATCAGAGACGTGTACGAATCAGAGGGAGGTTGGAATCCTCCGCCGTGGTCGGTACTCGGGTTGGGGTTGTTGGACGAAGCCGATCCCCCGCGTCGTTGTCGAGGGGCCGGTCTGTTCACTGGAGGAGGCGTATCGAACGCCGTAGACGATTGCGATTGCGACTGTTGTCCATCTCCAAACCCAAATCCGAGGAGAGATTGAAGTTTCGAAGGGGCGGGACTCGGTGTTCTCCCGGGTGTATCCCCGGGACTCATAACCAACGGTCGATTCGAATACGCATACGCCTTTGTGGGACTCTCGTACCATTGTTGTTGGTCACTTGGAGAAGGTCCGCCTCCGTCTCCACCACCGGCTGGAGGCGTCATAGGCGAACTGACCCGCTTCACTCTCGGCTGATATGGAGTCTGGATCTGTCCACCAGTCTGGTGAAGTGGAGTTTCGTACTGTTGCCCGTGCTGGCCGTACGTCTGGCCGTGTTGGTCCTGACCTTGACCGGGGTACTGCCCTCCGTCCCCTCCGAACGGCAAAAATCGCAGTTGGTCCTCAGCGTTATCCAACGCCTCGCTGAAGATCCTCCCCAGCGCGTTCAAAGGTTTCGAGACCGCATCCCCGGTCTTCTGCAATAGCCGCTTCGCGTCCTCCCCGAGGGCCTGGGGTGTAAGCCCATTCTGCTGACTGGGTCCTCCGGCACCACCGAGTTGGCCTAGCTGGTACTGTAGGGTCGCGAACGGGGAAGTAGAATTTGGTGGGGAGTCTGATGTACCACCTGTTAGAGGCTCGGCAGACTCCTCGCCAACATGGAAGGTAGATATGGGGGTTCCCACACGTGATATGATGGGTTTCGATGGGGTCGTGGCCGTGAGTAACGATTGAGTGGTGGGACGGTTGCCAGACATGTTTTCAGGCAGCGAATTTACAACCGATTCGAGGTTCTCTTCGAACTCCTCCTGTGTGATATTTGAGAGAGCGGTGTGATCCATCGTCTCGATGAATGATATGGCTCCCATCTATCAAGGTTGGGCCGGGATTTACTTCAAGCGGGCAAAATGTACGCACCAGACTGGAAAGATAGTACCCGGCTTCGCTTTGTAGCTTCGCGGGATTTCTAAACCTATTGATGAACCTAGGAAAAAATATAAGCCGCCTCGAGGAAACTGGGTTTTGAAACGAGATGAGACTTACTCGACATTCGACAGTAGATGCTCCGGATTTGCCTTCAACACCACAAAGATCAAAATGGGTAAGAATGCATCCGCTCCCTCCTCTTTGTGGAGATGCCTCAATAGACCTAAAAATGGAAAAATGGAAACCCGAGGAGAGAGAAAAAAAACAACAGTCAGCTAAACTATGACCGATCAAAGAAAACATGACAAGAGGGATTTCGGACCGAAGATGACCTTGCAACAGTTGAGTACGCAGATGAGTTTATCCCTCGGGGCCTTGTAATGGTTAACCTTCAGTAGTTCTGGAGAACGAGCCCACATCGGTCAGTGGCCAGGGGACGAGCGGGAGGGAAGCTGTTCACCTTGTTGTGCGAACATGAGGAACCCTTTACTCCCGTCCTCCTCGGGAACGTCCAGATGCTTCTCTTCTACCCACCCAAATAACGCCATTCGCTGGGCCAAGACGTGATCACGTTCCAGGTCGTCGGTGGTTATTGGCCTTTGAGGGGTGAGGCGTAGGACTTGTGGCGTGAACGTACTGAATCCGATAGATAAGAAACCCGGAACGACAGTCAGGCTCTCCGATTCGCCAATTGGTAACAAGTCCTTGGGTACTTACTAATCGTACAGCCGATTCATGACGAGTTTCTCCATCCCCTCCAGCGCGTTATCGAACTCGACCTCTGTCGCGCTTTTCCAAACTTCACATTCTTGCATCTTTCGCGAAATGAACTGTAATACACATGTTCTCAGATCAAATTTCAGGGACATGGGGGTTCGGAACTTGCGTTCAAAAATTCGTGGATAAACCTCATTTGGTCGTTCACGGTAAACGTGCGTTTTGAAAAGTTGGCCAGGAACCTACAAACCATTATTGAGCGATTTGACGAAGGGGGTGATAACGTCTGGGACGCACGATCTGAGATACTTGGCCACGGGGTCAGCACCTTTTGACTTGACCTGTTCCAAGAAGAATTGAAAGTCGAACGGAGGAGGTTGATCCTTATCCACATCCTTAGCGGCACTCCTTGGTGTTCTAGGCGCAGATCCTGGTGTCTGTGGTCGGTTCTCATCACGCTTCAACTGGGCTTCGGGATTCAAGAGGGATAATGTGGGCCCCTGAGACTGCGACTTCTTATGATTCGCACCTTGTTCCTGCACAGAAATACCAAAGGTAGCCGTAGTCGGACTCGAGATCGCAGTGGCTTGGTCGATCGAGAGGGGGCGTGATGTCCGTACTGGGGATTTGGGGATGAACGTCCGCGCGATAGCAGCGAGTCCGGCAAGGGAGGGCGTAGTTGACCGGGATATCGATTGTGCGGGGTCTTGAGCCGTAGGTGTGGCGGGGTCTGGATATGGGAGAGGCTTGTCTGTGATCGTCTGGGTTGGAGGGATTGGAGCGGGGTCTGGGACGGGAATCGGAGCGGGTGGAGGGTGAGATTGGGTGTTGGTGGGTGGGGGAGCGGGTTTGTCCTGGGTCGCAGGGTCAGACTGGACCGGGGATGGCTTTGGTGGGACAACGGGTGGGTGAGGTTCTGACTGTTCCCAAGCCTTCTTGGCTTCTTGTTCGACCTTGTTACCTAGTGGATCGAATTCACCGAGGACGGTTTGGTCCACATGGACCTCTGGTACCGAAGATGCAAACGGAGGAGTTTCTACGGGGAGAGGAGGGGGTTCATCAGACCCTGGAGGAGCGCTTTCAGTATTGCCGCCGTTGGACAATGTTGTGGGCAGATTCGTGGCGACTGTGGGGTCTTCTGGGTCGTTATCATTGATTGGGCGAGACCAGGGATCTATCGGTTCTGACAGAGAGAGCGAGGCGAGATTCTTGGACAGGTCTGGGTTGGAGGTGGAAGGGGATGAGGCCATGAGTGACTTGTGTGGCAATCTGCTGCGGCGCTCTCCCCACACACGATCGACGCTCTCTCGCCCGGCCTACATTCACCCTCACTCTTCGCTCCGGACACACAGAGCGGGCACGGGGCTGCACATGTAAGGAACCGTGTGTTCCAGGCAGGGAACGCCGTTTGTCGAAGATTACATATTATCGACTACTTGTTTGCTTCTCTCGCCAAAGTTTCTCCTGCCAGCCGCATCAAGGACACCATTTATCGTAAACTCTGTGCTTGTGAACGCTGCTTATAGCTTAGCATCACCTTGGGTATAGTCTCATGTTCCAGCACACACAACAAAAAATCAAAAACAAAACAATTAGAAAGTTTAGCGGAGAGATCGCGTCGTGCGTCTGACTGATCGGTTTCCCGTTTTTGAATGGTACGATCTGGAAAATGGGACCAAGAGTATTTGTGCTAGCTGGTCGTATAAAACCTCGTCACTGATTCCCTCCTTCTCTCTCATCCTCCCCTCCTCCACCTCCACCCCCTCTCTGTCTCCCTCGAAATGTCCACCCCCAACGGCGTCTACACCAACGGCACTACTGCCCACCCCTCTGAGACCCGCCCCAAGGATGTCGGCATCCTGGCCATGGAAATGTACTTCCCCTACCGAGTGCGCTTTTTTCGATCCCCCAGGTCGCATTCTGTCTGACGTGGCTTTCGCTTTGTCCACAGTGCATCTCCCAGGAAGACCTCGAAGTCTTCGATGGTGTCGCCAAAGGCAAATACACCATTGGTCTCGGCCAGTCTTACATGGCTTGCACAGACGACCGCGAGGACATCAACTCTTTCGCCTTGTCTTGTAAGCCCATCCCCAAAGACGCGCATATATCCCACCTAAACACGTTTCTCATCCTTCCCTCATACAGGCGTCTCGTCTTTGCTCGAAAAGTACAACATCGACCCAAGGTCTATCGGTCGTCTAGAAGTCGGCACTGAGACCATCATCGACAAGTCCAAGTCCGTAAAGACTACTCTTATGGACCTTTTTGCAGAGTCTGGCAACTATGATATCGAGGGTATCGATAGCAAGAACGCTTGCTATGGCTCCACTGCCGCAGTTTTCAACGCCATCAACTGGGTCGAGTCTTCTTCCTGGGACGGAAGGAACGCCATCGTCTTCGCCGGTGACATCGCCATCTATGCCGAGGGTTCCGCGAGACCCGCTGGTGGCGCTGGAGCCTGTGCCATGTTGATCGGCCCCAACGCCCCAGTCGTTTTCGGACGTGAGTTTCTCCCATTTTCGTCATGCCATCAGCATTCGGCTTCCCGTTTGACCTGTTGACGTGTTTGCTGATTGCCGCGTTCGAACAATCTCCAGCTATCCACGGAAACCACATGGCCAACACCTACGATTTCTACAAACCCAGGCTTGACTCCGAGTACCCCGAGGTCGACGGACCACTCTCCATCTCCACCTACATCTGGGCTCTCGACGGCTCCTATAAAAGCTACCGCTCCAAAGTCGCCAAGAAGGGTATTGACTTCACCCTCGACTCTGTAGACTACCCCGTCTTCCACTCCCCCTACGGAAAGATGGTCCAAAAAGGTCACGGTCGATTCCTCTACAACGATTTCGTCGCCAACCCACAACACCCCAAGTTCGTCAACGTCCCCGCCGATGATATCCTCAAAGTCGAATACAAGGCTTCCCTGACCGACAAGGCCATCGAGAAGACCTTCATCGGTGCCGGAAAGGCCGAATACGCCAAGCGCGTCGAGCCTTCGATGAGGTGCTCGAAACGTTGCGGCAACATGTACACCGCTTCGTTGTACGGCGGTCTCGCTTCGCTCTTCTCGAGCGTCGATCCTGCCAACTTGAAGGGCAAGACCATCTCCATGTTCGCTTACGGTTCCGGATTTGCTTCTTCCTTCTACACCATGACCGTCAAGGGCGATACCACCGAGATCAAGGAGAAGCTGGATCTCGTGAACAGGTTGGCGAGCATGAAGGTCGTGCCTTGCCAAGAGTACGTCGAGGCTATGCTGTTGAGGGAACAGAACCACAATGCTGGCCAGTATACCCCCACTGGATCGCTCGACAACATTTGGCCGGGAGCTTATTACCTCGAGGAAATCGACGCCAAGTACAGGAGGAAGTACGGCAAGAAACCCCTCGCTTAAACTCCTCTTCTTCATAACCCCCCCACCCTTTCCTCCTCGTGTGGGCACGGGAGTTTCCCCTGCTTCATATAGACCAAACCTTTCGTTCTACCACCCTCCCCATTTTTCCCCACACCGCCCACGTTGTTAGTGACGTTGACGTCCTTATGTTTTTTTTACCTGAACCTCACAGGAAAAAACTCAAGATCGTTTTTCACGGCGTCCTTGTTTTCTTTTTGCAATGTTTTTTCGCTAGGATAGACACACGGTATAATAACGCCAGAAAGTCCAAAAACACTAGATGTTGCTATTTCTGTTCAGTGGTGGTCCTGATGGACATTTGAACTCGATGGCGAATGAGACCAGTTTCGAACCGTACACGATTTCGGAATCCTTGAGATTTCGAGAGAGGGGCTCTCAATGACCATGTCGGATTGCACGCACACCAGACTCAACTGTACTCCGTGCTCTCGAACCCGAGATGCAACGGACGGACGGGAGAAGACGGTAAAACTTCGACGTCTGATCTCTTGATCTTATCTGATTAGGTGTCCAACGGTTCCCTGACCCGGTCGAAAGTCCTATTCATCGGGCCCCGACAAGCAATTGTTGAATTATGGACGTTTCGCATATTCGGTAGACACTTATCCCTCTATTTGTACTTGTTTGTTCGCGATAGTTATTTCCTTATCTCGGCGAGTCGCTCGTGTCGCCTCCTCAGCCATTTCTCTCTTCGCTGAGGAGTACGTTCTCTTTATCTCTCTTTTTCCTTTCAGTGTACTAACTAGCATTCAGTACAGTTCTCACCCAGTATTCGCTAGAATCGAACAGCAATCACACGCACAGGTCTCGGGTGTCAAGGTCACAACGGTACGTACGTGGTTAGCGCTGTGCATTCGTTTCAACTTATGTATACACGTTATGCGGCTCAAGGACATCCAACGTGGCGACAGCAAACGGGTTGAGGTAATACACACATATGTAAAACGAAAGGGTGAGGCGGTTTCCGCGTACCTTTGTCAGAGTCCATCGCGATAATGTGTAACCTGCTCCTGCCATAAAGCAGGTAGCCCCAAAAACACCGACAGGGACTGTCCAACCGTTCAAACGTCGTTCACTGGCCTGTACTTGAACGAGATGGTGTGATTCGGGTCAAGATTGTAGTAATCTTCTTGAGTCGGGTTCTTGATTTGGTGCCTAGATAGATCCCGACGTCAGAAGGTGCTCTGTATATGCCCTATGCTTGCACATGGGAAGGAACTTACGAACGAGCGAGGTGATCTTTGATGGGGGTGAGCGGTTTGTAACGCCATTCAGAGGGACCTGTTCCCCAGCAGTGGATGCAACACCATTTGCCCCTTTGGTCCTCTGGTTCAGGTGCATATTCTGGCAGTTCGTCAGGCCGGAGGAGCCGAACCGGTGCGCTTCCGTGTTGGCGCTTGTGCTCGAACTGACGGCGGCATACAGGTCAGAAGTGGTATCTTCGAGCGAACGGGCGCTGGAACTCACTGTTTCAAACCAACTGAGCACGGTGATCGCTCCATCTCTGCCAAAGCGCACGAAACGGTGGTGCTTCCTATTCATCTCCTTGGTGGTGATCGTATCCGGATTCTCACCGCACTCAAGCACAACTTCTCTGACGAAGGCCGAGAGCTGCGCAGAGTATCTGTACTCGGCGAGTCCTGAATTCCAGGGAGCGCCCACTTCACTGTAGAAGACATTTGCACTGTTGATGCTCGGAAATTTTGCCCTGTATTCATCATCGTGACGGCAGCGGCACCTGTGCGAAAGGGATTCCTCGATGCGCATACCAAATTCGTAGCATTTCATGCAATCAAACAAGGTTGTTGCCAGCGAAAGGTGTTCCGGGCGTGGAGGATTCTGTGGCAAGAGTTGCAAAAAGACTTTTCTGCGCTCCTCAAGCCAGGTAGTAGACAATTCCGGGATCCTAGGTTGGATATCAGCTTTACAATCTTGGAACTCTTCGTCAGTGCCGTCGACTATGGCCTTGCGCACTTCTGGGATACAGCAGATGTCAGCCGCCGAAGGGGAGAAGTCGTGGGGATGAGGGAGCGAGAAGCGGAATGAATCAACAATCTTGTTGATCTTGGCTATGCGGTCCTGCCACCGTGCAGCATTTAACTGAGCATTTATGCGTTCTGATTCGTCTCTCATAAATTCGTTGAGTGGTTCCCGAAGTTCTGCCCACGCTACAAACTATTCTCAGGTCACAAGGAATCGGGAACTCCTGAGGACGTGCACACCTTTTTCGCCCAAGGGACGGATCATCTTTACTCCTTTGATTTTCAAGAGTCCCGGTTCGTACATTGACTTGCGAGTTGCAATCTCTTCACGCCACCCATCTTCGGAAAGTTTCTTCCAGATCCTACGGAGGGTTCGTGGGTTTGCCTAGGGGCAGGTGGGTAGAAATCAACAACGCACTTTTCAATCCTCCGCTCTCGAACATCTACTCGCGCGTCCTCCTTTGCTTTTTCCGCAAGTCTCTCCAAGTTTAGTATAGCATCCGAAAACTGCAAAATAAATGGGTCGACAGACTGGTAGTGAACCAAATAGTCACCGACCTCTTCCCTTTCGCGAGCGAGCAACTTCCACTTTTTGACTACATCTTTCTGCGAGCTTTTCCCTGCGGCCGCGAGCTCCTCGATGAATCGTTTGCTGTCTGAGCAGAGAACCTTCTCAACCACCCCTCGATGGGGGTCTACAAGGTAGTTAATCCACGAAGTAGAGAATTCCACGGAAATATGCACGCACATTTGACGCGAAATGTAGGCAGGACCTCAGACATGTTGGTTCCGTAAGAAAAGCCATCAGGTCGTGCGGCGTATAGATCAATCGCCCTAGGTGGAATCATTGAGTGCCCGAAAGGCGCGGATAAGAAGTGGAGGAAATACATTTCCTCAATGCAGCGTCCGCAAAGCCTCACCAGGGCAGGCCGCGCTGGTATCGCTGGATGGACATCAGCACAAATCTGCAACCAGTAGTTAGATGAGCGAGCAAGGCCACTGGCAGCCGGTACACAAACCATGCAGCCTTGACCATACAAAAGGTTCGCGTATGCCATTTCGGTGATCTCTGAAGGACAAGGCGGCGGCTTCTCGCTTTCCGGGACCATCTTGAATGAGGCCTGCCAAACGTGTCGCGATGACTTGCTGGTAAGGAATTCATTGAGAGTCTTCGACGTCCAAGAGATGCGCATCAGATCCCTTGGGTGGACGAGAGAAAATATCTGGCGGCCACTTGGCATCGACGAGAGCGTGGTACAGGAGAGATCCACGCACCTCGTAGAGAATGTCAACGGGCATATCAGGAAGCATCGATAGCTTGGCCTTCTTGCGGCGTTTTTCCTGTTGCTTGTCCTTGACTGTCGCTTTGGAGGTCCTGGCGCGTTTTGTGCCACGCGCCCCACTAGTGCTGGGCTCTGGAGTTTTTCCTTCATATTCATCGCCGTTATCAGCAGGAGAAAAGTCCTCTTCCGCAGATTTATGCGTTTTACCCGCCTGTCGAGTTGAGACCATCGGAGCCGACGACGATGGTTGTGGTTCGAGTGGAAAGGGACCGGGAGTTGAGTTTCAGGTTAAAAACTGACCAAATTACCATCACGTGCAATCCCAAACATGGAACGTGACCCGCGGGACCGTGTTCCCTGGCATGGCCCTCCACCGTGCCCCAAGACTTGGACCGGGTGCTTGTGCCACCAGCCCAAAGAGCACGCGGAGGTTAAAAGCGCACTACAACTCCAAGAGAGGGAAGATACGACTATTCACTCCTTCATTACGTTCTCTGCAACGACTACAAGTGACGAATGAAGAATGGAGCCACCACCATCCCCTCCGCGAGATCGAGAAGCTCTCTCCGGGTTGAAACCACTTTGCGACGACGCTTTCCACGCTACCACGGGGATTCCAGCTTGTTTAACCACTTTGGGCGTATCGATGAGGCTGCGACCCGTCGCAGGGTTAGATGGTGGGTGAGTGCGCGTGAGTCGGGGAAAAGAGATTTCGTGGATGTTCTCAGATGCGACAAACCTGACATCCGTCGAGGTATAGAGGGATATTGGATGGACTTGGCCGCTCCTGTCAACCCGCAGCCGCTTAGGCTCTCGGCAACGGTGGCCAACCGCGTTCGAAAGAGCAGCTCGAGATCGGCTGTTCAGCGCTTCCGTGACGAGGATGGCGATCCGAGCAAAATTCGGGACGGATTCTGGGTTCGAGCCGTCCGGTAATGGAGAACCTGGCGTAGGAAATGTCCGCACAATGTGAGAGCACGGGTAAAAGTGCAGACTCGGGGTCATTATCTCAAAATTCGTCCCGGAGGTGGGAAACTTTGGGCGGGCCAAGGCCAATGATGAGTTTCTATACCTGCGAACAGGGACTCCCGTCCAATGTCAGGCTCGTCTTCAAAACTTGAAGCAACTCTTGTCGGAAACTATAACTGCCGGCGAGCAGAGAAAATAGCGCGCGTCTTCCGCGTGGAGGATTTCGACGCCTCAAATGTTTGCGCGCAGTCGCGGCGACAGAGAACGGGGCCACCCCTTTCAAGAATTGGTCGGACAGGAAGCAGCTTGAGGGATGCGAGAGCAAGAGCGATGAGAAGGGCGCACCCGAGCAGGACACGTGAACCCGAAAATATCGGGGTGGGACCGCTTGAAGGCACTAAACCAAGCGGCGACAAGCTGGATTTCAACTTAGCCACAAGGCTGGTGTAAATACTCGCCCGCAGCACTCGAGCACCAGGCGTTGTTGCGCACATGTATGCAATGAATATTCAAAATTGATGCGGGGGAGAACTTACACGGAAGAAGGGTACTGTAATATATTTGTCAGAAGCGTTAAATACACACGCTAAGAAAAGTGCGTCACAAGACGGACAGAAGAGTGCACCTCTATTGGAGAAACTGCGATCGTTTAGAAAACAAAGGAAGCGATCTTCTCCCAGATATTCCTAGGCGGGACTTCCGGAATTTCTGTCTCCTCGGGTGTTGGTACACCAGTGACGAAGTCCATATCGCCCCACCTGCGGATCTTCGTCTTCTTGACGATTTTATAGCCGAAGTATAGGGCAAGGAAGATAGGAATATTGATGTCTGAGGGTAGACGGGATGCATTCAACGAGACAGTCGGGCACATAGGAAAGAATACTCACAAAAAGTGAGGAAAGTGGAAGTGTTCCACTCGAACCACGTCCGGAGTCCGGAAATAACAAGGAAGAACGTCGCCCAGCAGATACCCCACCACGAAAGATACGGCTGAAGGGCACTGTAGTAGAGGAGTTCCTTCCTGTCGAATCCCTGCTTCTTGTATCCGTAATCTATACAACCGCGTGAGTTTTTGCCGTCTCTCAGAAGAACAAAGGAGGACCCACAGAAGAACAAGTAGGTGCAGTTGATGACCCACCAGCCAATGAAACCACCGACGGTCGTCAAGTTTACCAACCAACCAAAGACGGTGGCAGCACCGCTGGAGATGGTCATGAAGGCCAAGAGCGAGAACGAGGACTATCCATGCACTCGCTCAGCTGACGATCCACCGTTTCCGAATAAAAACAAGACTCACGCAGAAAGCGACGGAAACCCATGGAAGACCGGCCTTTGTGACTCGGCTGAAGATCTCGGGGGCTTGACCATGGATGGAAAGACCGAACAGGATACGAGAGGAAGCGTATAGGAAAGTGTTGCAGGCGGAGAATGCACTCATGAAGACAGCGGCATTAATGATGTGCGGGAGGACCTTGATTCCGGCACGGTTGATGGCAATGACATATGGACTGGGGGAATGACGGTGGAATCTAGTGTTATGCGGAAAAAGCTGGGGAGAAATTTACCTCTGAGCGGCATTACCGGTCTCACCCAATAAGTCTGGATCGTTATGGGGTACGAGCATACCGGTGATCAATATACCGAGAATCTGCAAACAGAATTATGAGTCGGATGCAGATACGAACACCTAGGTCGCTCGGGAGCGTACGTAGAAAATAAGGATACGCCAGAAGACCCTCTTGACGGCTTTGGCGATGTTCCTCCTTGGGCTCTCGGTTTCGGAAGCGGCACTAAAGAATGCAGAATCGAGGCATTAGCCATGCATTCCCTTCCTGCGTGAACTCCCCCCCAAAGTGCGTACATGGCGACGAGCTCCATAGCCTGGTAACTGAAGGCAGCCTGGACAATTACGGACAAGATGGCTAAGAACCTGTCGGCACCAACGTCGTCGACAAGTCCAGCACGAGAGACGGCACCGGGATTCTTCCAGTATTGAAACCCCCTTCGCGTTCCGTCAGGGCCACCACCGAGGGTAATAACGAGACCGGCAATGATTAGCCCAATGATCAACGCGACTGGAGGGATTCGTAAATCATCAGTGAACTTCACACGTGAAAAGCTCACTCTTAACCAAGCAGAAGTAGAACTCGGATTCCCCGAAGTGCCGCACACCGAACACGTTGAAAGAGACCACAACAACCAAGATTGCAGCGATGTAGGCCGGAGCGTGGTTGGGCTGCCGAACGGAACTCAGCTAGAATGGAGGCCGCCCTGGCCGCGAGCGAAAATTTTGATCCGTGGAAAGTCGACTTACGTTGTCATCCCAGAAAGTGATCAAGATCGCAGCGGCGCTAATTTCCGTCGGGATCGCCATCACGGACC
>Ga0307517_10009991_pt1 | contig 13358 bp, 6 predicted proteins | sample 23_EM_MG_FD_194515 | JGI IMG/M metagenome (GOLD analysis project Ga0307517, IMG submission 194515) | Populus trichocarpa ectomycorrhiza microbial communities from riparian zone in the Pacific Northwest, United States - 23_EM | ecosystem: Host-associated > Plants > Roots > Unclassified | place...
ACCCATGTAACGAGCTTTCGGCTAATGACTCCCAGACTAGTTGGTCTTAGGGCATTAGGTGTTGAGACACCCCTACGAGCTTAGTAACTCGGGTTGCAGATACTGATACGTAGATAGTGCAATGTTTTTTTATCTACTTTGGATGCTAGATTTCTAGAATTTGAACACATAAAAGAATTGTACAAGGATGATAGTGATTTTTCTAATGTTTACAATGCTTGCGAAACTTCAGCTTTTGGGAAGTTCTATAGACTTGATGGATATTTGTTTAAAGAGAGTCATTTGTGTGTTCCATTAAGTTCTATACGTGAAGCCCATGGAGGCGGGTTGATGGGGCATTTTGGTATTGTTAAGACTTTGGATGTGTTGCATGAACATTTTTATTGGCCTAAAATGAAAAAAGATATGCAACGTATATGTGATAAATGCATAACTTGCATGAAAGCAAAGTCTAGGACTAAACCACATGACTTGTAAATACCCCTTTGCCTGTGCCAAAAGAACCATGGGTAGACATTTCGATGTACTTCGTCTTAGGTTTACCTAGATCAAAATAGGGTAGGGATTCCATCTTTGTAGTTGTTGATAGGTTTTCAAAGATGGCACACTTCAGCCCGACGATTGGGTTTAGGTGCATATGCGCAAGGAGAGATTTCCGGCCTATAAGAAATCAAAGCTACAACCACGAGGAGATGGACCTTTACATATCATAGAGAGGATCAATGACAATGCTTATAAAGTTGATTTTCCAGGTGAGTATGGTGTTAGTGCTACCTTACTATGTTTGATGTAGGTGATGATTCGAGGTTGAATCCTTTTGAAGAGAGAGGGGATGATAAGGATCAACCCAACACCAAGCTTAATCATGCCAACGACCCATTAGAGGTGTCAATTTGGCTAATTACAAGAGTTAGGGCAAATAAGCTTAAAGAAGTATGAAATGGGCTTGTTCAGAACATATGGATCAAAATAGACCTAGAGGGGCTTGGGACATTTAAGGAGCATAAAGGACAACCTATAATTCATCTAATTCAAGTCCAAGAAGAGCCCAATTCATGTGGAATAAGGGGCTGATGTGTCCCGCCCCATATTAGCCTTATTAGGCTTGTTTTTTCCTAATGCTACAAAGATAGAAAGTCAACAATTTATTATCCTAATTAAGTAAGGAAGTTGGTCAGATCTTATTCCTAAATAGGGGAGGATTATTTAATGGTCTTCCTAACTTAGAAAGGAAAGTAATTAAATCAGCAACAAAGGGGGGAATTTGTTTTCTTATTTGTCTAAGTTAAAGAAGGAAATCCAAGCTAATCAAGGATATCAAAGGGGTCAGCAACATAAATGTTCTAAATTAGAGTTCTCCTAGTTTATTTGGGGCTTCTTAAGGGTGACAAATCTGATTCTAGCATATTTAAGATGGTAATTTTCGGGTTTTTACTATTTTCTTCTTAGTCTTTGGGTTATTATTACTATTTTGGGTGAATTGTAAGTGGGCTTCATATAAGTCCACCTAAGAGGGGTCCATTAGGGTTTCTTTAAGTCTAGAGGCAGTATAAATAAAGGCATAACCAAATATGTAAGGTTATGCAATTTTCAGATCAATAAACTTATTTGTCGCATTTATTGTTTGTTGGTGGGATAATCTCCCTTCCTTGGTTCTCTAAAGAACTGAAAACGACTTATCGAAGAACAACTGCCTTCGTCGCGTCATCCTTATACTTCTCATTCGTGAATCAATATTCATTGGGTGGGGGTTTTCTGTTTTTAATAGTGCTAGTGCCTAGGTACAAGTTATTTTTGTGTCACACTCCTATCAAACCTGATTTACTTGGCTTTCTGGGAATTGGTATCTTTGCATGTGGGTTGCGTGACCACGTGATCACGAAGTTCGCATCAATAAGGGAGAATGGTTTGCTTGAAACTAACGTGTAGTAAAATAAAGAAAGCAACAAAGAGAAAAAAAATACAAAATGGTATAAATAAAACACTCTAGAAGAAAATAAAGATAATTAAATTGCTAAAAATAAAACCCTATAGGGGAAATAAAGATAAATAAATTGTTAAAATTAAAATATGTGGGGCTAGCCATTTTCTACAGTAGTATCTAACCCCATTTATATTATTATAGAGTTTAAATTCTATTTATATAAGTAATTATGCTTTTATACATAAATTGGTATTAGATAAAGAGGTTTATTGAGTCTTAATACAAGCTTAATTTCTCTTTTGTTTCTACACATATCTAACTTATGAATAGTTATTCTATTGAGAAATCCTTATTTCAATAAAATTATATCCTTTTGTTGTGTGTGCGCATTCAAACTCTATTGGTCAATCGCTTGTTTTTTTTTTTTCAATAACGACTTTTAGTTGCTTGGTTTATTACTTTTTCAAAATTCTTGATCAATTAAGGCCTTTTTTCAACTTATTTGATTTTTTTATTCATGATTTTATCTTTGTTTCCTTGCTTTGTTGTAAACAATTAATGTTCTCTGTGTCTAACATGTATACATATATTTTAAGTGTAAACAATGCCCTCATACATTACTCTATTTTTTAGACGAAATAATATTAACCCCATTATAAAATCAACAAGGTATGATGTGAAATTAAACATTGTTCACTTAAAATCAATCGATCATGTTCTAAAACATATCCAATATGTCAAATGCTTTTAGTCAATCAATTTCAGTTTAAGCACTACGCATGAGCTTTTAGGTTAGATGTTTAGGCTTTTACATAAAAATCCTTAAATTTTCTAAGATCCTTGTAGATTATTTTCTATGGTTCAATCAAGAACTTCTCTCCTTCTCAAGATTAGTCTACTATGAGTGCGATTTAGAGTGAAAAAGGAAAATGTTTTGGTCTATTTGACAAAAATATACATTGAAAAGAAAGAAACCCTTTTTAGAGCAAACGTGTCACCTTAAATGTCTAAAAGAAAAATATCATATTATAACCAAGTGTTATTCCTACATATTACACCAAATGGATGGATAAGATGCAACACCATTTTGGTACACAATGGAGATCCTAAAGAATTTTTAACGTGATCCAAATTTCATGTGTTATATCAAAACCCAACAAACAACTCCTAACAACCCTTTTCTTATTCTAGTAGCAATGCTTTGATTTTCAAGTATGGATTACAGACCATTACTCCTATGACTTGGCCATAATAGATGGCTTCTACCCAGCTAGTGAAGAATTCTATATGACTACATAAATCGATACTAGTTATTTTTAGGAATTAGTAAACGGTGCACCATAATTTTCAAGTCTACTAAAATAAGGAAAAGAAAACACAAACCTTCCTTCCTTCAACAAACATGTAACCTTCATGTTATACTACGTAGGCAAGTACCTTATCTATTTCAAATATGAAAATACCTACTAAATCCTACTTAAAAATAACGGTAAACTTAATAAAAGTAGGATTATAGCTTTAGGTCCCTTTGTTTTAGGTTCTATCTATAAGGCCTTAAAAGAATGTCAAACCAGAATTGAGGAAAAACTTTAATGATAAAATGGAACATCCATGGGTTATTGGGTTCAGACATGGGGAACTGCATACTTTTACAGGTTAAACAATGTAAAAACAAACCATAACCCGAATCATTTTTTTTCAAGAGAAAGCTCCTTAACATCCTCCAATCTTGAGCATTTTCTTAAAGAATATCCCTTTTAAAATCAACTATGGTAAGGCCTTACTAGATACTAATATAGTACAATAAAAAATCAAATACAAAGAAGCTTCAAAATACTAAGTCTAGAAAAGCATCCTAACTTATTGAGATTTGCTCTTTGGACTAGTAACAACACATGTCCCAACAAACAATTTCTCCATGGTATACCCTTTCTCATACCATATGATGTAAACAAGGGTGGTACAAATAAGGTAATTTTTTATATTTTAGATAAGTAAGGGAGGTCATTAAGGCATTATAAAAGCACCTCGACCATTGCAAAATAATGGATTTTGCACTCGATGTGGGTTATTAATCAAGCTTTATCAATGTCTTTAACAAAATAATTTCTTAAAGCGCCTCCTTTACTTTCCTCTAAATGCTACTAAATTGAATATGTTTTTCTCAAAAAAGCAATCCAATTACAAAATCAAAGAAAACTTATAATATTGTTTAATAGCATTATGATCCAGGCCTATCTCTTTTCACGATCTTTTCTCAACAAAGTAATACAAGGTCTTTTCACAAGCTTCTTAGGATAACTCCTAGAATCGAGTATATTCATTTTTTATTATTGGAAACAAATAATTTAACCCATATCAGAGCACATGTCAAATAGTTAGTTTAATCTTATACAAAGACTGTAAAATATTTTCACTTCAAGAATCGGTAAGCACTTCAACTTGACTCCATAAACTTGATCCTAGCAAAAATATGATACTTAAGTAATGAGTCAAAAATCTCTACCTAAGAGTGTCTGATACGATCCAAGCTAGGTTAGATTCAGATTTTGGTGTAAAATTTTCTATTATCTAGTTTTACACTATTAAGCATAACTCCAAATTAAACTGTTGGATTGAGCTGAAACTTTACCAGAAGATTTCAGAAGTATGTTTCTATGTTAGGGTAAAATTGCAGGTGAATCAGAGTTTGGGAAGGACTTGCGATATAGGTCAGGACAAACTATAAATTTTGTTATTTACTTCCTATTTGGCAAGGATCCTTTTCCTACGAGGATGTGGGAGCTTGTTTTGGGAGTTTTCCAGTTTCACAAGGATCTTTAATAGGCTGCAACATAATTTGCAAGTGTGGCAATGATTCATTAATGTTCCAAAATCCTTTTCTTATAAGGATTCCTTATTCATTATAACTACATAATGAAAGGAGAGTTGGTGGTATTTAATGATAGATTGGTTATTTTTATTATTTTCTTTCATGTTTTGGGCTTAATTAAAACTTTGTTTTCAGCTAGGATCGAAGGCTTGTTTGGATTAGCGTTTGGACTTACTAGTAAAGGTTTTTAATGAGGATCAGCCCAACACCAAGTTTAATCATGTCAAAGACCCATTGAAGGTGCCAAAGGGGCCAATTAATAGAGCTAGGGCAAAGAAGCTTAAAGAGGCATTAAATGAGCTTGTTCAAAACATATGACGCAAGATGAACCTAGAGGAGTTTGGGACGCCTAGGGAACATGAAGGACAACCTCTAACTCATCTAATCTAAGTCCAAGAAGAGCCCAATTTGTATGGATCAATGGGCTTATTTGTCCAAGATATACAAGGAAATCCAAGCTAAACAAGGAACTAAAGGGGCGGCAAATCAGGTCGAAATTTTCCTAGTCTAAAAAGGACTTACAGTGTCGGAAACTACTACTGTGAATACAAGGAAGGGTTATTCAGCTATAACAACTTATAAACTATGGAAATTAGATTATTTAGCTTTTATTTTCAATAGTGTTGGTGCCTGGTACAAGTTGTCTTTGTGTCACAGTCCTATCAAACTTGATTTACTTCACTTTTTCGAGAATTGGTGTCTTTGTGTGTGGGTTGCTTGACCACATGTTCAAGAGGTTCGCATTATTTTTGGGTCAATTTCTATTTGTGGGTCAAAAACTAAAAAGTTGATGCGGATCAGCTCAACACCAAACTTAATCATGCCAAAGACCCACTGGAGGTACCAAGCGGGCTAATGATACAGTTTATAGCCTTGTGATACGATCCAAGCAAGGTTAGATTTGGATTTTGGCATAAAATTTCCTACCGTTAAGTTTTATGCTATTAAGCGAAACTCTAAATTAAACCGTTGGATCGAGCTAAAACTTTGCCGAAAGATTGCAGAGATATATTTCTATATTTGGGTAAAGTTTCAGGTGAATCCGAGTTATAGAAGAACTTGCAATATAGGTCAGAACAGGTTGTATGAATTTTGTTATTTACTTCATTTTGACTTGTGGATTTTCTATTTGGAAAAGATCTTTTTCCTATGAGGATATGAGACCTTGTTTTGGGAGTTTCCTAGTTCCAGAAGGATCTTTAATAGACTACAATATAATTTCTAAGTGTGGCAAGGATTCAATAATGTTCAAAAGGATTCTTTATTCATCTTAGCTACACAAAAAAAAGGAGGGCTAATAGTATTTAATGACAGATTAATTATTTTTATTATTTTCTTTCATGTTTTAGGCTTAATTAAAACTTTATTTTCAATTATAATCCAAGGCTTATTTGGATCAGAGTTTGGGCTTGCTTGTAAAAGTTTTGGGTTAGTTTTTGTATGTGAGTGAAAAAGTAAAGCCCACAAGGATAGATTCATTAGGGTTAATTTTTTAGAACTATTTAAACACTTGTAAGCCTAAATTTCAACAATCATTGATGAATATTACTTCTGAATATAGTTTTAACGCGTGAGAGTGATTCTTGCATTCTTCAGTTCTTGAATAAACTAAATTGGACTTATCAAAGATTAACTGGTTTCATGTCTTCATTCTACTTCATTCCAGTAGTATTGGTGCCTAGGGGCATGTTTCCATTGTGTCACACTTCTATTAAACCTATTTTAGCTTTCGTGGATCAAATCTTAATCTTGATTATGAGTTGCGTGATATCACGAGGTTCGTATCAGTATCTATATCCCCAACAAAAACTCACATGATCCTAAAATCATGCTTAAAAAATAAGTTTAATTGTAACCCACATATTAACAAAATCTAAAATTGGTTGAGAGTTTAATGTAGTCATAGACTCACTAGCATTATTTACTAAAACAATGTAATGATGTCTTTGCCCCTCTCACTAAAAAATTTATAACTAGAAATTTAAGGCATTAAGGTCTTTTCACGAGGCACATTAGTCATTTCTAAATTGATTAGGGGAAATTATAGGTTTTCTTTGAAAGTTCAGATAGACATATTTGACACGATTCATCTAGTAACTTTGACCCTGTGAAATAATCTCTGAATCTGACCTTACTTCAATCATATCATTTATTGGATCATAGTAATAAAGAAGCCTTAACATGGTTGCGAAAAGTTGTTGACCCTCTTATCAATACCAGAGAGATACTGTAAAAAAAAAGAGTTACAAGTATACGAGGTTATCTTTTACAGCGTAGTGACAATTATGGAGGCTAAATATTATCTAACTAATAGGTTAATGATGCTTCTTTATTGTTCATTCCTAAGAAGCCCAGGTGGTTTATATAAGAAAAGAATTGGCCAACGCTAAAATAAGCTTACAGAGGGTAAAACCGATCTAGCTTATAGAAAGATTGAAATCATAAATCATATAAAACAGAAGCAAATCTCTCCATAATTCAGCCAACACTACCTTCACTTTTCTCAAGTAGCAAAAATCATCAAGGAAGCAAGCCTTATAAGACCTTAGTGTCATTCATCTTAGGATTCTTATAGATTTAGGGTTATTAGCTATTTTCCTAGAGAATAATGATTATGTAACATTTATTTTTAAATATAGTCATAATTTATTCTTTGCCTTTATATCAAACAATAATGTTCATTTTTTTGTATCTTACTCTTGTTTAATAATTCCAACTCATGTTAAGGAGAAACATAAATCCAATGCTCTTATAAACTCAAGGAAAACTAATTATACTTGAGGTATAATCAACATAATCCTAGAGTGATCTTAAAATTACAATCTTCAGGCTAACCTTTTAGTTCCTTCAAGAACTCCATCTTTTAGCTTAATATTCTAATATAGATAATATCTTTTAAAACATCATCCATTGATTGATTAGTAATGTAGATCTTGGTTAACTAGGAGATAAGAACATCCTTTTAGAACTTTGACAATAACATCTAGAAACTTGTAGTTAGGAGACCATTTGCCATATTTTGAATCCTCGTGTATTTATTATATACCCTTATACAATCCTAGAGTATGGCTTTTCATACTAGAAAATTTTCAATGAAATGTTTTGATCAAAGAAACTTATTATATACCCTTTTGACCTTTTATACGGTATCAAATGATCTAATGCATGTAATTTTACCTTATCTAAGTCCATTGATAACATGGCCAATTAATAGTGTAAACTATTTGTGTCACACTATACAATCATTTAAAATGATTATAGTTTAAGCTTCATTGATAACATGACATCATGTTCATATATTAAGGTAAATGATGAAGTTCATAAATTAGTTTTCCATAAAGTCATGATTTATGATTGTTTCTAACCAATTTTTTAATGTTGAGGATCAGAGTCTTGTTAATCGATTCTACTTTCCTATTAGCTTGGGAATAATAAGGAGAAGAGTAGGCTATTTTGAATCCATACCATAATGCGAATTTCTTCATATCTTCTCTAGTGAATATTGATACTTGGTTAGTGTTATAGTTTTCAGGAGTTCAAATCTATGGATGATTTGTTCCTTAATAAATATAATCATTGTTTCTTGATTGATAAGTCAATAAAAATAACTTCAACCCACGTAGAGAAGTGATACGTGCTACAAGGATCTAGTTATTCTTTTTTGAAGATGAAGGACATACCTTGCCAATGATGTTCATTGCGGGTGCAAACCTCATGATCACACAACCCACAATCAAGATTGAGATCTTATCCTAGAAAGCAAAAATAGGCTTAATAGGAGTGTGACACAATGAAAACCTCTCCAAGGCACCAACATTATTAGAATGAAGTAGAATGACACCACGAAGCTAGTTAATCTTCGATAAGTCAGATTCAGTTTGTTCAAGACCTAAAGAATGCAATAATCACTCTCACATGTTAAAACTGAAAAATTCAGAAGTATATTCACCAAATGGCCTTCAAAATTTAGGTTACATGAGTTTAAATAGTTCTTGAAAAATTAACTCTAATGGATCTACCCTAGTGGACTGATTTGGCCCATTTAAAAAACTGACCCAAAAATCTTAAACTAAAAAACTCATAACCTAATCTAAACAAGCCTTAGATAGCTGAAAACAAAGTATTAATTAAGTCTAAACAAGCCTTGAGCTGTAGCTAACAAAATAAAGTCCATAATATTCAATTCATGTTCTGTCGTGAGAAGAAGAGAAGGAAAGAAAATATTACAGAACTGATTCAAGGTTTATTTATAGCATCCCATATAACCCATTAATCCTATAAACAATAAGAAAAGATAGCCACCCATGTTATTTTCAAGTTGTAGTAGGATTCTTTTGTTTCTTTTGCTGTGTTTTCTCCTCAACTCATGGCTTAAATAAGGTTGGATTGGCCCCTTTTGCACATGAATAAGATGTATTAAGGCTTCCTCTTGATACTCAATGGACCCTTGAAATCTAACTTGGTCCAAAACCAATGTATTCAATGTCTCTTTCAATGCCTTTGTCTTGGACCAAGTAGTTGGCCCATTTGAAACATGTAATGAGTCCTTGTTGGTGTTTGTGGGCTGATCCATATCAGGTTGGTTACTTTGCAAAGCTTTTTTTTTACTATTTTAGTGATGGCTTAGGCTTTGTTTATGTTCTTAATGATTTCTTTCATCACTTATCTTTTCAATAGATCTTGATTTATTACAAACTCTTAAGACATTAATGTTGTAGAGACATGAACCCTCTTCATATTTTTTTACTAAAATTTATGGTTACCTAGTGATTTTATCCTTAACAAAGATCATTCTATGATCTACTAGCTTGTACATGAGTTGGTGAGATCTTGTCCAATATTAATTCCTTCATGTTTGAATTTCTTTCCTTTCTACTAACTTGTTGATCTATGTTCTTCTAAACTAAGTTTTGGATAACTTTCCTTGTTTATATCTCCTTTTCAAATCTAGGAGATGTTGGTTATGGTTAAAAAGATCATCATCCTTATTATCATTAAGCGTAGATGATTTATATTTGGCTAGTGTGTGGCATCATTGTTAGTTGATCTCCTAAGTCTTATTGTTTTGACCTATCATTAAGACACTACTTGCTCAATATTGCTCTCCAAGTCTTCATCTTTTAAAGGATTGTATTGTAAGTAAGGCATCTATATACCTCATTGTGAGGTATCAATTGGGCTTTTCAAACCATTCCTTAAGCTTTTCCTAGTATTCCTTAAGCCTTTGTCTTGGTCGATCAACCATTGTCTTTTAAAACTTCCATTTTCTAAGAAACCCATCGATTTAGATATAAACATTATTATAGTGATTTTAGGGAATGAGTCATTATCCATCTTCATCTTCTTCTCATAAATATAATGTGTCCAGATTCTTAAAGCATTCTAAATTTGATTCCTGAAGAATGTACAATTAGGTTTTATTGTTGTAAAATAATTTACCAAGTAGAAAGCTATTGTGTAAGTTAAAAAAATTTGTAAGGCCAAGTAGTTAGTTAGTGGTTGCCATCCCTTAACTTTTCTATCATGTGTTGTTCTGATGGAATATAATGTGGTGCGAATAGTGAGAGGTCATGAAATCGTCTCTTATACTCGAGTATTGATATTCCCTCCTATCTCAAGGCTAGGAATTCTTGTTCCTTCATCTTCCGATGATATTTGGAGTAATATTGATTCTCAAACTCTATTTTGAAGTCATCCCAGGATAGGGTTTCTGTAGCCCTCCTCAACTGAACTGTCTCCCACCAAATCATAGCACCGTCTGATAGTAATTGAGTAGCACAATCTACCCACAGATCATGTGGTATCTTAATTTAAATCATTGTTTTCTCCACCTTTCTAATCCATCTTCCCGCCACTTCAGCATCCTGTTCACCTGAGTAGGGTTCACAATCCATTTCTCTCATACTCTTCACCAAACGAACTAGATGTACCACGTCATTAGTAGCTGTAGCTGCTTCTGAAACGGTTGGTATGATGGGTGTAAGTGGGGGTGCTGGCATAGGAGTGACAACATTAGCCATACCTTCCATTACTGCTTTGACTAGCTAGGTCAGGAGCATCAGATCAACATAGGAAACAGATGGCCCTGCAAGTGTAGTATGAGGGGGCTCCTCTACTTGTTCCCGTGGGGCTGACATGGTCAGCCGAACATCCCCAGTTTGCCTTGGTGCCTGTCTAATTTGAGGCCCTGACGATTCTTCATGCCCTGTTTGAGTCGATACTACCGGTGCATGTGAAGTAGTATCTTCCAAAGGGCTCTCTTATTGCCCCTCGAAAAAGTCTATATCTCTATTCCCCCTCCCTGCAGAGGTTAGATCTGTTCTAATCTCTTGACGGGTACATACCATCCTGCAATAAATTAATGAACATCAACAACCTCTTTTGAATTCTTCCCAGAACCCATACCAGGGCTCTGATACCAACTGTAACAGTCCGATTGTACAACTTGCTCAATGTTAAAATATCCCAACATATCCTCTTTATTTGAGGGTAAATTTTTTTTTATATATATACCAAAAATTCGGCAGAGTTTCGTTTATATTTAAGACATTCCAAATTATCGACTACTATCAATTTACTCAATCAACCCATCATCACAAGGTCCCATAATTTCGGACCTTTCATCAAACATCATAATTCAACACCTCATACAATGCACACAATAAATATATATCCTACGAGTAAGTTCAATATGAACATAGTCTACATATCATATCATAAAATTTAAAAGAAAAGGAATACTAACATGTAAAGAAAGCATTTACAACATAATAAGTGTTCTTAAACATTTCAAAAGGGTTAATTACAAGATAACTAAAATACTACATTCTAAGCTAAACCTTTATAAAAATACATCTAGGTTTACACAAAGTATACTACATAAACGCGTTAATTCCCTTTAGTTTGCGTTAAATATTTACATAAGCTTGACAAAGTAGAGTCCTAAACTAATGATCTCCCTGGATATTTGATGGACCTGATACATAAATAAACATACCATTATGTTGATAAAGAATATATATATATATATATATGCTCATGTAATGTATACGAATGAAGTATTAATTTTCTATTGGATCCATAAGAATTCTAACAGAGAACTTATATATATGTTTCGCCTGTCTCGCAACCTTCCCTAACAGAAGATCCAATCCTGGTTGCTCCTCTTGAATCACAAGGAAGTTTTTGGTTATGATTCCTTCAAGCCGATATTATAGAAAATTCATATTCATCCATTACTCATATGTTACTTTCTATGCATGTTCATTTCTTCTTAATAACATACATATATATATCATGTATATTTTCAGAGTTAGTATCTCAATGTGCAAGTGTTCGTATGACTCAATTTTTTTATATTCTTGTATATATGGTATGCACGTGAAAGTCTACTGTTACTGTCCAATTTCCAATTATTACTATCCAACTGTTACTGTCTACACATTGAACTGTTACTTTCCAACCATTACTGTTTAACTTTGAACTGTTACTGTCTAGACATTTGAACTGTTATTGTCTACACATTGAACTGTTACCATCAAACTGTTACTGTCTAACTTTGAACTGTTACTGTCTAGACATTTGAACTGTTACTGTCTACACATTGAACTGTTATTGTCTACATATTGAACTGTTACTGTCCAACTGTTACTGTCTAACTTTGAACTGTTACTGTCTACACATTTGAACTGTTATTGTCTACACATTGAACTGTTACTGTCCAACTGTTATTGTCTAGACATTGAACTGTTACTATCCAACTGTTACTATCTGAACACTCATCAAATTTTTAACTATATCTAAAGTTCTAAAACTCCATTTTAAGTGAGATTGATCTCGTTAGAAAGCTAAGAGACGAGGCTACTAGTTCTCTGAAGGAAGGAGAACCCAGTTCTGCCTCCAAGATAGTCAAAATTGCTCATCAACTAATCAGTCCTACTGCCCTACATAATCAGTCACGACTCAGTCTTGGTTAGTAACCCATAACTGGAGTTCTACATCTCCAAATTGAGTAAGACCAGTTTCCTTGGTTAGCTAACATTCAAATCTACAATTTCTATGAGGAATCCGATCCTAATTCCCTCATCCTCCTACCTGAAATCTCACCGAAAGTCAAGAGACAAGTCTGTCCAGATTCGTCTCCCCCTCCCCTTCACACAATACTTTCATAAACTACATACCACACACATGAATTAACTTAATCTTAACAATAAGTACTTTTTTCCCAATTCATGTCTAAGAACCCTAACCTATGATTCAATATCAAAGCATCAATTCATTATCAAATAAATTTTTAAGATCATGTTTAGAACACCTTACCCGGTACGAATTAAGATTTTGATCTTCAACCAGTTGAAGATTTTTAACTCCCTCCTTTCTTTTCTTCTTGTTTAATTTCTTGGTAATCCCTTGCTCTCAAGTGTTTATCCCATCTATAAACCCTTAATCTTGGATGGGTTCTTGAAATTTTAGTGTTTCTCTCTTGATTTCGCAAGAATGGGTATAAAACTCCCTATTTTCTCTCCTTATGGTTCCTGCAGATTTTTGGTGAGAAGAGAGTAC
>Ga0307517_10009993_pt1 | contig 13355 bp, 15 predicted proteins | sample 23_EM_MG_FD_194515 | JGI IMG/M metagenome (GOLD analysis project Ga0307517, IMG submission 194515) | Populus trichocarpa ectomycorrhiza microbial communities from riparian zone in the Pacific Northwest, United States - 23_EM | ecosystem: Host-associated > Plants > Roots > Unclassified | place...
GCCATCTAAGCCAGTACTTGTAGCTTGGGATCATTAACAACTCGAAAGTAGAAAGTGAAGGTCTCAGCGAATGTCAAGTTTGCCATGGATCATAATCCATTCCTCGACACCAGTTTCGAAAGGAAGCAAAGCAAGAGAAGACCCGGACAACAGAAATCGAGGAAAGGGGCGGGCAAAGGAAGGGTATTCAAGATGACAGAACGTGGGCACTTGTCATCAATCAAAGCAGCTTGTACTAGCTCCACCTGTCAAGCTTTCATCAATTCTCGACTCGTGTATATTCAGCCATTGCTGCCCGGGAATCGAAGTGACTTGGTTCGACAAATGATCGATGTCTTGTGCAATGCCACTCGCATCGGTTGCCTGCCATAGGCAAAAGGAAATTCAATACCGCATCATTTGTGCGGATGGGAATATGGGACATACCATCGACAGGATCGGCCCTTTTAGCGATAATGGCCGCAACCCACATAAATAAGGCCCAGCACGTCGAAAACATGCTCAATGTTGCCACTAGCACAGAAACAATGAAAGGTCCAGTAGATTTGCGCTTCTGGAATCGGCATGGATAGACGACTTGGATATTTGCAGGTCCTGAGATGTTAACCGGAAGGTAAGACTTGAAGCTTGGAGAAGGATTGGCCCACAGATCATATAAAGTTGAGTAGTCCTGGTAGGCGATGTCTGGCTTCCACCGATTTGAAGGGAATTTGGGAATAATGCTGTTATTGAGGAAGGAAGGGTTAACAATGAAGTTGTTCAGGCTTGGGTTGCCCAGTTCGACTCGTATACATGCGTGTATAGCCTGCAATAGGTTATGAAGAGGCCCTTCAACGTCGTCGTCCAGAACCCAAGGATTGAAAGCTGCGCTCGCTGGTAATAGTCCATTATATCGGAGCATGGTGGAGTTGGAATAGACTACCGTGGCGAACATAATGGTTGCATTTGGGGCAGCAAGGGCACAAGCAGCTGTCCCTCCAAGAGACATTGGGCATGGGTCAAAGTTGGCCCGAACAGAAAAAATCATGGGAGTGGTGTAATTGGAGGAAATGAACGCGTTGTAGACTCTATATCCAATATCTATCGAAGACATAGCGGTGCTGCAACAAAAATATCAGTATCAGGTATATATCAGCCTAAAATTAATCGGATACGTACGTTGCATCCAAAGCCATGCTCAAAAAATTCTGGTATCCCTCATCATCCACTGGGACCGTCGCCCGGATTGGCTGGTATATACCGGATAGAAAGCTGATGGAGAAAAATGTCTTTGCAACAATCCGGAGAGTGTCGTCGGTTGTGCAAGCAATCAAGACAGTAAAGTCAATTTTCCAGGTGTGAAGATCTCCATTGACATAAATTGATGAAACGTCACACGAGGCGAGTGAATTTCCTGTGTAGAACAACCCGGATTTCCCAGCGTTGGGTTTCCTGATCGACTCGATAGACCAATCAAAAAAAGTGTAGTTTGTTGTGAACGGATCCCCCACTTTGAACAGGTGTGCGTCGCATATTGGTGCTGGAGGACGGCCAAACTTGGGAATGAATTTGTAGAACCATAGAGTATTGGTGACGTTGTAGTCCTCTGTAAACACAGTTACGGTTTCGTATCCAGTTAAAGCAACTGCCAGAAAGATTCGTTAATCTGCTTGATGCGGAAGGGGGGCATTTGACTGACCATTAATTAGGGTGAGAAAAATCAGGGTGACGATAGCACCGAGCAGAGCTGCTGGTGCGAACCAAGGCCAACGGAAGTCTCTAGTCACAGGGAAGTTGAGAACGAATTTCATTATTCGAGCTGTGTTGATGGGGAACAAAGTGGGGGACACCAGATAACACCTCAGGCCTCAAGTCGTTATTAATATTGAAAACTGGCAGACTGACGTGCACAGGGTCATTGACACCCCGCAATAAAATCTTCGGAATTGTTGTTCCATAGGCTGTGCCGGTAATATATTCAATCGATTTGAATGTTCCAGACAAGTAATAACTGCAGATAAGACTCACAAATCGCGGTGTGGATGACGAACTTGGTACACAAGATGTCATTCACCACAAACGTTGCATCACAAACGTAAGAACAGCTTCAAGAAGGGTCGGATTTTTCGTTTTTCGCCCGAAACGAGAGACCTCGAAAATAGCGAGGCGACAACTCTTTATCCAAGATTCCCAGAGTAGGTAGAGGTTGATGGAGAATTGTAGACAATTTAAGTATTGCTGTTAGATCCCATTTCAGAATGCCAGTCTTCACAGAGGTACTGATGACAGGTTAATTCGATACAATGATGGAAATTTAATAGGTGCCTGGTCAATCCTACTAGGCGTGGATGGAGCACCAAGGAGGGGTAACGACCATCCTTAGAGGTTTTGGCGGCGGTGAAGGCAAAAATATAAATTCCCGCTATGGCGCGCCTCTTGGTGCGGAGGATGGGTTGGTAGGTATCGAGTGAGTTCCAGAGGCTCAGCAGTAGGCTTGATGATGCAAATGGTATCATTAGGTCTGTTTATAATACGCGTTACTCACGTGACTTTCACTCCCGCACCGGCCACAATGGCGGTTCCCATGCCGTTCAAGCAATTACTTCATGTCCCCTATTACTAATCCTTAGCCTTGACAAATTAGAGTGCGTATTACCTTTTCTCGTTCGCTGGCAGCGTGTTGAACGACATTTTCGATTCCAGTATCTACCCAGGCTGACGAGTGGATCGCCGCCGAAGTCCTGCGGGACGAGTTTACCCGCATCAGCTAGACACACCGCCCAGTTAGAGAACGAGGCAGAGGCCACCGTAGAACTTTCTGCACGTTTCCTGGCACACGTCGCCGCCAGCATTCCCAAGGACCCTCAATCAACTCATGCACGCGCCGCGTTGCTCCTCAACGTCTTCAAGGATTTCGCTTCAGAATACCTTGCCACGAAGGATATCCATACCCTCGCGTCCACCTTCGATACAGAGACACGCAAAACCGTCATCTCGGCCTATTTTCGTGCAGTCGCCACTCTCCAGCCAGAATATATTCCTCCCCAACTAGCCTCTGCACTCCCCTCAGCGGCGTCTTCAGGAAACGCTTCCATCCCTGCCCTCTTTGGTGGTCAGGGCACAAACGAGGTTTACTTTGACAAGCTCCAGAACCTCTACAACCCCTACACACCTTCCGTCTCGTCCTTCCTACAAACCGCCACCCAGGACATCCCTATTCCTCTTACCGAGGAGGAGGACTCCACATTCTACACCCATAGCCTCGACGTAATTTCTTGGCTGTCCGGGGCCACGCCTCGTCCTCCGGTCTCCTATCTCGCATCAGTGCCCGTGTCATTCCCCTTCGTTGGGTTCACCCAACTCGCTCAATACATTATTGTGTGCCGTGTGGCGGGCCTCTCACCTGGCGAACTTCGAAGCCGCATCACTGGTGCAACAGGGCATTCTCAGGGTGTCGTTTCTGCCGTCACCATCGCCGCCTCGGCCACTTTTGATGAATTCATCGACAATTCTCGCAAGGCCCTGAAGTGGCTCTTTTATTCTGGTCTCAGGGGTCAACAGGCATTCCCCGTCACATCTGTCGAACCCTCTCTTACTTCGGTCTTGTCACGAGCCTCAGGAAAGTGAAGGCTCCCAGCAGTCTCGATCAGAGCAAAGTTCCCTCCTCTCAGCGCAAGCCAGTTTTCTCCTTCAGGTTTCTGGCCGTTGGTGTACCCTATCACAGCGAATATCTCGTCGATGCCGCAGAGCGGCTCTTCGAGGAAGATTTGGAAGGCAAGGACCTTTGGGCCGTCTGGAGATCTTAAGATTCCTGTCTACAACACCAAGCACGGTGAGTTTGATTGATTTCATTCAAGCATATGCCCACTAAATGCTTATTTTAGGGTCGGATATGCGTGAGATCAAGTCTTCGCTCGTTCGTTCGCTTTGCGAACAATTTTTTACCTCTCCAATCCACTGGACTAAAGCGACCGATATCCTGGAGACTGCTACCCACGCCACCGACTTCGGCCCTGGTGGTTTGAGCGGCATTGGACCTCTTACGGCCAAGAACTTTGAAGGTCGTTTGCATTCGCGTCATCGTCGCAGGTGACAAGGGCAAAGGAGGCGCTGAGCTCCTCGGCTCTCTCGATGTCAAGTACGAGGACTAGTGGAGTAAGAAGTGGCCGCCTAGCTTGGTTCGTACGTCGTACGTTTCGTGTACCTGCATTTTTTTTTTTTTCATTACTTGATTTCCTTCTCACAGGGATGGTGAACTCCACATTGATGCCCCCTTCTCTCGTCACCTCGACAAACCCCCGATCATGGTCGCTGGTATGACAGCCTCGACGGTCAAGGCGGGCTTTGTCAGCGCTGTTCTAGACAGCGGCTATCACATCGAGTTGGCTGACAGTGGTCACTACAACGCTGCTGCCCTGCGGTCTGACATCCAGAAACTCATTCCCGCTGGAGTCGGTATTACCCTTAACTCCCTGTACATCAACCCTCGTCAGTTTACTTTCCAATTCCCGCTCTGGCAAGAGATGAGGATGGAGGGCCTTCTCGTTGTCCCGTTGAAGGTTTCTGTGTCCCTGCTGGTATCCCTACCACGGAAAAAGCCGTGGAGATCACGGAAGAGCTTAAGCACGTCGCTATTTTAAACACGACTTAATTGTAAGCCGAACCTCGATTATTTAAATGAATCTGAAGCTATCGCGAAGATGGATACAGTAAATACAGTCACCAAAAGTCTTTCAAGAGTATGTTCGCAGTGCATGCGACGCGTTTAAAAGAAACAATTTCCTGTTGAAAAAAGCTACTCAGAACCAAAATGTTCAAGTAGCGTCTGAGCTTTTGGCATTCGCAGTCGGTCGGATGGCCTGTAATGGTCAAGATTTCCATTCGCTGTCAACCTCCATGTATATGTAGTTCCCGCACCCTGGTGAACAGGTTTATTACGAAAAAACTCGCCCAGAAACGCTGAAAAGACTCAGAATTAGATTCAATCACCGAAAATCATGCGCCCTTTCTCCCCCGAACCCTCTCTACGTCTCTTCCTCACCCGTTCGTGGCTTACCAGCCGCAAGGACGTTCCATGGTGCCAGGGCCATCCCTAGAAAATTGAAGAGATATATAGGTTTGGTATTTCTCGTTTCAATGATGAGATGCAGATCCAGTACCTTCGTGTCTAACCATAGGAATAATCTCCCACTCGAAATCACGAGACAGTACGTTCCACATTCCCTGATAGATAACGAACGGCGTTAACCCGTGGTCTCGGGGGTATCGGTTAGCGCTGACCACGACCCAAGCAGGGACGTCAGATACCCCCTGAGGATGCAATGATGGGCTCAAGGGTACGAGTACACCGAAAATCTGGGACAGCTTACGAGGTAAAGTATTCTCCCTTGCACGACGAGTTTGGAAAGGGATCGCACCACTTTTTCAATGCTGGTCTCGTAACCCCTAAAGTGAAAGATACAGAAGGATGTAGTCCGTTTTACGTACTAGTAAGGTTCTCGAGGGATTTTTTGATGGAGATGTGAAGAGATTTTGAGTTGTTGCAAGCAAAGAGGATTTTGTTTGTCGGGAAGTTGGGATTTCTCTACCAACCTCAGCGGGATCTCGCGATCGCACGCCGACGGTTTGGTGTCATTACTGTACAACTTCTTATACATGAGGATGAAAACGAGAGGTATCCAATGAGATGCCAATAAAAACTCCAGGAGTCCAATACAGCATTCAAAAAAAAAAGTGGACAAAAGGACATTTCACAATTAATTACTTCCAACCATGCGTGCCTATTGGTTGAGTAGGCGCAAACATCAATGTACCGCCAATCGTCCGCAGCTCATTGACTCGCGAAGATACTGTCACCCTTCCAGACTCATCCCGCGAATCCGACTCATCGGACTCATCCAACGACTCCATCCAATTCCCCTTCCCTGACGAAGATGGCGCTAAAATTTTCATGGCAAACTCGCCGCCAGGCTTCGAGTTTGCGCGGCTCCCCTGGCTAGTGAAACCCGGCGTGACAATATTGAGATCGGGGTTTGCGTTGAGGTTGCCCTGCGTGAACATGCTCGGCACCTCTGGCTGCACGTCATGTGCCCTTTCTACGAACCTTTTGAGGTTGAGGGTGATTCGGGACATCATGGTCACCTAAGGGAAGGAAGCAATTTTTGTAAGCGGGTCTTACAAAAAAAACTGGGAAACTTACAGTTAGACTGACAGTTCAGGGATCAAAATTTATAACATCAGTTGAGATTTTGAAGAGATGGTAGCAACCGTTTAAACTTACAGCAATTGAAGTCTGTGGAGGCCATATTTAGATTAGATCTCAGAGGTAATAAAAGAAGAAATCACTTACTGCGCCGTGATATATTTCAAACCCGGAGGCGCAGAGATGACCATAAGTGTTAGAACCGCATTGACCGCAAAAATAGCCCTTAATCCAGACATGTAAATCCGAATATCTGGGATCAACAATGGAAGCAGCGTACGTATAGTAAATCACACCATCCTGAAGCAGGCGTTTCATTATAGAGTACCGATTCTTGAACCTGAGAGCTGGTAACGTCCTATATCCGATCAACCCAAGGACGACAGTGTCGTACAGGAGCGGTAACCACGCGAAAGAAGACGCCAGTACACTTCTAGAGAATTGAATGTTATCAGCATGGGACGGTAGGAACGACCGCATGAGTTGTATACGGACATATCGAGGTCGAAAGCCAATGTGCATGCTTCAAAAACGAAAACAAAATGAGTAGACCCAGTAAAAACCGGAGAGGAGACTTTACAGAGAACGCCTGATAATTCGTTATGTACCACAGCTATATTGTCGGGTTAATGCCAAAGAGGGAATTCATTGCAGAGTAACAGAACGTACCCTCCCCCCTGGTGAGAAGCCACCCATGCATACATACTTGAACCAAGAAAAGGAAAATAACAATCCCCAACACGATTTTTTGCCGATTGTACAGCACGTATATACGCACGAACATCATCACCGCTGTACCACCCATAAAATTAGCAGAAAAAAAAATGAACAAATCGAGGATCTCACCAACTATGTTGATTCCTATAACCGTCATAGAACCCTCGAATCGGACAAACCGACTACACCTGCAAACCATGGAGAGTCAATAAACGTCACTCTTGTGGAAATGACAGGTATCATACGACTGGGGGAATGAGTTAGAATGGTTAAGTGCGCCCTATCGTGAAGGCGGGGAAAGGTCTTACCTCAGTCGTCCATGCTGGCGATAGGTAAGCTGTTGAGACGGATTAGAATGCCTTTTCAAGGAGACTATAATGTATAAGCTCGAACCATAAAGATTAACAATGAAACCAAGCGGGGTGAGATATCGATTCTTTGGAAGGGAGGATTATCAGTGAAGTAATCAGTGAACAGGTCAATCCACCTCACAATCAGGAATAGGTAGATTACTGAATGAACATCAGTGTGAATAAAGAACAGCGGGAGTGTTGTGTGGAATGAACTCACGAAATCCCTTTCGGCCTTTCCAAATGTACTCTACCTATGAATTCCAGATAAGTACGCGGGATTGAAGAATTATAAATGGAGGGACTAACCTCCGTTTGGAATGTGTCCACATGATCCCAAATGAGCATTGAAAAACTGGCAAAACCTACGTACTGATAACGTTCAGCAGCCGTTGGGTTCCTCGTGCGTTCGCAGTATCACCTACGTTGGTACGATACCTGAGTCGCAACCGCTTGGTAAGAAATTTCGCCAAGGGAAAACTAAAAATACTCACATGGCCGAAATATCCTCTATCACCGATGGAATGGCTTGGTGCGACATGGCTCCTCGTACCCCGGCGTTCGAAACGTCGATTTGTGGAGTGTAATGGAAAACAAGGGGGGGACCATCCGAGGGGTGGCGGAGGCAGGGGAAGCTTACGGATTCGGCCAAGTCGCTACCACAAGGTGGAATCACGAGGAGTTGAAGAAGAGAAGGAAAAGCAACAACACAGCTCCTCCCGTATAACGACGGCGAAAAGCACCGTTTGCAGAGGATGTAATAACCAAGGGGCGAAAAGAACTGATTGGACTTTATGTAGGATATTCCACGGTTGTCCTATAATCCAAACGAGTTGTTAGGAATATGAAGTCGAGAGAGGAGAAGACGAATGTATGTATGTGCAATAAATGACAAATGTGCGTCGGGGTGAAGCGACATCCACTCAACATCCAACCGTGGCGCGTGCCGCACAACAGTGCACTTGACACGACCAACTCGACCTCGAAGCCGGGGCTATCGCTGGATACTGTTGGACCTACCTGCAATTTTGCCACGTCTCCTCAAAACAAATATCTCAAAAATTTCCTGCTTTCCTGTAAAGGCTGTCAATCGAATTACAACACCAACTCGAAGCCAAGCTCACAAATCGTAGTCGAAATTATCAGTTTATCTGAATTGCAAGAAGACTGGCGGCGCCCCCTCTGTCCCTGGTGAAGGAGGTGGTGCAGAAAGGTGACGAGAAGGAGACAAGACGTGGAGGCTGATCCACCAGTGCTGACACTAGGATATATATAGTTAGGGAGGTAGGGGATGACCGGTGACAGATTATGTTTATAATCACATCAGTGGAAAAGAGGCAGTACACCGATTACATCTGCAGCGTCACCTTCGGGACCTCAGTGGGGCCCCATGATCCATGGAGTTGGGCAAAACAGAAACGATCTCCCGAAAAACACGTTACCGCCCTCGGTTCTGCAAGTTGCTGAAGTTCGAACCTGATGGAATTCTAACTTATGGGAGTGTGGGTCAGACCCCTGCGATATGCGTCTAGAAACTGAGTTGGGAACTTGATAACTTAAACATCCCTAATCATTGCGACTAGTGGACTCACGTGATTAATTCATTGAATGGCACAAGCGGCCCAGAGTTCGAACTCTGTGCTTCTTAACCCCACTCTTTGTACTAGGGCCTACTTACAATCCCACTACTGTTATTTTTGTCATCACCCCTCGATATGTTATTTGGAAACGCATCGAAACGGGTTGATCCCTCCTTGATCAATCCACTCACTGCCAACTGGACGATCTTGCAAGAGCTCATCGCTTCGTTCTGCTCCTGGTTTTGCCTCACTTCACGTTGAATTACTAACAGTTCCCTCTTTCAAACCGCTTGTGGTAATTTATGGTCCAGACGAGTGCGAAGACCCTCGATTCCAGTGCGATATCCTTCGAGCCATTACCACCGCAAAAAAACGACTTCGCCTCCCACTCCGTTTTTCGTCGCCAGTCGCCCCGAACCTTGATGATCTGCGTTTGATTTTTGGCATCCTTTCCAGTGAGGTTCAATCACACCGAAAGGATGTCGGATGTGGACTTGAATTCCCCTGATATTATCGAAAACCTTGTCTCTCCGAATGCTGGACGCATAGATCAATCGTCTTTCGGATGATTTAAGGTCTTTTATCAGCTTCCGGAAGGTCCATGTATCTCTTGACCACATAAACGCAGCTCTCGCAAGAGGATACCTTCAATTGCTCAAAACAACTGATGGTGGTACTGGTGATTGGTCAGGTTTATTAAAACACATATGTCCCTCACAGAAATACAATTTCCGCTCATTAGATGGAAATATTGTATATACCGAAAAATAATTTTGCTTGACCTTCAGACTGAGCCTGGAGTTGAGGGTGATCAGACCCATATACTTTGCGGCTGAAATTCTTTAATATCGGTGTATTCAAATGTCGTCGACTCACCACACAGGTCCTCAAGTAAGAAAACTCAACATTCCATAATTCCAGATTCCTGCCCTCGGATCGACTAATAGTAACTTGGGAGCAGATTCGTCGTGGGACAAAACGAAATGGTTTCCGTGGCCAAGATATGAGGAAAGGATGATTTCAGGACATCGCTGTTTTTCTTCGTAACGTACTGCCTAAGATTCTGTGCCAGATATGGTAGAGTGATTGCGATATCGATTCCAAACTGGATGAGAGAGGGGAAATGTGATGTGCTGGACAGGTCGGCATCTAGCAGTGCCCACTCGGGGTGAAAGCGCAAGAAATAATTATCGAGTAAATCCGTCTTCAGATGGAAGTTGATTTTGATACTTTCAAGGTTCTCCATGGGCTCGGTGACGTGAAAGAGGTGAAAGAGAATCGACGGAGTTAAATCGTTGGATTCATCGAAGGGGAAGTCGTCGCAAAAGCGGCGCGAGTATTCGAAGACCTTGAGGTTATGAACGGCCCCCAAGTTGAATGCTTCGGGAGGTTTAACGACCTCACCTTTTGACACGGGAACTTGGCTTCAGTCATCAGTGGAGAATGGATGTCATTGTAGCTCACCAGTGTGGTCAATGTAAATTTCCGTAAGCGAAGAAGCGGACACCTCAAGAATGCGCCACGTTCTCTCGGAATTCAAGAACTTATTTGGAAGTTCCTTCAATACCTTTAGTTTGTCGAGCATAGATATAGGGAGAGGGGTTGAATAAACTTCATGCGAATAGTCAGTACACAGTGCCACTAGCGATGGAAAGGGCGAAAGCGAGATGGGAACGAGATCCAACTCTTGAATGGTGCGAGGATTGGCGGTAATATGCCGTAGAGCCTGTGCGATCGAAAGATCCTGTAAAAAACTACCACTGAAAATATTTTCAGGTACGGTGAGGTTTTTGAGATTCAGTTGAGTAAGGTAGGGAGAATGAAGGAGGGATCGAAAGGCAGATCGAAAGTCAGCAGGGAGGTCGATCCAAAGCGCATTGTTGGAGTCTAGACACTCCTTAGAGATAGTCAAAGAGAATTGCGTGACTCCAAAATCTTCTCCATGCAATCCTTCAACGATGGCCGGCAAATGAGAAGCATACATAATTCGACGAAGGATCCTTGGATCAGTGGCGTCCCATTTTCGGTTTGGAAGTTTAAGTTTTAGAGAGAAATGCTTGATGTATCGACCAATCCCGCCCAATCTCGAATCTGGAGGTCGGGAGATCAATTCCCTGAGACGAGTGATACACCTCTCGTCGTTGTCGAATAAATGGACATGACTGCAAAAACGGGACATGATACGACGGCGGAAGTCCGTGGATACGGGAAGACAGCTCCGAAGGAGGGCTTTCTGGTGACGGGTGGTGTACGACGATACCGAACTGATCCAAAGCGCGTCGAATATCTCATCAATAAGTTCTGATGGGAGATCGCTGTATTCTGTCGTTTTCATTGTGATAAAAACGCTGAGGTGGGTGTTTGGCCCTTTAGCGCCGAAAAATCTGTAAAATTCTCAACAGATGGTTAGAAGCGATGAAAACAGTTGCATTGGCACAAAGTCTACTAACCTTTTTTCTGCTGTACTTAAGCTCGTTTGATTGCTGGTGGGAAGAAGTGCTTTAATGCAGCGTTGATGGCAAGATCCTTGAATCTCCTATGTCTTGAATCATGGATTCAGTCAGCCAGCTTCACCTTTCTCACGATTCAAGAATGGTCTCGGATCCCTAATGCCCTCCAGATACCACTGCGGCGGTGAGAATGAATCATGAATTTTTTCGACCCAGTCAGGGGCAGCATTTAAATAAATAACCGATGTATTGGGAAAAGAACCTTCTTATTGGTATTTCGTACCACAGAATTATGAGTAACTTTTCCCGCGGCAGCAACGAGGAAATGGATAAAATTTGATTTGGGGGAATCTAGGATGAAAGGAGGGCTCCGTCTACAAGAGAGGGGATATGAATAACCAACGCATAATAATAATCCTTGTCTAGTACAGCATGGACGACATATCAGCACGGATACGGTTGTAATCCAAGAGACCCTCAATGCTTCCAAGAGCAGCAATGGCAATCTAAGAGATGACAGAGTGTCAGTTGAAAAACTCACCATACAAAAAACACAAGAGAACAAACTCACATCCTTATCCCAAAGGTATTTCTGAGCGACCCGCTTAATCTCGTCGACCGTAACAGCATCGACGGCCTGCTCAATCTGCTGTGGCGTGAACCTCCTTCCGCTAGTAACGAGTTGACGACCAATGTCCTCAGCAACTGCCGTTGTTCCGTCAAGACCCAAAAGTAGACCAGCCTTAAGTTGGTTCTTGGCCCGCTCGACCTCTACGCTCGTCGGGGCGATGCTCATGCGTGTCCACTCCTTAAGTGTGAAGTGGGTCAAGTCATCGAGATTCATCAGGTTCTCCGAAACGAGGTAGATGCCCCACAGCCCTGTGTCCGAATATGAAGTCGAGAACGACATGAACGAATTTGCAAGATTGTTTTGTGACACGATGTGCGAGAGGCGGGATGACGTAAGCGAGGAGCTGCCAAGGCTGCGATCCCAGTTACCGAAGATGCTCTGCATGACCATCATGGGGAAATAGTCGGGTGAGCTCCAGCCAACACCCTCAACGGCGATGGCGATGTTGGCGGTGGGTATGTCGTCGTCGCGGACACGGACCTCGGAGCCGATGAAAGCAGTTTTTGGATGAGAAAGGCGGCCGAGGGGGATGGGGTTGGGGGACACAGGGAGGGAGGAAAAGTGTTTCTTGGCGAGCTCGACAAGCTCGTTGTGCGATACACCTCCGGTACCGACGAGCACCATCCTATCAGCTGTGTAGTTGGTTTTGATGTAGGACGCGAGGTCATCACGGTTTATTGACAAGATGTTGGCTTTTGGGCCGAGGATGGTGCGTCCAAGAGCCTGACCTATTTATGAGAAACATACCAAGGTCGGCAAACGATTAATTAATTGAATTGCAGGTAAACGTACCCTGGAAAGCAACAGAGTGAAGATGGTCAAAGACGACCTCCTCGAGCTGCTTATCCACCTCCTGCTGCTCTCGTAGAATCACGTCCCGCTCCCTCTCAATCGCGGCACCCTCCAGCTTGGAATTTTGCAGAATATCACTTATGATATCCACGGCGACAGGGACATCCTTTCGGAAGCTCTTCGCGTAGTACACTGTCTGCTCTCGCGAGGTGTAGGCATTCAGATGGGCACCAAGGTTCTCAACCTCAAGCTCCAACGAGTGCTGAGAGCGACGGCCAGTTCCCTTGAAAGCCATATGCTCCAAGAAGTGAGCTGTGCCATTGGTTTTGTCTGTCTCCGCCCGACTTCCGGCGTCGATCCACACACCAACAGTAGCTGTCTGGGCATGGGGTTGGGCCTCTGTAGCCACTGTAAGACCATTTGAGAGTGTCGATACTTCGGTAAAAGGGCTGTTGGGGATATTGTGTGCTGTCGCGAACCCGCGCAGAGTTCGCTGGCAAATGTTAAGTTTCCCAAAGAAAATTAGTATAGACTGGTAGACTACTCACCGGGCTGCGCGCAGCGCTCCTAACAACACGGCTCAGGACCGTTCTAGAGACCATAGCTACACGACGCCGACGTTGAACAAGTTTTAAAAAAAGAGAGTCCTCGCCG
>Ga0307517_10009994_pt1 | contig 13355 bp, 6 predicted proteins | sample 23_EM_MG_FD_194515 | JGI IMG/M metagenome (GOLD analysis project Ga0307517, IMG submission 194515) | Populus trichocarpa ectomycorrhiza microbial communities from riparian zone in the Pacific Northwest, United States - 23_EM | ecosystem: Host-associated > Plants > Roots > Unclassified | place...
TCTGCACCGACAACACACCCGAGTTCAAAAGCAAGTTATGGGAAGATTATATGCATGAAAATGGCCTGATATTCGTCCCAACAGCACCATATTCTTCTGGTTCAAATGGAACATCAGAACGATTCATTGGAATTACAACTGCCTCTGTCCGCATCATGCTTCTGGACTCAGGCATGTCAGCGAAGTGGTGGGCAGAAGCCTGGAGTTATTCAGAGGTTGTCGAAAACCTCCTTCCTTCAGCTCATCATCCAGGAACAATTCCTGAGGAATGCTGGATGGGAGAAAAACAAAATGTTGGATGCTTGCGGGTTTGGGGATGCATTGCCTATGTCCATATACTGAGGGAAAAGGGACTAGGGAAACTAGGCAACCATGGACAACAGGGATGTTTTATAGGCATCAAAACTCGAGGAATTTTCCGGATCCTTATTCCGGAAACCGGAGAAATCATAAAATCATGAAATGTTAGATTTGAAGAAGGCCTTGGACACCGGATGTTAACTCCTACAGGCGATTATTTCGTGAATGATGACAATGATATTGACCTTGATTTCCTTCTACCTATGCCTGAAAATGCCAATGACACACCAGTGGCAATCCAACCAACCATAATTCCAATTATTCCTATTCCAACTATCCAACAGCAACCCAAAACACGACAACGAATTGTGTACCCACCTGCATTGCGAAAATCTGCTCACTTGGCAGGACCACAGCCACCAACAAACACAACACAATTACCAGATAAGCAACTACCAACAGACGACTCAAATACACCTATACTTGAGGACTCTGATGAAGAAGATGAGGCCATTTCAGCCCTATCTGCAAATGCCTTACTGGTCCCAGAACTGCTAAACAGGTTTATACCTCAATCATTCTATGAAGCATATGAATTATCATGCCATCACCTATGGTTTCCAGTCATGGAAAAGGAGATCCAGCATTGGGATGACCGTGGGGTTGTTATGCCGGTTGCAAGACCTCCTGGAATTAAAACGATTCAAGTTTGTTGGGTTTTTGATGAGAAGACAGATGGTGTGGGGGCTCTTGTGAAGTGAAGAGGAAGGTGTGTGGTGAAGGGATTTTTGCAGAAACTGGGAGAACATTACTGGGAATCGTTTGCTGTGGTAGTTAGGTATGAATCAGTTTGAATGACACTCGCTGTCACAGCTGCAAAAAGGCTTAAAGTTTGCCTCATTGATGTCGTCGGCGCATTCCTCAATGCCAAGCCTCAAGGGGAAAACTTCCTTGAAATTCCCCAAGGCTTCGAAAACCACTATACCATTGAACCAGGTGTTGACACTGTTCTCAAAATGGAGCTAAACATCTATGGAACAATGGATGGTGCAAATAATTGGGCAAGATTACTCAACAAAACCCTCAATGAACTCAGACACAAACGATCCCGCACTGACCCCTGCATGCGAATCCAATACACAAAGGATGGAGGATACACAATCTCGGCAACCTATACAGATGATATCACCTCAATTTCGACCTCTGACGAAGCTGAATCACAGACCTTCAGTGAGATAGAACATGAATTCGAGGTTACTGACCATGGTTGCCCTGTGGTTATTCTCAGAATGGGTACTACCATCCTCCATAACAACGGCAACATATCCATCCACCAAAAGGCCCTCATCATAAAAGCCCTCGCTGATCATGGGATGACTGACTGCAACCCAAAATACACACCCCTCCCTCCTTCTCTCGACCTTTTCAACTCACAACAACTCCCAATTCCCAAAAAAGACAAGCTTTATATGCTCGACAAACCATATCGCAAGGCATTGACAGGCCGGTTAGAAAACTGGCTCTGAAAATGCAATATTTTGCGATTTCTCACCTGAAATAATGGCTACATGGTTCAGAGGGATAATATCAGAGGCACACGATGAGAGCCTGGTCGATGAGCCTTCGATGACTAAGGTTTCTAAGACAAGCGCCCAAACAGGGAGTGACAGTAGCAACAGTATGCATGATCTAAGTTATAGGTCGCATTAGTAAACTCAGAGACATCCCAGAGTAATAGGCAATCTTAGAAACCGCTCTAAGACCTAATCTTTCGAGTTAGGAAACTAGAAGCATCGATTACCAAGGGTGAACTAAAGAATAAACTTGCCGAAGATCTGAAATAATCTTAGAAACTGATGATTATATTCTGGGGACCCAATTTCTAAGATAAAGAACTATCTAAGACAAAGATTAGATGGAGACTGTCAAAGATATAATGTATCTAAGATGTGTGCATTGAAGATGGCAGTTTAGGGTACTGGATTGCAAAGCCAGATAAGGCTGCCGAAGATCAGTGATTACTTCGATCAGAAGTATGGATCAAGAGATAATAACTGATCATATGAGACCTGATCAGGGCAGCATGAGGCATCAAATAAAGGCGATGGCATTTGACAGTTACTTACTTTGGTAATGGTAGTGTCTACCTAAGCAAAGAGATCAAATGCAGGAAATTAGAAATTAGAGACAATGGGAACCTAAACTCTAGACTAAGAAACTATCTAAGACAAGGATTGTAGGCAATCTGTTGAAGATATACTAGATTAAAGAGGAGAGCATCGAAGACAGTGGTCTTGCCTGCTGAATCTTAGGAACGGAAGCAGCTGCCGAAGATCAGTGATTACTTCGATCAGAAACAAGATCAAAGAGATCAAATAGATAAAAGTCACACATGGCATGATAAGACAACATGTGGTGGCGTCAAATAAATGCAACGGGATCTGCCAGTTGCCTTCTTTGGCAAAGGGGATCACCTGATGAAATAAGACAAAGGAAAGTGAATGTGTAAGACGGCAAGGCTGCGTACGTGGTGGACAGGCAGGACTGCCAAGTGCCAAGTGAATGGCACACAGCACATGCGCCTCCAATGCCGCATCTTAGAAAGTGTTCCTTAGATTCCTCAAGGCATCTCGGACTTAGAAATAGGTCAGGCGGCTCGCAGATCTCTGAGAAAGGAACACATGCAACATTTGGATGGGTTTTCGGATTGTAGAATATATTTTATTGTAAAGATTGAGCCAAACAGTTTGTACAGTATATAAGTTTGAGTATTTGTAAAATAAAGAACAAGCAATCTCTTCCTCTCTTTTGTTGGTCAATTGGGTAGAGCCCCAGTCGATTGAGTGAAGCCTCACTTCAATTGGGTAAAGCCCCAAGTTGAAGCAACAAAGAGATAAGACTAGATTGTCTTCGAAGCAACCTTCTTAACTCTTTTGTTGGTTGACTGGGTAAGGCCCCAGTGCGAGAACAAAAAGATTGAGATGTTTGACTTCATTGCAAGAGATCAGAACGAATTTAAAATGAGGCATTGCGATCAGAATGTACAGACATCGAGCTCCAGTGCTTATTTGATTGAATTGTTGCATCAGACGGCTGAAACAGGCCTTGTGAACGGTTGAAACAGACCTCAGAGTGTACAGAACAGTGTCTACGATCCCATAAACTGCTGAACAAGTTTTTATCGTCGAAATCGAGCAATACAATGAGATTACACATTTATTCAAACAAAACATTGCATAAAAATTGTACATCTTCGGAAGAACACTTCTAAAACCTCCCAAATCTTAGAATTAATTGTGAATAACTCCTCACCACAATAAACGAACCACGAGGTGGCAAACTACAGTGGCTTCCAAAAGTATTGCACGCACCTTTATAGACGTGTATCTCAGCATCCACTGGGTTGTTTTTCAAAATTAAAAGACTGGTGGATAGCCTAGGTTCTTCTCTTGAGACCTATACTGTAGTAATTAGAAAATATCAAAAACCTGGCTTACAGGGTGAAGAGCCGCAAAAAGTAACTTTTCACCACTCAGATTGAGCCATCCAAAAAATCTAAAAATATTTGAGTAGAGAGATCCCTTTAATATAAGCATATTACAATTTAAATCTCAAAAATTGATAGGCAGGATCCCAAGTTATAAAGGCAAGAAGTACCCTATTTTAGTGTAATAAGTGCAAATATTACACTAAATTGCTTACTTTCAGTTTCATTTTATCAATATTCTGCTGATCGATTTTCAAGATTTAAATTATAATATGCTTATATTAAAAGGATCTCTCTACTCAAATATTTTCAGATTTTTTGGATGGCTCAATCTGAGTGGTGAAAAGTTACTTTTTGCGGCTCTTCACCCTGTAAGCCAGGTTTTTAATATTTTCTAATTACTACAGTATAGGTCTCAAGAGAAGAACCTAGGCTATCCACCAGTCTTTGAATTTTGAAAAACGACCCAGTGGATGCTGAGATACACGTCTATAAAGGTGCGTGCAATACTTTTGGAAGCCACTGTAAGCCCTTGCATCGTCGAGATTTGAACAAATTGCATACCCACAGTCACAGTCAGGATTTATTAGTGTCTTTGACACTAATTTTGTGTGGATCGCGTCGCTCGGTCATTGAGCCTCGCTCCGCTTGTGTGTGTGTTTTGTGTTTGTTGTTTCTTTAGTCAGACTCACATCGCACCTCTCAGCATGCAGAACTTTCAACCATATCGCCAATGGCACTCAACCAGACATTGCCTTCTTGGTGATGATCTTGATGCGATATGCGACTGACCCTCGCCCAGTCCATTGGCACCTTATCCTCCACCTCCTTGCATACCTTAAGGCAACGATGAATCTCAGAATCACATACAAGAAGAATGAAATGATCAAACCAATTGGATACAGTGACTTGCCATATGCTGACGACACCCAAACCCAGAAATCATCTGCTGGCTATGTTTTCTTGTCAGCTGGAGGTGCTGTTGGCTGGAAAGCGAAAACGCAACAGAGAGTCAGCACATCCACCAGTGAAGCAGAATATATCGGGGTATATGAAGCGGGAAAACAAGCAAAATGGATGACATCGTGGTACACTGAACTCGACCAATTCTATGATCTGCCCATCACGGTTTACTGTGACAATGAAGCCGCGGTTACCCTCGCTAAAAATGCCAACGGTCATTCGAAAATCAAACATATTTCGATGAAAGCCCACTGGATCAGGGAGATCGTTGAGGCAAAGGAGGTCCTCGTCAAAGGAATCTCTAGTGAAGAAAATGTCGCTGACATCTTCATGAAGGCATTACACCGCCCCAAACATGAGAAGTTCGTCAACATGATGGGTATGGAATTTCTCAATATCTAGTTATACCTTTTTTATCCCATTTACTCTCCCTTTTGATGCTACGGATTCAGGAGGAGTGTCGAGATTTAGAATCCTAGACTTCCTTATTGTTTAGATTAGATTTCCTTTTTATGTCTTGTTTGGTTTATTTTTGATATTCTTGGTTATTTTCTTCTTGTGGCACCTCAGCCGTTTACTTCCTCTTAAACGTTGCTGAGGTGTGTAACTTCATTTATCATTTTGTCTATCTTTTACTCATGTACTGTAGACCCTCATTGGTCAATAGGTACATAATAATATAGCTGTTTACTTCCTCTTAAACATTGCTGAGACCCTCATTGCTCAATATATATTTACCCTGTTCATGTATGATATATCCTTGATTGCAACCCCAACTTCTGCTTGACTTTGGTCTCCCTAAGCTTGACTAAAGCAAGTAATAGCAATACTAATCCCTGACTACACCATTCTCTTTTTCTGACTTTTCATGACCTTAGCACCAAATGCATGACCATGGTTTGACTTATGTGTGCTTAATGCTTGACTTTCTTTGACTGGGTGAGACCCTTGGTGCTGTGGAGCTGTGTTATTGCTTGACATCTGCTGACTAAAGGTCATATCATAGTCATACAAAAGTTGAAAAATTGGTCATTAAAATTTTGACTCCAGTCTAGATTCCTGCAGGTGTGACTCAAGGGGGCACCAGGATCAAAAAAAAAGACCCAGGGTTGATGTTTTTGCTATGGCCATTTTAGCTGGACTAACTAACTAATGTAATCAGGCACATGTCCAAATATGATAATATGACATTATCTTTGTAAGTTGATCTTATCCTCAACCATCTCGTTCTTCCTCTTTCCCACTCAACTTGCATGCCAGGACATGTCAAAAATGTAGGCAATTAGTTTTTTCATAGCCTGTTATATGACCATTTATGTTTTAGGTCCCACAGCACTTGCACTCATTGCCAGCTGCCACCACCAAGCTTCTCCCCTGCAACAAGAGATGTAGGCCATTTGTTGGTGTTTTCAAAGGGCTCTGTATAGGGGTGGGGTATTAGGGATGGTGTAATACAATGTGAGGGGAGACACATGGTGTAGGATACTCCCCAGGTGCATGAGGAAGCAAAGCACCTATGGTTTACCTCCAGAGTCCTTTCTCCTCACCTTGCATGCCACCTGTTGACAACTACGCTATGTTAGGGCACAAACCAACTACATATACACTTCCACATACACCATGAATACAACACCTCAGAAACCAGGCCATACATACCACCATGGACACTTGTCAATTGTGGGCCATTGCTTCACATGGCATGTACAAGTCTGAATCTCACCTTCAATCCAAGCAAATTTGTGCATTCTGGAAGGTTTTCCAAATTTAGACAATAATTCCCAAGGCCACTTCACTTGAATTCAAAGGAATTGTGATTTTTGGCATAAAAAAAGTGCTGCAGTGTCTCTCCATGTTAAATATGTTCACAATAAATGGGAATATATTTTTGTAAATTTTCCTATTTTTTTCACTGCTGTGAGGCCATCACCAAACAATACACAAACACTGTATATGAGACTGCCTAAAGGCTTTGCAACCAAATAAGTGCAATGCCTGAGTTTCAGGCATTGCACTTATTTGGTTGGTTATCTAAGATCAGACCAAAGAGGCAATCAAGATTTGTAGAGCACCCACATTTGAAAAACTGGCAGGAGCCACTCTTATAAAAATGATTCCTTGTAAACTCAGACTTGTAACTTCACCCAAATATATATAATTTTGCACCAGATTATCAGATAGCCCCTAATGAGCCCAACAATGAGTGAAAACCAGGCAACTGTATTTGGAAAGTATTGATCAGATCAAAGATGTGATCAAAGTTTACTGAGCACCCTGTTAAAGCGTTCGTGATCAATTTGCAGGCTCAGGTGCTTATAAGAACAAATCCTTGTAAACTTGGACTTGTAACACGCAGCCATGGCAGTTTGTCTGGTGTGCAAGTCATGTCACCACCTCATCACCTTGAACCTACTGGCATATGCAGGGCCATAAGACCAGGTCAAAATGCCCAGCGTGAGAAAAATGCAAGGGCAAATAACCCCACCACAGGTTGATTGACCTGAGTGAACCTATGTTACAATTGTTTATTCGTGTTGTACTGTATCATAGGTCATCTGTAGATACTGTATTATGTTCCAATGTACCAAATTTGAGGTCATGAGCCTCTGTTCTGCAGGGGTTGATTTTTTTTTTCGCTGCTGGCAACTGGACTAACTAACCAGGTACCAGTCTGGGATTCCTGGGCCAGTGCCCCCTTGGTGCAACTATAGCATGACTTTGCATGACTTTGTATGACTGTTGTTTGACTAATGTAAATATTCCATTTTTACTGAGGGTGACTAGTGACCCCAGGCCGAATCATTGCTTTACAAGTTTTGGGTTGTCAGTTGTTGGTCAGTTGTCTGCATTCCAACGGGGTCCAGAAATTGGAACAAAGTACTGTATCTCAAAAATGGATGTAAAAGGGATCGGGAAATCAATTTCTGAAGATTTCAAGGTGATAGAATAAAAAGTGGTCAATATATAGTGCTTTTAAAATTCAGGGATAGGTTACCATATATAGATCAAATTTATCCAAATAAGGCAAGTCATGTGATAGTTAGTCCAGAAATTTGCCAGGGAGTTTTTCAAAAAAGGTGCAGAATGAGCTAAAACATCAAAAAACAAAAAAAACAAAAAATTAAGAGAAAAAAAAAATCTCATGAGCAGACAAAATCTTCAATATCTCACCAGATTTTGACATTGACACTCCAAAACCTTCAGAAATCAACTTCCCAACCCTTTTTACACCCATTTTTGAGATATGGTACTTTTTTCCAATTTGCAGACCCCCTTGCTGTATTCTTCACATATTCTTATACCCTGGTCATGGCTTCCCTAATAGCATGGCATACAACAATACAAAAAATGGAAACAATCCCATACTCCAGTGAAAACTAGTCCCTTGAAACCCAAATAAATTGGAATTGCAAACACACCAAGGTACCCAAATCTCTCCAAGACAAGTTGTGAATTGACTGAGCATAGGTACAAAAATATTGCTAATGAGAAGCTTCAGACACACCTGCATTGAAAATCTGCATGAGAGGCAAGTGCATAGGCATTGGTGCAGAATGCAAGGATGGTTACTTGCCAATGTGGGCCATTGCTTCACATGGCAGATACAAGTCCAGAGGGACAAAGTATTTTATTTTATTTTATTTCAACTATTACTATGTAAATACATAGGGAACAATTTGCAAACCTGAGAGCAAATTGCACACAGAGCTAGTTATATTTCAAACTTTGAAGTTTCTGAGAAGGAAACAGTCATGTTGACAAATGCCTTGTGATCCACACATTGTCCAAACATTGAGGAATCGATTACTTTGTGTTTGGTCCATTGTTTTTTCTGGAAGCTATGCCTCAGTCCCTCCTTGTGAGATACTGTGCTATTGCTCTACTATTCTGCCCAGTAGAATAGATATAAATCTACTGTATTTATGAACATTCTTTTGTTCTATGAAAAACCCAAGAAAAAATGAGCCCAACAACTGGCACCACCTGCCTAATTGGGAAATACTTTTGGAACCTGTTTTCAAACCCAACACCACTTCCTCCCACTAACCCTGGGGTGCAAAAACATCCCAGATGGGTGAAACTAACTCTACTTCACCCATATATATATATAATTTCATGCCAGATTCTAGTGTTTGAAAGTCCGGTCTGGTCTGGTCTTTTGGCACCCAGTGCCTTAGACTGTAACTGTAACCAGTCCTCCCAATTCGAGAAACTGCAAAAAACTGGACTGAACCACAACAGACTGGTCTTTTGTGGTTTTCTGCAGTTACAAGACCGGTTATGGTCTTAACCAGTTATCAACCGGTCTTAACCAGTTATCAACCGGTCTTAACCGGTTTTCTGGGTTGAAATAAACTTCTTTATAAACTATTTACTGGTATTCTGTGGTAGGTACTGTGGTATGGGACTAGGTAGAAATATAATATTGTAGGTGCAGACCAATGACATGGGCATCAATAAATGTGGGCATTAACATGAGTGTGGGTACATGGGCATGAGCATCAATAAACGCAAGCAGGGAAAAGATAGGTGTGTTAGTTTGTGCGCCGGTATTGGAAGGTAAGCATGAGTGGAGAGGGCAGATGATGCTGTTGGAAGGTTCTGGCAACAGGCATTGGGTTGCCTGCACTATCGTTGGATCGTGCACTGTTGTTGGGTTGTCCACACTGTTGTTGGGTTGTCCGCACTGTTGTTGGGTTGTCCGCACTGTTGTTGGGTTGTCCGCACTGTTGTTGGGTTGTCCGCACTGTTGTTGGGTTGTCCGCACTGTCATTGGGTTGTCCACATAGTTGTTGGGTTGTCCAAACAGCCGTTGAGTTTCCATAGCCTTGTTGGGTCATCCGAATGGTCGTTGGCTGGGGGATGATGTGGCAAGTTTGTCATTGCCTCCCTGAGAGCTTGCCCCAGTTGTGACATGGCTGCACTGCATACTTGCCAAGGCGCTGCTGGAGACATGGTAGCGCCATCTGTCAATGTGAATGTTGTGTGAGTGGTGGGTCATAGGCTGCAAATTGTTTTGCAATGGTACCTTGCAGGTCCCCCTATGCTAGGGCCTCCTCTTCATCTCTTCGATCCCTCTGCCATAGTGTAATAGCCTTCAAGGTGGCCCACATCCCTTGATGAGGGGAGGGGATGGAAGCGGCAGTGACACATTTACACTTGCATTGTTGAAGCCCTAAGAATGCATTGAGGCAGTGAGAAATACAGTTTAAAAGCAATCACATACCTTTTTAAAAACTTTGAGAGGATGGTAGTGGTGAGGGAGCAGTGTAGAAGGTAGTGGTGGTGGTTGAAGATGATGATCGACAACATTTAACATTGTTGATCTGTTGTTTGGCATTTTGCGAGAGTGCTGAGATTGGTTTGAAATTTTAAATACCCATAGTTCAAAGTTTTAAATGAAATTGACTGACCTAAAATGAGCCTGTTATCGAGGCTCAAAAGACTGGTTAAGACCAGTTTTAACCGGTCTTTGCTCAGTCTTCAAACTTTCAAAATCACGACAGACCGTTAACTGGACCATGGTTATGGTCCTCATCAGTCTTCCAAATTTGCGGTCCTCATCAGTTAAGGTCCAGTCTGGTTACAGTCTTTTTCTGGTCTGGTAACCGGACTTCCAAACACTACCAGATTCCCCCTAATGAGCCCAACAATGAGTGAAAACCAGGCAACTGCATTTGGAAAGTGTTGATCCGATCAAAGATGTGATCAGAGTTTACTGAGCACCCCGTTAAAGCATTTGCAATCAATTTGCGGGCTCAGGTGCTTATAAGAATGAATCCTTATAAACTCAGACTCGTAATTAATGGATGATGAAATTGGGATGCAGGTCAAGAGCGAGATGGACCAGACATGAAGGGTTGGTTAGATGGAAATCCTATAGTGTGCCTGAGAAGAGGCTGTGATATGCTGCAGGGGATACCAACTAGGTAGCGGTACATGAGAAACAGATGGTACATCTACTTTTTGCTCTGAAAAATCCAGTCTTATCATTCTTCTAGACATCTTTCTATAGTTGAATACACTACATCTTGGCCAAGGGGGTTCCGACCTGAGAATCCCGGATGGGGTCCTGGTTAGTTAGTCCAGCCATAGGCCATGAAAAAAATTTTGGGCACCCCACAATTTTGGTGAAAAAAATGAACCCAGAGTGTAAAATAAGCACTGTAGAATGTGGAAATATTATGTAGATTTTGTCTATTTAATCTAAATAATAGCACAATTTTCAAAGAAAATGCCACTATGGGGTTGGTGTGGGGTTAACAGCTCACCCGACGTGAATCTTGTGTGACATAGTTGAAGCCAGATGTGAGACTCGTTGGGTACACTTGATCTTTTTCCCATAAAGGATATTCATAATTGTGGACTCACCTGTTGACAAGTTGTGCAGTATCACATTCGGTACCTGGAACTTGAGCAGGCACTGGTGAGGTGGGTTTGCGAGGCTGGGGGGTCACGGAAATGATGTCATATTATTACTATATTTGGAAATGTGCCTGATTACATAGTTAGTTAGTTCAGCCAAACTGGCCTTCAAAAAAAAAACAACATTGCATATTCTTTTTCAATGCTAGAGCACCCTTGGTCTTGGCCTTTGATTAATGAACTGGGAAGATCCATTCTGAATTACTTGCAAAAAAGTTGTTGACATATCACATATGTTGACATTTGTCTGGAGACCATCTACTGTATCACATTTACCCTGTATTTACCATCTAGGTTTTTGCCAGCCTGGTCATTTTTCACTGTGGCCCAAAAGAAACATCCTACCTACTAAAGAGACGCAATGCCGCAAAAATTCCCAGGCCATGCAGAGCGAATTTGGGACGCAATGCCGCTGCCGGTTCGCGTTTCAAGCGCTGATGGGCTCTGCTTAGGTGGCTCATTCTCTCCATCTCCTTTCTTTTTAGTGTTTGAAGGTCCAGTCTCAAGAACCAAGACTGGACCGGACCATAACCGATCAGGACTGGAAATTATCAGGACTGCTCAAGACCATAACCGCAGTCCAGTCTTTGGTCCATCACCATTTTGGAAAATTAAAGAGTCAAGACTGAGCAAAAACCTGTCTTAGCAGTCTCAACCAGTTTTTTTAGCCTAGCTCTTGGGTCAGAATATTTGTATTTCACAAGTTCATATTAAGAATTTCAGGGAAATAAATTGATTTGTTTGAGATAACCAATGTGTTACACATGGGTGGAAAATGCCGAGATTAGCTAAATGACAATCAACGTCAACGTTGTTGTTGATTGTCGGTCTCCACCAGCATCTCCTTTCTCCCTCACGCCTCCCTTGCATCTCATGCCCTTCAAACACCTCATAAATCAGTAGTACATTTATTTGCTTATTGATACCTTCAATGTCATGACAGTGTTCACGTCTAATTAGGTTACATATGGTTTAAACAAACCTTGCCACATCATATGCCCCCTCTCCCCTCCAATGAGGGATGTAGGTTGTTTTCGGCATCGCCGACGGGTACTCAGGAATAGGATGATCAGGAAAGCACAAGTTTAACAGGAGACCCATGGTGTGGGAGACCCATGAGGTACATGAATGATATATTCACATCCTTCACCTGGCTGACAAGGAATCATGCTTGCTCCCAGTAACTAGATTGGACCAAACCAGGGAGAAATTGACAACCTCTGACCACCTCGACACTGACCTTAGCCCTTTCAACATCGACCTTGACCCCAACATCCACGACCACAAAATAGCACAGCACTGAGGCCGGCCCCATGTCGACTTCTACCTACATTGCCCTCATCAACCAAAATTCTATGCCAACACCATGTCACTGATCACCCAAGCAGCCCCACAGGCATATGATCGATCGAGTGAACGATCCCCAGGAGAATGATTGAATGAGCAGGGTGGTTGTTGGAACACGAACATAGGCCACTTGTTTACTTGAATGTGTGGCCAATGTTCGAATATCGTTGGGGTAATAGAAATGAAGGGAGCACCCTGGGATATGGAGACTCGCTAGGTATGTCACAGAATGACTACCTTCTTTTGTTTCCACCGTCGCTGACTACTTGCCTCATAGCATCATTTCGCCAGCGTTCAATGCACATGCACACGTGTTCGAGGCAGTTCAAAACCAACTCCTACCACCCATTTACACCCTGTTATGGAGGCAGTATCGCCCTTGATGACCAGGGAGGGCCATCTGCTACCTCCTCCCATCTCCTTCAATATTCGACGGTAACCTCCTTTGACATTGCTCCCTTGACATTGTCGCGCTTGACGGCGCCTGTAAGGGCAACTGCAGGCTGAGCGACCGGTATGACCGTGATAAGCGCAGACTAGCAGGGGATCTGAAGTTTAGTGTATTATGCAATAATATACTATACTACGTAATCTACGCACCTAGCAGGGGATCCAAAGAGGAAAGGATAGGGATCCCGTGCTAGAGAAGCCATATATAAAGGAGACACAATGGTATGCGGAATGACGCAATATAGAAATAAAAAGTACAAGTGGAATGATAAATAAAAGGGTCCTCAGGGTCTAAGGGTCCAGAGGTGAGGGGGCACATACAGACCGGTGGTTACGGTTGACCGGTTGGCGCTGGTCGGTGTCGGGGTGGTGAGTCGGTTGACTG
>Ga0307517_10009995_pt1 | contig 13352 bp, 18 predicted proteins | sample 23_EM_MG_FD_194515 | JGI IMG/M metagenome (GOLD analysis project Ga0307517, IMG submission 194515) | Populus trichocarpa ectomycorrhiza microbial communities from riparian zone in the Pacific Northwest, United States - 23_EM | ecosystem: Host-associated > Plants > Roots > Unclassified | place...
GGGTGGGTAGGGGCGGGCGCTTCCGTAGAGACCGCGAGGTCAGGGTGAATATGGATCGGAGGCAGAACTTCAGGGGGTGGGAGGGAGGGAGGAAATGCGGGCAATTGCCTTGGAGCGAGATGTGGAGAAACTTTGGTTGACGTTTTGACCTTTTTACAGTGTGGAAATTCCCCAGCAATGACCATTGAAGAGACCCAATCGGAGCCAAAAGTAGGGGGTGACAGTGGGCCGTAGTCACCAAAATCCATGTCCTCTAGGCTATACTGAAGTTCGGCCTCCAGTCGTGCTTGCAAAGGAGGCGCTGGCTGACTTGGTCCAGCTGCAGGAGGTAACGAAACAGGATTATTGAGCCAGTCAGTGCTCTGCAATTTGTTCCGTTCCAAAGCGTCTCTTTGCGCTTTTCGTCTTCGTTTTCTTGCCTTTTTACTTTCAGGTTGCGAGATGCGATTTTCCAAGCTCGTGCTCAGCGTCAAAGTGTTGTCACGCGAATCTGTCGTGAGTTCGTCTTCTTCCCTACACTTTCGTTTACCTGCCATATTAGAAGGTTGTTCTACATAGAGAGAGATGGAATAAGAAGAGATCGGATTATGATAAACCGAGACACACGTGTGGAATACTGTGTCAACTGTGTCGTGTCGTATTGTCCGGCTGATGACGAAGTCGCATAGAATTGTTGATGTGAGAGCTCCTGGATGATTTCCTCTTCTGAATCTTGAATGAGTATGGGTGAGCTCCTCGTTCCAGCACCGTCAAAAAGCATTTCAGCGTGCTTGTGACTTTCCTGATGATGGTGTCAAAATATTTCGTTTCTCCCGGCCCGCTAATCCACAATTATGCCTTCGGCAGGGACAATCATCGTTTTTGTGCTGTCGATCTTCCTCGGTGCTTTGTATGCCCCGTTGGAGTCAAACACTTCGTTCGTAACCAGTGACACTGCAGACTACCCACAAGCAACAAGAGTGTTGCTTGTCACTGCGCATCCCGATGACGAGGCTATGTTTTTTGCTCCCACCATTCTGAGGCTGACTCCCAGACGTGATGTCAGCTTCTTCCACGTTTGTTTGTCGAATGGGAATGCAGACGGCCTAGGTAGTACTCGAAAGACTGAGCTAGGATATAGCTTGGATATTCTTGGTGTCTCTCGACAGAACAGATGGCTCCTTGACCACCCGTACGTGACCTCGTAAATTCGTCTTATGTTGGCTTATATTTTTTTCAGAGAACTTCAAGATAATATTACAGTTCAATGGGACCCTTATGTTATCGCTAACGTCCTGAGTCCCTATGTTTCAGGGCTCAAAATCGATGCAGTGAGTGGCCTGCTTTCAGACCTTGCAATACCGTTGTCATCTGTCATCGTAGATCCTCACATTCGACTCTCATGGCGTATCTGGTCACCCAAACCACAAAGCTATTCCGGCCGGAGTCAAGTCCCTACTAAATACTACCTCTTCCTCAACGACACCTCGGTTATTTTCCCTCGTTTCTGCACCTGTACTCACCAAGTACGTCGGTGTTGGCGGTGTGGCACTGGCCAAGATTGAATTCCTTGTCTCCCATGGACTGAAAACACTCCGAGCCTTCCTCGTTTACAATACGAGTTATTGGATACCCACTCGGTTCACTTCCATGATTATTTCTGACGCAAGTGATCCCTTATTCATATCTGGCTTCGCAGAGTATTTGACGGCACTATCGGCTATGCTATCTCATCATAGCCAGATGGTGTGGTTCCGTTGGTTATATGTTGGATGGTCAAGATATATGTGGACCAACACCTGGGAGGAAATTCGAAATTTTTCATAGTTGACACAACCCAGATGTAAATAACAAAAACACATTGCGTAACACCTCTTTCTCTATGTTGTCAACTGTGGCGGTCGGGCATTTCTCCGAAATCCAAGCTTTTGCCTTAACCAAGATACACCTTCACCGTCCTTCCTTGGGCCTTGCACAATTGACTTTGTACTTCCAAATCCGAGTCGTGCAGAAAGTGGCTTCAGATATACACTTGCAAAACCCCTGTGTGCAATAAATTTAAACCGATAAGCGAGAAAGTTCGAAACCACCACGCACCAAAGTGTTCCTTGGAGCAAAGGGTGGATTACTTGATCCCTCAACGTTACCCATAGCACCCGCCTCCACTCTATTTCGATAATTTCACGCGGAGAGTCGTCATCTACCACCTCCCCTTCTCCTTCATGATGCTCTTGAACTCGCCTCCCAACTCTCTTGATCTTGACAAAGGGTTGTACATTCTTCAAATAACTGTACTCGAATCGCAAATCTGGTATGGCGGGTAGTTTAGTTTTGGCCATGCTACTGTCCTGTGCAACGTTTGGTGACCGGCCCGCGGGACCGGGATCCCTGCCAAATTGAAATATACCCACGGCCTGGAAATCCCTCCGTTTTCACTACAATGTCATGTTGACCATCAGATCGACGTTGGCTCTGCAGTGTTTCCTCCGCTGACCATAGTGCCCTAATCTGGAATGAAACTGATCTCCGGCATCGGCAAAGACCTTAGGCGGTGCGGATCAAATTCCCGCGCCCTTTGCAGAGTAACAACGACCGTGACTTTGTGGGTCCTGCCCCGCCTCATCAGTAACCCTCTACCTCTGCCAACAACCGATGTACTTGCTAAACATATGGAACATCAGATCTTGTAATGCAGTGTCTCCGTCACAAACAATGGCGATAAATTGCATAAGCTAGCCCTGTCAGTCGCTCAAACTATTTGTCACCAAACATAGATCTCGTTCTTGGGCGCACTCGCAAACTGTAATGAAAAGAGGCGGAGCAGGGGGGTATATAAACCTGTGTCTCTTTCGGCGAACTTGTTCTGCATTTTCCCCCACCTCAATGGCTTCTGAGGATTTCTACCTCCACTCTCTCTTGCTCTACAACCAATACCCAGTCGTTCCAGGCCACTGTTGTCCACTACTTTGGGACCTCCGCCAACCTCCAGACTCAGCCAGACGAGTTCTGAGCGCCGATCAACCGATCACCCCATTTCATCTCTCGAGACTGGCGACAAATCCCCCAACTGCCATCCTGCACGTAACCTGCGAAGTTTTCCCTGGAGAGTGGCCCATCGAAGTCCGTCGCTTGGAAGGTATCACAGTTGGCGATATTCTCGGTGCCATTCACACTACTCTCATGCATCCCATTCGACGCCAAGAATGGGATCAATTATCCGAGAAGCAACGCAGCCGTATTAAAGTCGCGTTCGACGAACGATGCAAAACCGCAGACGACAGAGACGAATGCCACTCACGCGGTATTCTGCGAGTTGACTGTTTACTACAGCATACTCTCTTCGCGGGGTTATATGTCTCCCTCATTAAGGATTGCTCTTGCATCCTCATTTTACGCAGGCCACCCAAATTCCTGCCAGCGAACATGGTAGAGACCTGAATTCCTCATTCAGTTCCCATACCATCGCATGACATGCCATCGGGATATTACAAATGGCATTCTTCACCCTTTGGTCCCGTCACCACCCGGAATTCGTATCCATTGTGTCGGATTATTCAGTTTAAAGTAGGCATTCATTGTTGCTTTTTTCTCGGGATGTATTCTTCCCCGTTGCTTTCCGCAGTCGTTATCACAGTTGCGGGTCACTGTGTTGCCCTTCTCGGGCCGTTTCTCCTCTTCAGGAGAGATCCACGAATTTGGTTGTTTCCATCTCCGGGGCTCAAGTCACGCACCAAATTATTTATCATTGCAAAACTGCAATGCTTGCCTAACATACCTGCTGCAACTCCATATCCTTTTCGTTGGGAAAAGGATTGTCGTTGTGCAGTTGTGGTGCGGATCCAGTGGACCCATGTCGACTGTGGTATTTAAAAATTCGAACATGTTCCAGTTCGAGACGTCTTTTAATCTATTGTTATTTATTATTCCTTTCCTCGATTTGCATCTCTAACTTATGTCGCTACGCTTTCCTGTTTATTCGCCCACTCTTTGTCATTTTTGCGGAACAAATATACTTTGCTGCGGAATTTATCAGAAAGATTTCCCATGCCTCCCTAATGAGTCTAAAAGCATCACTGGACTGATATATTTACGACGAGGCTTGCTATGCGGAATTTTATGTAGCAGTGATCAGAGGGTCTTGATTTTGGGCATCAAATGATTGGATGATGATCGAGCATGAAATTACCAAAAAAAGGTTTCTTTATCAAGAATAGTATTTCGAAAAATTGAGGTTTCCAAGCTACTGGTGCTCTGGTTGGGTTGCACAAAAATATCAAGACCTGGTAGTAATGGAAGACCCGCTCATCATTCGACAGTAGATCACCATAGTAGTACATGCCGCTTGCTAGTCATCCATCATCCTCATCCCATCGTAGTTCATGTAAACCAAGTTCGTACTCAAGCGCCCCCCTCTCGTGCCGAGATCTATCTTCACGGAGCTCTCTATCATAGATCGGATAGCGCTCGGAGGGCATAGCGACAACAACCGCAACTCGCAATCTTGACATCGCCGAAACTGAGGTCGGATGTCTCGATTTGTTATCAGTTGCCCGGAACTGCAAAAATCGTTGGATCACATTCGAAGGAGCGGAGACTGGCACTTTTTCTGTGCCCGTGACTCCGCTGGCTGATAAAGGCTGTAAAATATCTTATCAGTACTGTACAGGTTAAAAAATAGACGCAGAGCCTTATAGCCGAAAAAGCTCGCAGGCATCCACGAGGATTACTAATAACGACTCACCATGACATTATCCCAATTCCAGTCGCTTCCTGCTCTCCAGCCTCTCCTCCTCACATCCCACCACCGAACACTCGTATCCGTACACACATCCCACAGCTTGGGCCTCATCCCAGGCAGTCTTTGGAGCCTTATCTCCCCTGCAGCCTGCAGCTCTGATGGCCGGTTAGGATCAGCGCTTCGTCTCCCAAACACCTCGTACAACTGTCCTCGAAAGTACTGATACCTTCGACAACCAAAAATAAAGATCATTGCCATCGTGAAAAATGATAGTGCGAGGAAAGCCAGAATGAGAGAAGGGTTGGAAGTGACTCCCTCCGAATCGCTGGTTGATGAAGTCGTGGGCGCAATGGATGTCGATTGAGGCTCAGCCTCAATTCCATCCATGGTTGATGATATCGTCGGCTATATTTGTGTCAGTATCAACCATACAACTGCAGGGTGTCGAGAAGCATCGACGCACCATCCTGGCTAGTTGACTCAATGACCGCAAGAATTGAAAAGCTAGCTCTAGACATAGTCAGCGCTAAAGTAATACATTAATGGACCGAGATCAGTCAGGTGGTTTTACTCTGCACCTCTGACGGGATGGCTGTGAAAAAACGTTACCGGCGTGCACGGCCAGTCGCTGCTTACGCGCTGGAATTAGAAACTGTTGTACATGCATTCCGAAGCAACGACAATCTGACAATTGCACAGAAACATCTCGGAACTGTCTTCCAAAAACAAGAATATAGTGACTGTGCACCGGCAGGAACCGGCTATGTGAAATGTTTATACATCACGTCTCTTCACGCCTATCTCACAGCCAAGCGGCTTCCGAAGGAAACCTTCACGAGTCTCAAGCTTCATTAAAGTGAAAGATTGGTGGTTAGTGCCGGCGATCATTTGCAGGAAAAGCTCAAGCAAACCTTCTGGCCTTCTTGTCGTAGAACAAGGTCATAACGACGCATGATCGAAGCAATGATTATCTGCAACTCTAGCACAGCAAGATTCCGTCCCACACACGCTCTGCAGCACACATGAGTCAGTGAAAAGTCGAAGGAGGCAGCCCACTTCTCTTACCGAGGCCCGACCGAAAATGGGTTGAATGTCTTTTGAATGTCAGTCTGATCGCGCTCAAACCACCGCTCGGGTCTGTACACCTCAGTATCATCTCCCCATATCCTCTGATCGCGATGAATCGTATAGCTCGGAACACTCAGCACTGTTCCAGAAGGAAAGTAATGTCCCATGACTGAAATTCCACCTTCCGGAATGAGGCGAGGCAATCCGAGGGAAGAAGTCGAATGAAGCCGAAGACCTTCGTTGATGCATGCGTCGAGGTATGGTAAACGCTTTACTTGACTTTCCGTTGCGACCGTTTCGTCTTCCGTACCCAGCTGTTCGTCGAGCTCTTTGTGGAGCTTATCTTGAACCTGCCTATTTCCAGCCAAGTAGTATAATATAGCGCAGGTGGAGCTGACAGGAAAATTTGAACGTTCAGTGGGAAGCTAACAGAAAAGGAATTAGGCCCTACTTCGATGTGGTATCGGACCCAGCAATTAGAAGTGTCAATGCCTCTGCTGTAAGCTCTTCCCTTCCCATTGGCTTTCCCTCGCTATCTCGGCCTTCCTGTAGTTTGCTTAGGAGATCAACTCTATCCGTTGGTGTAGCAAGCCGCTTGGCAACAGCCATAATAGCAATTCCAGCTAGAGTCTTCACATCTTTCTTACCCTGTGCAAACCAAGGTAGATTTCGAACAAAAGGACGCCACCAGGGAGGCAAAACGCCCATAGACATCGAGAATTCTCCTCTTCCATTGAGAATCCTTACTGCGGGAATCTCGACGACTTCAACAGAGGAGTCCTTATTGCCGTAACTATCCATTGCAGCCTTCTGGTCTTTCGGAACGACAGCAGAGTCTTTCGCAGCTTTGATCATACCGAAGGGCGCACCAAAGGCCAGGTCGCCAACAATATCGAAAGCAAGGTAATTTGCCCCTATAACCGAATGTTGAATATCCCCAGGTCTTCCAAAAATATGACTTACATGGTAAACAGTCAAGCCAAAGTCGTCCATTCTCGCCACGCCAACCTCCCTCGCCTTCCTTTCCAGACGAACCCTTGACCGCCATGTCGCAAAGGCGATCCCACTGTCCAATAAATTGTCCAACATATAATCGAATTTGTGGTTCAAATTCCAAGACGCTCTTCTGGGAGAAAATGTGAGATATAATCTTGCGCTTGCGTGAATGGTCAGTTCGATCACGGGTATTGAAGACTCCACGTCTGATAGAGACAAATGCGTCGTAAAAATTGGACTTGAGAGCACCATTACCGTGTCCGTAGATGACGCCGAGCGCGTCGGGTTCAGCGATTGAGACGTGGTTGGGCGCAATGCGAACAAAGGTACCTGTGAACAATGGCCGTAAGCCGGACGGAGCAAGGAAGCGATAACTTTGTCTGGGCGAACCGTATTTCTGATGAATCTGGTGAACTACCTCAGAGCGGTGACCACTCTTGCTCACCCAGCCCAACCAAATGTCAGAGAACTTGGCAAGGAACGGACCAGGATATTTGCGAATCTTGTGTGGGTCGAGGAGATATGGAATAACATAGAGCAGGATAAGTGTCACTGGCAGAGTGATTGCGACCGCTTTCCAGTCGACATTCTGGTACAAAATCGAAAGGACGCCAAGCATGGTGATGAACAGGAAGTTAGAGGCTCCCAAGACCCGGTCCATTATATAACATGAGACATTATTAGACCCCGAATTAAGGGACCTTTGTAGGATCTATTTAAGCGAATCAGAGTTTCACAGAAGATGTTGAATCGGTTACTTTGGGCCTTGAGGCTTAACTGAGATCCGTATTCTCAATTTCTCATCAACCACGGTTTATATCCCGGGTGTCGCCAGTTGTCTATGCTCCATTCAAGTTCCGCGCCATTCGGGTGGCTTTACTGCTGGGTATGGGATCAAGCAACTTGGAAAGTGATGACGGTCCGTTGCATCAACGTGTAGGATCGTAATGGAGCACCTTCTGCTAGTGTTCTATTAAATTAAACCAATCACGATGCTACGAAGCAAGGCGTAAGCAAAATAGCGAAGTGAGCATGTGGCTCTGATCATGATGTCACAGAATGACAAAGTCGAATCTCTGCATGTTATCCTCACGTGGAACATGTCTCTCGAGACATATAAAACCCCGGAAATTCAACTCCATAGCTCCCAGGTTCATCTCTCTCGCAACCAGTCGACCAAGGTTCCCAAGTTCTTCTCATACTCAGAGACTTCGTAGCATGTCCGGAAAAGACCATTCCATCTGGTCCGATATTTCCAAATCGAAATCAGAGCCCGATGGCTCTTTCAAGCGTCGGGACTCTACATTCCGCAATTTCATTGAAAAAGGCGGAAGGTTTGAACCAGAGTTAGGTCAGTCACAGACACGTTTGCTCAATGGCTTTTCTCATTTTCTAACATGTTCTCCAAGGTCGTTACCACCTTTACATCTCCTACGCATGCCGTTAGAACTTTTACTTTTCCGTTCAAAGTCCACCTGACGGACTTTTATTACTAGCATGGGCGACTCGAACGCTTATTGTCAGGAAACTCAAAGGTCTCGAAGACTTGATCAGTAAGAATTCATTGTTTAATTTCACTATTTAGGCTTTAGGGCTCATATCTACTTTTTTTTTCCCCCCCGAAGCTGTTTCTATCGTATCTCCACGTATGGGGGAAAACGGATGGCCTTTTGCCACTGTCGATCCCTTCCCGGAAGCAACCCATGACCCACTCTACAGCTCCAAGCACATCAAGGACCTGTACTTTCGGGCAGACCCACACTACGAGGGCAAATTCACAGTCCCCGTGTTATGGGACAAGAAGACTCACACCGTTGTGAACAACGAAAGTTCGGAAATTATCAGGATGTTGAATTCGGCGTTCGACGACTTCTTACCCGAAGAGAAGAAGAAGTTGAACTATTATCCAGAACCTTTGAGGAAGGAAATCGACGAATTAAATCATTGGATCTACTCTGATATTAACAGTACGGATTTCGTTTTCTTGGAGAGTTTTGGGGTCATTGGCTAATTCGACGCTGCGGAATTATAGATGGGGTTTATAGGGCTGGTTTCGCAACGACCCAAGAAGCCTATAACAAGGCAGTCAAAGAAGTGTTCGATGGCCTTGACAAGGTCGAGGCTATTCTCGCAAAAAGCGGCGACTTTCTCGTCGGAGGCAAGCTTACTGAAGCTGATATCAGACTCTGGGTTACGATCGTGTGTTACTTTAACTCTTTCTGTCGTGTGTCCTAGCTCATACCTCCGTACTCAGGTGCGTTTCGACCCAGTTTACGTCGGGCATTTCAAGTGCAACATTCGCACCATTCGCGATGGGTACCCGAATATTCATAGGCAAGACCATCTTCTATCCAGATCTAATTAACCCCAACTGTTCTTAGGTGGTTGAAGAAACTCTATTGGACCAACTCGGCTTTCAAGGACTCGACTAACTTTGAGCATATTAAGACGCACTATTATTGGTCTCATCCGATGGTAGATTTCTTTTCTTCTATATTCAGGCTTACACTAAATTCTTCGCAGATTAATCCCCGGCGTGTCGTTCCTGTGGGACCAGAGCCATCTATTTTGCCATTGTAAATGGAAACAGGTGTTGTAATAATAATTTTGGATGGTGTAAAGTATGATTAAATATGTCGATGATCTTCAGTAAAAATCCTGAGGGTGATCAATTGTAATTAATCTATTACACGAAAAGCAGTCATGGAAAAGCTTTAGTCGGACCCTCAACAGCCTTCCAAGTTCTAAGCATCGTACTCCTAGCAAGTGTCCTATCCTGGACCGGCTTATTCGCAATCTTCGCCCCTCGCATATCCAACACCCACTTCCCCTGATCCTTAATCTCCAACATCAACTGGACCTCATTTAACGGAGTGAGCCAACAATCCTTGACCGCATACGAATTCCCCAACCTCCTCGGATGGCCCGCCGTTTGGACGTAGACGCTCGGAGACATGCCAGGTGTCCGGAAGTAGGTCACGCCGCGGACGACGCGACTTCGTGTGGTTAGTATGGTGGCTGCGACGATGATGCCCGAAAGGATGAATATCGAGCCGGAGAGCGCACGTTTCCATGCGGGTACTAGGACGTGTCCTGGGGGGATTATTTGCAATTTGCTCAACATATTGGTGTTTGGTGGTTTATCCTCAGCCGCTGGCTTTCCTTCAGGTGAATCATTTGGATCTGGCATCGTCCATGCGTTCCAAATGACATCTACAGCAGAAGTTCTAAATTATATAAAATTTTTTTTTTTGGCAAGGAGTAATTCAGGAAGGAAGAAAGGAACCAAGTTAGACAGACGCACGCGACCATAATATCAACAGAGACAAGAACCAGGGCCCAACGCGCCCATGCAGGAGGGCTCCGTTCGTACAATTTCACTGCATTTTGAGGTAATTTTACAAGTGGTCGGCTGGGTCTTCGCCATGCTGACCTCAAGGCGGAGGTTAGAGTACTAAGAGTAGTGAACGACATGGAGGAAACGTTCAACGGCCGTAGCCGCCATCCGTGTGAAAATACGATATGAATGAAGAAGATTAGAAGTTACTGAGTAAATAAATACATGGTCATTATTACAAGTACAATATCGATACAAATTACATACAGCATGACAGAAAAACCCAAGTTGAGCGATCCCAGATCGTCACGAGAATTCATCATGTTTATCCACAATACTCATTACCAGGACATCCAATAGCAGTCCCGTATTTGCTACCGTCCACACCAGCAACAGCGAGTAATGCCTGGAAAACTCCACCAAGCCCCTCTCCCGCCAACAATCCCGCAGAAACCGCAAACATATACGTTTCGTACGAACCGGGGTTCCTGCGAACCCAGAAGTAATTGAAAACCGAACCGACAGCCATGGCGAGCGAATAGTAACTCTGTGGAAGGACAAAGGCGAGGCCGACAGCGTTCCAGTTGGGTACGAAAACCCAGTATCTTTTGGGGATGAACAAGTTCTGCCATGGGATAATGTCAGCTCATTTTATTAATGGACATCGTTGATTCGTACCCTGACAACAATTGTTAGTGAGCCGAGAACCCCAAGGCCGATCGCAGTGTATCCTGATGATGGGGGGATAGGAAGCGTTGGACTAGTAACGGCGACTGCGACTGCAGCCCAAGCAGACACCGCAGGAGCCGAATATTGGCATTGAGCTGCACCATTGCTAGATTATGTGTGAGATGCACAATCAGTCAAGTGTCTGCCAAGGAACTCACAGGATACATGGGGACGCCTTCGTGAAAAGGACATACAATCCCGAATTCAAAAAGATTGCGACAACAGATCCACATAATTGTGCGATGAACTGGTTCTTGGGTTTCGCGCGAAGAAGGTAACCAGTCTTCAGATCGCCTGTCATATCCGAAGCCTGAGCAGCAGAACCGGCAGCAACTACTCCAGCTGCCAAATTGATAGTCTGGGCTGGTTGAACGGCCATGTGAGCTCCTTTTGATATACCACCAAAGATAAGCTGCGAGGCTTTGGCAACCGTCGTGACTGGGTTGATATCGATCTGTCCACTGGATTGAACAACGATAAATGAAAACAAAAACCCGAGAATCAAAGAGAGAAAAGCCTCCCCGACGTTCATCTTGAATAAGGCCGCCAAGATCGAGCAAGATAGGATCGTGCTCAGAGTAAGCCCGGTAATCCACCAAAGCCGGGGAATACGGTCCTCCTCGGGAGTTTGGTCTTCATCGAACTTGTCCCCCTTCCTGAACCAGTTCATAGGGCTGCCCAAATTCTTGATTATTGGAATCAGGGTAAATGCAACGTCGGTAAAGGAGTACATCAACATGATGAGAACGCCAGGCCACAAAAGCCAATACCGAGGCGAAGGGGCTTTAGCATATGCCGCGGTGTCCTTGAGTGACATTGCGTGATAAGTCACTAGAGGGAATTCATCGCTTGTGGGTTTGCCAAAAGCTAGACCCGTCTTAACCAATGAAGGTGCAACTGAAGTCGTAAATAACTCTTAGTACACTGATTTGATCGGAACAGTAGGACTTACTGATTCCCCAGGCAAGGATGGAGCCTCCAACTGAAGAGAATTGAGCTTATATCCGGAAAATCTAGGAACAGAACTTACAAAAACTCCACGAGGCATTCAACCCGCTCAACATGCCAGCACCAAAAAATGCCGGTGTAACTGATCAGGTTGAAAGAATCAGAGACAGTATTCCATGTAAGAAAATGCGTACATTCTATAATCCAGCCAAAGTTTTCCAGCTTGATCATACTGGTGAATCCGAGTCTGTAAAGGGTCCAACCGATATGCCAGTCATAAATCTAACATTCTCTTAGTGTGGAGACAAGACTTGAGCCTCAGGACGTACTATTCCAGGTGCATAACCAGCCATGACTTTGAAAACAAAAACAATGATGATTGAATATAGCAACGCAAGAGATTTCTTTTTCGCAGCGATTGCTCCCGATTTACCACGGTGGAGAGAGCGAATGGTGTATGCCTGCAACGACCATAAATTAATTAATGCAGAAACCATCAAGGCTCGAAACTTACTGTGGCAGCTGGTGTTGGAAAAGTCAGCTTCTGATTCACAATATAGTATTTTCTCAAGGGAATGACGAAGAAGACTCCAAAGAAGGCGGCGGCTGCACTAAGGCCAATCAACTTGCCCATGTCCTTTGCTGGATCACTGAGAAGCCCCAGGCGATACATTGCTGGGAGAGCGCTGACTGCGAGGATACCCAAGCCGCCCGCAGCACTGGCAGCCCTGTTTTTTTTTTTTTGAAAGAATGAGTTGATTCAATGTCGATTGTCGAGGAATTGGGAAACTCACGATTGCACTGTACAATTTTCTTTGGGTCCAAAAGGACCTCCGAACCAGCCAAAGTGACCAGAGGCCGGCAAAGCAGACATGGCCTTAATTATGGCAAAACCGAAGATGGCACCGAACAGTTGACCGCCGAATGTGAATCCAGACTTTAAGCCCAGATATGTATTTGATGCGCCGACGATGGAACCTAGTGCACAACCAACGAGAATAGCTCGTACGGAAAGCTGATGGATCTCCTCCGGATCGTTTGGGTCAACCGGAAAAGGCTTTGAGCTGGGGCATTTATTTTAACCAGATAATAATGTTTTGTGTTAAAAATGATACTTACACATCATGGTCATCGAAAGATTCAATGGGTGGTTCGCTGAGTTCCTCGCCCAATTCTACTTGCTTTTCGTTGTAGCCTCCCTTGGACTCATTGGAAAGTTCGCGGTGAACGACGGTACAAGAAGATACGAGAGCAGTGCTCATCGTGGGGAAAGGAGGAGACCGACACGGCAACCATCTCACATTAAGAATGACGCGGGACTTTTCGGACCACGTTCAAATGACGATGGTGATGGTGCTATGCATATGCCATGGGTGATAGTTCAAACGTTCATCTTTCATGATCAATCATGATGATCGCTGATCGTGATCGACACTAATAACATTCCCACACTCTGGTATACTTACTCGCAAAGCTTCAGCGCTTCAGCTTCCACGTTTGTATAATCGGTCAGAAAATGTCGCGTAGAGGATAATATGTAAGTTGAATGCTATATTA
>Ga0307517_10009996_pt1 | contig 13351 bp, 13 predicted proteins | sample 23_EM_MG_FD_194515 | JGI IMG/M metagenome (GOLD analysis project Ga0307517, IMG submission 194515) | Populus trichocarpa ectomycorrhiza microbial communities from riparian zone in the Pacific Northwest, United States - 23_EM | ecosystem: Host-associated > Plants > Roots > Unclassified | place...
CGACCGACGTTGGTCAATGTGTACCTCTTTTTGTTAATTTTTGACCAACTTGCCGAACGAGGAAGGTGTCGCGATCGTTGGTCAAAAAGCCTTGGTCAATTTTAAACCAACCTAATTCCTACAGTGTCGATTGTTGGTTGGGTCGACCGTTGTTCATTCCGATAGCGCTTCTCACGACCGCTAGCGCTCATCAATGATCATCGCGCGACCAATAACCAGCGAATAACACCAAGTCCACTCGGACCTTCTCTCCATCCTCGTTCAGCCTTATAAACCCAGGCAAAACAACTCTACAACTGACGGAGGGACGAAGAAACCTCCCGTGACACCCGGGAAGTCAACCTCTGCCACCCCCATTCGAATCAGCTTCCCCCTCGTCGTGGACCATGCCGACGTCACCCGAGACCTCCCAGTATTCGATTCCTGGAGACGCGTTCTCGGGAGGGCAAACTGGATCGACGACAACTCCATTCACTCTTCCCTGATTCTCCTCCGCCTCCAACCCCAAAGGATACCGCGTCACGCTCGACAGTACCTCGCACCCTCTTGACCCTAAGCCCCGCCCTTTCCACCCGATTCTGGTCTTGGGTGACATATGTACTTGACGGCGTCCACGTTTCGCCCGCAGCTCTATGTCATATTTGTCCTAACGGGTATTTCCCCCAGGTGAAATCTTCAAGCGTGTTTTGACTCGCAAGGAATATTTCTGCAGGCAAGTGGTCAACGACCAGTCCTGGCAGCCATCCTGAATCACTTTGTGCACATCTCGTGCCGTCCAGATTGGCGCAAACACCGGCGTTCTTGAGAAACGGGTCAGGAAGATGGGATCGCCAAGGGGTGTTCAGCCACAGTCGGGGATGTGCCAAAGTGCAGCAGGTGCGCAACCCCCGTCCTGGCACCGTCGACTTACAGTTACGTCTAAACATCATTCCAGTGTCCCTCGTTATTGACGGCTCCTCGAACCTGATCGCGACAATGCAGGCAATCTGGAGCCTGTATATTCTCCAAGTCAATCCAGTTCCACCAATAGTTGCCAGGATACTCATGAAGAGAATCAGACGCGCCGCGTTGTTCAAGATTGCAAACGTGAAGTGAACGAGGGTATAACGACGGAGAGCGGATGTAGTACCTCCCTCAGTTGCAACAGGACTGGGAGAGGTATAGGGTCAAGCTTGGTGTCGAAGCGCTACGTAAAGAGGTCAGGACTCACCTTTTCGGGGTCTCGGCCATCCTCAACACCCCCTGGAGATGGTGGCGAGGGACCGTGGCGACTTGACGTCCACTGGTGTTCCACCCGGTTTCCATCCGTCGGGACGCGTATCGGACACTCTTACAGCCCAAAGGAGTGTCGACATCCTCCTCGATCGTCTACAGTATAAACCCTCCTGGGAACCTGGGAAGCCCCCCGAGGTTCGCCGCGCTGCCGAGAAAGTTCCCCAAGATTGCTGGAGACTTCATGTCCAGTGGCAATAATTATGGAACCGTGACAGCCACCCCAACGACTCGAGCGTTGGAAATCACGGGCCCTTAGACTGGACTATGGATGGGGAGAATGTTAGGGACGTTGGGGTTGGGGTGCTCGCTTGGGTTGGCGGTGTGGAGTGTGCGTCACGGTAGACGAGACCCGTCGAGATCAAACCCGATGACGAGACGGAAAAGGTGCAGGATAGTCCGGAACCAGGCGAAGATCATACTCCGAATCCGAGCACCCCAACTCTGCCCGTGGATACCACATCATTGACACGAAGGAAATCTTCGAGGCGGTCTCTTGAGCCTGATCACGGCAGCGGGAGAGGACGTGATGAGTCAATCTGCGAGATTTTGAGGCGTGTTATCGAGTACACATTTTATATCTTCTCCCTGTTGCAATTGCATTGTTGTATTTCACTCTTAGCTGATTATATTATCTCCGGGATTGTACGTCTCTCGACTTCGCCGCTACCCCGTCCTCTGAACAGTTAACAATGGGGAGGTGGTCGAATCACTACACCCCCTAGGACCTCCGTGTTAATGGATGAAGGGAGACGGTCTGAGGACCTAATTATGCCTGGAGGCATACGCTTTGTGGGGGACGCTGGGCGATGCCGACGAACCACTAATAAACTTAGCGTGGTTAGGGTATGTAGCGTAGCGGTCAAGGTGAGCGGCCTGGAAATTATGATATCGCTAAACCAGATCGTTGAATGCCGCAGGTAGTATATGGGATACACAGATGCAAAACAAATGTGATGCCGTGGAGAGCAGTGGAACGGACAACCAAAGATGTAGATCGACGACAAGCAGCGGGACACTGGTATGAAACAGTGTAAGAAGAGATCAATAGGAGGGTCAGATATAATAGTCGTATCGGGGGAGATCACGGCAGACGGAACGAGAGGATGAGGTGTCGGCGACCCGCGGGAGGACGTATCTGAAGAACCTGACGCAATTGTCAACGCTACAGCGTGGCTCCCTGGGGTTGAAAGAAACGTCAGCACGCGCAGAAAGGTGCACCATCCGCATGGGCTTACTATTATTCATTTCTCCGTTGATCCACCGGACGAGCTTCCTACAGTCCTCCACGTCCTCCGTAGCCCACAAACCTCGGCGTCGTAGAGCGTCTTGCCTCCTCAAACCGACGTTCTCGATCCATAGCCCAGCCTGCAGCCCCTCGCATGACCCAGGTAGTGCGCGTCATTGTTTGCGTGTAACTTGGCTCGTTCGATGTGACCGTGTACATTGTCGAGTCTGTCTTCATCGAAATATGGACGAGGGAGCGATGGACCCGAGCCAACGGATCATCCCAGCAGAAGGAGGATGGCGCAGTTCTGAGGGTTGTCTTAAAATGGCGAATCACCTTCCCCTGGAACGGTATGTCCCGCCAAGAACGCGATAACGTCGGCAGACCGGAGATTGGCCGCCTCTCTCGGGGACGAGACCGATCGCGCGGGATTTGGCATCTGCGGCATCGGGCCGGTCGTCTTACCGCAACAGCCAAGGTCATCCAGATGCCGAGTGGAGACAACTCGGGGCCCTTTGGATAAGGGCAGTATCAGAGTGGTACGAGCATCGGTGGTGGATTCGCCGCTCTGATATTTCAGGCAAAGAATGTGAAACTTGTCGAAAACATTCGTTCCGTCCGAGACGGTGGGGAACAGCCATGGAGATTGTTCTCTTTGACACCTTGAGAGGAGGTGACGATTGCGAGAAGCATTCGGCATCGGGCCCGCAGGATCACGCATTGCACCCGCGCTTGAGCGCCAATGCCACGAGGCCAATCATCCCCTATCGTACCACCATCCACGCCGATCCATTCAACACCGACATGGACAACATACGGGGTTCACTCTCCAAAATGAAGAAGAAATTCAAGCAGCGACTCACGGGGAGAAAACGCAAGCCAGACGGGACGGGGGCTAACTCCGGCGAGGAGACGCCTGACTCAGCGAGCTCGCTTCCTCAGCCAGAGCATCACGTTATAGCGGACGAAAGTCATCACCGAGAATGGAATAGAGCCGGCGCAACTGGAGAGCGAGCTTCTTCGACGGATCGACCCCCTCAGTCAGATGGGCCGGAATCTGTTCCAGTGCGTGGAAACGATAATCGTCAAGAAGGGGGAGGGGCAGACGTCGACGGAGGGGAAGCCAGCCAGAAGGATTCGCACCTACGCCCGGACGTTGAGGTTGCGGTGGGAAGTGGACGCAGCAGAGAACTTGAGGCGGTCCATCCATCTCCATCTACTCCTTCGATCTCGCACGGTGCGGAACCCGACAGTACGTGAACATGGCTGTTCTGGTTTTTGTCTCTGATCGTTCCTTCTGGCAACCTAGACACCCCTGCGCTTCCTGACCACGGACCGGAAGTTGTTCGTCCCGACGAGTCCCTCGAACCGAGCGCCGCCGCGGACGAGGAGAACCCGAACTCCAAGCCTACGGCCTCCCCCACGGCAGAACTGCTCCGTGAAGTGAGAGACTCGCCAGGTGGCTACGGTCTGCTCAAATCCGTCGCGAAATCCATCTGCTCCATTCTCGACAACTGCGAGGTATGACCTCCTTCCCGCACACTCGTTTCACAATGCTCATGGTCGCTCTAGGGAACGAAGGTGAACGAAAATGTCATAGAACTATTGGCGCCGAGGGTCAGAATGCTTTCTGAATCGCTCTCCGCACCTACAAGTGACGCCAACGAGGTGGAGAGGACAATCGAGCTGGAAGGGTGAGCCTGCATTCTCTCGGATCGAGAGCCAAGTCTGATGTATGGGTATTGGCAGGAGATTGAAAGAGATTGGCCAAGATATGGACCCGATGACGACGCGGGAGGATCTCGCGTTTTTCCTCAAAAAACCCGAGAATGCACAAAAGCTTAATGGACTGGTGCAAGATATTCGCTACGCCGTGATGGACTATCAGGTTTGTACTCCCAAAGGACTTGCTCTGGTCATGACTAACATATGCTCAGACTTCGGTGCAACGAGATATCTACAAAGAGGACTGTCAGAAGATTGTGAGTCTCGCCCCCTTGCAGTCCCGCCTTCTGTAATAACTTGCAAATAGGAGAATGCGGATCGTGAACTTCTGGAAAAGATGCGTCCCACCGCTGACGCTGGGCACCGTTCCGGGGACAGGCAGGGGTGCCTGAGGGGGACCAGGACGGATGTACTTCTGCAACTCGAGCGCTGGCTGGGAGACAAACAAGACCACCGGGTGTTCTGGCTCAATGGCCTTGCAGGGACTGGAAAGTCGACGATTGCCCAGACGTTCGCAGAGATCAGCTTCGCGGCTGGAAAGCTCGGCGCGAGCTTCTTTTGCTCGCGGAGTTTCGAGGGTAGAAGCAACCTTCAGGCAATCTTCCCAACTCTCGCTTTCCAACTCGCCTACCGGTACTCCCTATTTCGACAGCAGTTAGTCCGAGCCTTGAAGGCCAACCCTAACATAGGACAAGGAACTCTTTGTTCCCAGATGGAGAGCATCATTGTTGACCCACTAAGGGCCACCCGGATCCGGACACTCATCATCATTGATGCTCTGGACGAGTGCAAGGACAAAGAACCCGCCTCGGCTATTCTTTCCGTGCTCTCCCGTTATGTAGACAAGATCCCGAACATCAAGTTCTTTATCACCAGTCGTCCGGAGGCTCGGATCCGGTCTGGATTTCGTCTCAAGTCACTCAAACCCATCACAGAAGTTCTGAGGCTGCACGATGTTGAACATTCCTTGGTAGATGATGATATCAAGCTGTTCTTCAGGACTCAGTTGACCGAGATTGCTAAAGCCCGAAGTGACTGTGACCTCACACAGGATCAGCCAAGCTCATCTGACATCACCACTCTTTGTGAAAAGGCAGCAGGATTCTTCATCTATGCTTCAACTGTCATCAAACTTTTTGCATCCAGGAGCCATACACCCACTGAACAGCTAGACCGGATCATCTCTCTCCCACAAAGCACTGCCCGTGAAGGACAGTCTGGGATTGACCTCCTCTACTCCCAGGTCCTAGAGCAAGCAGTTGACAACATGGGTGTAGATGCTGAGGAAGTTTATTCCCGCTTCAAGACTGTAGTTGGGACAGTGATACTTGTGCTCAACCCTCTTTCAGCAAGGGGACTCTCAGACCTCTTGGGAGTGTTCAGCATCTCAACTACCCTCTCTTCCCTCCACTCCCTCCTCCTTGTTCCTGAGAACACAGAAGACCCCATTCAAGCTTTCCACAAGTCATTTCCTGACTTCCTCACAGATCCAGTCCGGTGCAAAGACAAGAGGTTCCTCATAGAGCCTGCAGTCCATCATGCAAAAATCCTACTGTCATGCCTTAACTTGATGAGGAAAAGGTTGAAGAAGAATCTCTACAACCTGGCCAACCATGCTGTTCTCAGTGAGGCCAAAGGTATTTCTGCCTACCATAAGGACAACATTGGAGATGCCCTGAAATATACATGTTGCTTCTGGACAAAGCACCTCCTGATGATCCCTGTCAGCAGCTCCTGTGTTGAGGAGGTGGAGAAGGGAATCAATCAATTCTTCACAACATGCCTGCCATATTGGATTGAGGTCCTTGCACTCACAGGCAATCTTGGAATGGGAGTTTATGCCTTAAATGATGTTGAGAAATGGTGTACTTTGGTGAGTGCTGTGTAGAACTGTTTGCTCAGACCTGTGTTGACACCCATCCAGACAGGAGTCACATGCCAGTGGACAACTGACAGCCAGAGGCTCATTCTAGAACACTTTGACATGATCTGTGGCTCACCCTCCTACATCTATTCTTTTGCCCTCCCAATTTCCCCTTCTTCATCCTGGCTCCATCAATACTACAGTGCAGAGTTCTCACAAGAGATCAAGGTGGTTAAGGGGGTCTCAGCTGGATGGGGAACATGTTTCCGCACAGTTCCATTAGATGGTTACTCACATGTCCTCACATGCTGGAAGGATACAGTTGCAGTTGGTTTACATTCTGGTTGCATTGTCATTTTCAATGCTATCACTGGCATCCAGATGGGCATTCTTTCTGGGCATTCTGATTGGGTGAAATCCCTTGTCTTCTCACCAGATGGGACATCACTTGTATCATGTAGTTCAGACAAGACCATCAAGCTCTGGGATATGCAGACTGGTGGGGTTGTCAAGACCTTCCAGGGCCATACAGACACAGTTTGTTCTGTCTCCATCTCAGCAGATTGCACCACAATTGCTTCAGGGTCTAGTGACAAGACAATTCATTTGTGGAATATTCAGACAGGGGAGTGTCATCACATTATGAAGCAACAGGATACAGTGAACTATATTTTCTTCTCCCCCTTGGACCCTAAACATCTCATATTTACATCTGGTGGCAAAATCTGCCAGTGGGACATTGATGGTCAGAGAATTGCATCTGAATCTGATGGTTATCACATTACTTTCTCCCCAGATGGTACTCAGTTAGTTGTGTGCAATGGGTCAGTTGTTGAGGTCCAAAGCTCTGATTCCAAAGCAACTGTGGCTAAATTCTCTATGCCCAATTTGGATATTGAGTGTTGCTGCATTTCTCCTGATAATAGGCTTGTTGCAGTGGCTGCCGCTGAGGCTGTCTATGTTTGGGACATCACCAGCTCAGACCCTCACCTCCTTGACACCTTCATTGACCATACAATGCCTATCTCCTCCCTTGCATTTTTCTCTCCCTCCTCTCTCATCTCAACATCCTATGATCAATCAGTCAGGTTCTGGCAGATTGGTGCCTCATCCACAGACCCAGTCCCAGCCAACCCAAAGGCCACATCCCTTGCTTTGGCTCCAGTCAAGTCCATTACTCTGCAGGCAAAAGATGGGATTGCAATTTCAAGCCATTCAGATGGGGTGGTGAGGATCTGGGATATCTCAACTGGCTCCTGCAAGACATCCTTCCAAACTCAGGCCAAAGATTCCCAGTGGATGGACACTTGCTTGACTGATGGCAGGTTGATCTCTGTTTGGTGCACAGATGAGAAGATCTGTATCTGGGATGCTGAGAAAGGGGAACTCCTCAGAACAGTGGCTGTGGCTGTGGAAGGGATTAGGGACTTCAGGGTATCAGGGGATGGATCTAAAGTTTTCTGCCTAAATGGGTACTCCATTCAAGCCTGGTCACTATGGACAGGAAAGGTTGCAGGGGAAGTGCAGCTGGGTAGTCCCATATACCTTGATCCCTTCTTGGCCATTGATAGCTTAAGAGTCTGGATTCACCTCCCTCCCCCAAAAGAAATTCTGGGGTGGGACTTTGGGATTATAGACTCCTCCCCTATTGAGCTATCAGATATATCTCAAAGTGGGCCCCACCTGGATTTTATTGGTATCAGGAGGTATAGATCATCCCTACCTGGGATCCAGGATACAGTTACTAAAAAGGTAGTTTTCCAACTGCCTTCAAGACTTACAAGATGTGCAGATGCACAGTGGGATGGACAGTTTCTGGTTGTTGGTTATGACTCTGGAGAAGTGTTGATTCTGGAGTGCAATCATGTACTTCATTAGGGATCTGTAGCTCATGTATTCTGCTCATTTATTTCTGTAATTCTATCTTCCAAAAATCTCCTTGCAAAATAAATAAATTCCTTACACTTTACATTATATGACTAACCACTAAGGTTTTCACCTGAACCTATGCAGTCCCACCACACAGTCAATCAAAATCTTTAAAATTTCCAGGCTTTTGTATTTCTTCTATCACTTGGACATAATTGAAGACCAGGCCAATAAACAGGCATCAGTGCTGGAGATAGAGATTCCATTGGAATGGAATAAGGAATAAATTCCATGACACTGATGGATGGTGCAGTGATATCCATTGATTGTAACTTATCCAAAGGTGTGCAAATAAACAAAACATGGGAGATAAACATTGAACAGAAATGAACAGATGACAAGGGGCAGAGGGCATTCTCCAACTAACCTCAATGGTGACAGAGAGAGGAGAAAGACCTGCATAAATAAGAAACCCCACAGACAGATAGATTGATCCAGTTGCAGTTGGCTGTGATCAGAAGGTAGATGTCCAGGAATGCTCCATCTGTGGCAGTATCTGAAAAACTGTTAGCCAAGATAACCAACACACTGCAGTCCAGGAAAGCTACTGACTAACCAACAGCTCCTTTGGTGTTTTCCTAGCCTCAGGATCTTTCAACAAACATGCATCCCTGAGCTCCTAAGCAGCTCTCAGGAGCTTTATTAACCATGGTACCAGTTCGTTGTCAATATGCTGTATCAACTCCATAATGCTTATCATCCCCACCCAACCCTGAAGACAAACCTCCATGGTCCTCCATTCCTCTTTATCCCCATTTGACTTCTTCTGTCCCACACAACCAGTGAGCACCTGCTCCCCAGGGGACAAAGCAGCCTGAAGGTCCCCCACACCTGAATTGTCCAAAGTCTGGTCTTCAGAGAATGAGAATCTACCCAACACAAGTTCAATCAAGGAAATGCTGAGTGACCAGGCATCCAACTTAGTGGTATACTGGGCCTGTTGGATGCATTTGGGCTGTACATCACAGCCAACCCATCAAAAGTTAGTCATCCTCATGTAATGACTGCCAAGCAGCACTCACCCAAGTCAGTGTGCCTACAAAAGTGTCAACAATCAAATCAATCAACTCTTCTGACATTCTGAAGCCTCAAATTTCAATTTGCCCCTTGGAGTTGAAGAGAATGTAAGAGGGCCTGATACCTGTGGGATTGTGGAACTGGAGTAAGGGAAGAGCACATGTTAAAAAACCACTCCGGTATCAAACACTTGTTCTTGATCACGACATAGGAGGCACAAAAACGGAGTAGTCAAAAAGCCCACCTTGGTGAATGATCTGATAAACATCGTACAAGTATATCCAGCCTCTCCAACACAGCCAGTGCGACTTTCCCAACGACATTGATATCAATGAGCCCAATTGGCTTGGAAATCTGGCACAGTGATCCCTTGCCCACGAACTTCATGTGGATGTAGATGCTGGGGTTTGAAGTGATGGCACTGCGGAAATAATGTACGGCAAGCTGTAGTCGTGCATCTCACCAACAGCTATGTTGATCAACAAATCTGTGTGCACGGTTCATGCCGGGGGAAAGGGCAGTACTAACTTCGGGTGATCAGTTCCACACGTTGATTCATCGGCAGAGGCAGAGGGGAAGTGGGGGCAGTTGAAAGTGAACAGGAAAAATCCATACCTCCTTGACCATGGTCATCCCTGTGGGGGTATGCTCAACCAGTTCAACAACCCCTCCACTTGGTCCTGGATGTCCTTCGAATCCTCATTCTTCAGAACTTTCCCAAAACGTGAACCTCTCCAAAAGTACGCTATAGTATGTTTTTGATGCCAAAGCAGTGGGTGGGGCCGAAGGCGGCGGGCTGTTTGGGGTGATCGACTTGAGTTCCTGTCATGATCATGAGGTGTGTAGCGACCCTAGGTCCAATCCTTTGGAAGGCATCGGGGGCGATCTCTTCTTCCATGTTGTCAGCTCAGTTGGAAGGACCACAGGGATCCGGGGGTCATCACCACGGGTGGTCTGGGAGTGGGTCAGGCCTTAAAATCCCCTTCCTGTGCAGCGGGGTGGCTACGACGACGGAACCACAACCAAAGGGAGGTAAGTATCCAGAGCCGACCCGGTCTGGAAGGAGCGGTTAGCAATAGTAGGGCGGAGCCGGCTGAACGTACGTTGAAAACGTGGGGAACCCCAACAAGTTCCAACTTCTGGACGCCACTGTGATGATAACCTTCTCATTCTTTGCATGGGCAAGCCGGGAGAGTAAATTCCATTCCATCTCCACGATGAACTCCCCCTGTCAAGGGCGCAGCGAGCGGAGTGCGGACAATATACACCACGGTTTGACGCTATCAATTGCTCAATTATCTCCCGTTCATCCGGCATCAAGGACTGCACATGCATCCGCGCAAGCTGGCCGGAGTTCGATATGGTCCAGTTTGTTGACCATAGTGTCCTGACTACCTATGAGTTCGGGATATCTTGTGGCAGAAGGGGAGGAAACGTACCTTGATGATACTAATGGGATCAAAAACTGCCTTGGGGTGTGATGCCTGAGACTTTCTTTGCAAAATTCAAAGCCTCTTGGTGGTCGTGTTCAACAATGAGGAGATCCCATCTCTCCCCTTCGGTTGCTGGGACTCAGCCTGTGTAGTCGAAATTCAGGATAGTCGTGAGAAAACTGCACAGAGTGCAGGGTGCGAGGAAGGCTACGAACCCTAAAAAAGGTAAGTAACCATCATCTGAGCCCGCGCCTTGTATGAAGAGCCACGCGATGAAGGAAACTGTATTCAAGGCTGGAACACTATGCAGCGCTTTAATTACAGGAACGGAAACGCAAAGGCGCACCTATTTGTGTTCAGAACTCTTGAGTGAAAGATATACGCCTGCCCCTCCCGCTAACTAAACTGCATCTGTCATATGTGACCTTGGCTGAAGACCGGACTTTGATCCCCCTCGTCAACGATAGGCTTTGTGTGGGATGGACATGGCCATGTGAGTGTTGGTGAGCGTGGCCTGCTGAGAATTAGACTATCGGTCGGCGCACGGGTGTAAGGGCAGACTGGTTGAGGGTGGAAGTGCTCAAAACACTGTTCAGCCCGCCGCAGTTGGCAAGGTGATGATCTGATCGGAGGGATGCTGAACGCCGCAAGTCCGGTTCACCACGGTTTCTCACATCTATGGCGAACTCCCCATGCCCTGGAGGCAAATTGGCCCTCCTGCCCTCCGTCCTGGTTCTTGCCACCTCTGTGGTCGACTCTCAGCTTACACAAGTAAGTTCCGCTCCAGAGACTGGCCCCGGCGGTGTCCGCGATCTAATCCCCATAAAACCTCACAGCTAAGTGATACTCGTCGTTTTCGGTCTTCCCGCCCCATGTTATACCTCTCAGCCCCGCCACGGGACGACGCGCCAAGGCTACTTGAGTGGTCTATCTTCGGCCATCAGACAATGTATCGCTAGAACCCGAGAATGCCGGGCGCCCATGACCGAGGTTTGCAACTATCGTAGAACTAATGACCACTGGGGTCACGCTCCCAGTGTACTCTGGGTTTCTGCTATCTTTCTCCCTCCGTGAGTCGAAGAAATGAAATCCGGCGAGTATACCAAGGGCCGCTGATGTGTCCTGCAGTTACAGCTCTTTGGAATGCAAATGCCTTCTTCGCGTACGTGATCACCGTAAAGATGTTCTGGCCACCATGGGAAGGAGAATGGATGTTTTCTGCCCCTGAGCCACAGTTTGCGAGATGGCGGTCAATTACGCTGGTGCCTCGGTCCAAGAGGAAAGCACCAAGCAGCCTGAAGTCCTTGGAATGTCACCAACTTCCACCACTCCTCTTTTGGGAAACCTCTTGGCGCTCATCGCCTCCCCCTAATACAGGCTGTATCAAGTCCTTTACGAGAGATATCTCGCCCTCTAGGCTTGGAGTGCGAAGGACCACCTCAGTCGTTATACGCCCCAATTCCTAGGACCTCACTGTTCGATAGCATTGGTGGTGCCGGTTGAACCCGTCCATCGAGGATCCCACTTCCAGAGATTCTCAAGCAACATCCGATGCCATGGTTTAACCCCCCGCTTGGCTTACATCCTAAACTACTTACCTCGCTGGCTGGTATCCTCGCTCTCCTTTTCCTTTGGATTCCCCTGCTAGTCCTCCACTATGTAAGCGGAGCCGAGCCATTTTACTGGCGCACGGACCGATACGTTGTTCTGGTGGTCTCAGGTGTTGCACTGCCTGGTGTTGTATCCATCGGGGGATTCATGGTAACTCCTCGGTTCTCTGTTTGTGCAACCAAGTCTTGATGAGATGTTCCGCACAGATTCTCTTGGGGGTATGGGGCCCATCATCGCGTCAATCGGGAACCTCCTGATTGTCGTGCTGATACCCGCGTCTGACGTGGTGTTTGGGGTAGGAATGAAAGTGGTGAGATCTTGGAATTTCATGGATCTCTCGCAAATGTCACAGCGTTTGGAATGTTGGTAGAAGACCTCGTTACCAGTAAACAGAAGTCATGGGCAAGGCAGCTCGCCTGCCTTTGCTCGTTACGTAGAGAACGTTAACTGGAAATGCCCTAATACATCACGATAATTATACATTCTTGGTCTGAACGACTGAACGAGCATATCTTGAGGGTACATTGAGGATAAATCCCTTACCTTGAGTCGTTTGGCAGCCAGGGTTTGACCGTCCAACGCGCTTATGTAGTGCGGAACGAGTCGAAACTCGAGGAATCAGTCCAACCTGACCTACTGTGCATATCACGCTCGATCCAGATTACAGCCGTCTGTCAGGTTTCGTATCATCGTAAGCATCATGTAGTCTCAAAATGTAGACATCGCACACACAGACGATGCCGTCTTCTCCACTATCGCTCGGGGACCCTCAATGTCTCTCGTCCACAGACCCCTCCCACTTCGGACCCTCTGCGCAATCATCGCCAATTGACAGCGATGTAATACGAGAACGTTTGTTCGCGTTCGCAAGTGAGGAACTCGGCGGGTTCATGGTCAGAACCAGGGATCCATCACTGTCTCCATCCTCGTCCCCGATATCCATATCATCCACTTCATCGTCCCGATATGTGAACGCGACCATCATGAGAAACTAGAGGATGTGCCGATCAACAATTGACGTGCGAGGGGCGAATATCCTCATACCTTTACGTCCCCTTTAACAGGCTTCCTTTCCGATAACCACCCCCCTGCCGATATAGGTAGTGTTCGCCTTCCTCTCCAAAACTCCCGCAGTTTTTACCTTTCACTGGGGGCAAGGGTACCCAGAAACGAGTGGGAACATCTTAGGAACATTTCAAGGTCTGGGTCAATTTTACTGCACTGTAACCAACAGATACATTTATGGAACATTTAGAATGTGTTGCCAAGATG
>Ga0307517_10009997_pt1 | contig 13351 bp, 7 predicted proteins | sample 23_EM_MG_FD_194515 | JGI IMG/M metagenome (GOLD analysis project Ga0307517, IMG submission 194515) | Populus trichocarpa ectomycorrhiza microbial communities from riparian zone in the Pacific Northwest, United States - 23_EM | ecosystem: Host-associated > Plants > Roots > Unclassified | place...
ATCCTACCACCACCTACCTTCACTTTCACCACCTCGATTTGCCCTCAACCACCCGCGACAACCCGGCAAGTGGCCCCTCCCCTCTCTTGAGGGATGTGGGCCCAAATCTACACTCCTCAGCATACTTGGAAAGCAGACCCCTCGCATCCGCCCCTCCCCTTTCCAGAGGAATGTGGGCAGCTCAAGCTCACTCGATGGAGGAATCGGGGAGGGAGAAACATAAGTGGGGACCCAAGGAGTGGGAGGCCCATCTGGTGCGTCTCAATGACGAACCACGATGAAAATCGTGGTTTGTTTTCTTCATTTCATCGTCCATTCCATCCAACTGACCTCTCCACCCAACGCCAGCATGACAACCCACGTCAGGATGAAGAGAGCCCAACGCCGGCTTAGGAACGACGACACGACCTTGGAAATGACATCGACATCGACAATGGCGACAACAGCGACATCGATGGAAGTCCAGCATGACTAGTCACCACCACCCTCCCCCGTACAGCGCCATGACTGCAAGCGACCGCCTATCGACAACGAGAATCGGCAACCGACAACGTGATGCCCTACGACACATATGACCGACCTTCGATGAGTCCGGCCCACCATCGACGAGGACTACCAACCTGACACATACCCCAAAAAAGGTACCAAGTACCGCCCATCCAGACACATTACCCCACCATGCGAACCGGGTCAGGACGAGGGGAATCCAACGCCGGCGTCAACCACAACATCCACATCGCGATGAAGTGCTGAGAATGCCGTGACGAGAGAGACCACCCCGCCGCAGGGTGGAGTACCACCGACGATGATAGCAGCCAATGGAGGGGTTGGAAACCACACGACCAGGTAAACCACCCCACCGTTGGTAGGGAATGCCAACGACGACAACCGTGGATGAGAACGCCAACGGGGACGGCCATGGATGAGGAACAACGACGACGACGACGGCTCAATGGAGGGTTTGAACGACAGACGAGGTTAACCTTCCGATCACTGGGTAGGTGCCAACGACGAGCAGAGCCAGGTGGCTCTGCTCTTGGCTTCTCTTTTATAAAATATATTGCATGTAAGTGAAGGAAGACCTGGGTCTTCCTTTGCAATACTTTTTTACACTAAGTATGTATTATATTCTATGAATGAATCTCTTTTTTATTGAATCTTGAGGCTCAGCCCATAAGATAAGAGTAAAGATAAGATAAATTGCTGGAACGTCATCCAAACCAAATGCATTCCATCCACCCATTTAAACCTCTCTTGAGCCACAGAAAGTGGTGTGATGTATGTAAATAGACTGTAGCTACTCATATATGTAATTTTTATTATGAAAAACCGAGCGCGACGAGCGCAACAGCAAAACCGAGCCCGGGCAAGCCCAACTGGCACCGCTTGCCTAATTGAGAAAGCTCCACAAATCTGGCACCGTATAAACGCTCTCCAGCCTCCTCCCGCTCCCCCTGGAGCGCCAAAACATCCCAGATGGGTGTATTATACCCTGTTACCCCCAAAATATACAATTTCCTGCCCGAAATCCCCCCCAACGCACCCAACAGCAAGTGCACCACCCAACCACCGCTTCTGGCATTGTTTACATGTATTTACCAGTGCCCCCAACCCCTGCTCAACACCCTACACTACCCCGCCCTCTCATCCGGCACCCTCGGCATACCAACAGACCTACCCGCCTACCCAAAAGACCCTATTACTAATCCTAACCAATCCCGGCACCACAGCAATACTTTGTTTTTTTGGGTGGTGGGGTTTGTCCCATATGCATTTATGAAGTGACTTGGGTAAGACCCTAGTATTGATATAGAAATATAGCGTCTATGGCTGAGTCTTCTCCTAGGAGAATGGGAACCGTCATCCGGGGAACTACGTAGGCTTCCGCTTCAAACTCCAACAATACGCCTTCCCGGCTCTCGATGAGCACTGGGATGTGAACGTACCCTTTTATGGTACAGTCTTTATCCGTGAGCTGCCAGAGGTTCATGCGTTTACCTTGCTGTAATTTAGGTTTGTCCAGCAATTCCTCGTAAATTGCCTCCGAGATTAATGTGATGTCCGCACACGAGTCGAGTCTTAGGTCTATCTCAGGGTTTCTAACGCTTCCTAGCTTCCCGCGTACTGCAAGCACCGAAATTCCTACGGATGATTCCCCTGGGGCGGTGTTCCTTGCCTTTGGTATCCGTACTCGAGTTTGGGGCAAGGGAGAAGGAAATTCGACTGTTGGAGGTGACTTGTCCTGTGTCGGTCGGTCATCATCCTCGTACGCGGGCGACGGTGCTGGAGCGGACTCGGTTCGGTATGATTCCCGTTCTTCCGGCTGCAGCCCCTGGTCCTCAGTAGCGTCTTCCAGGAGGGCACCGGTAGTGCACTTGGGTTTGTTCCTCATCCTGACTTCATCTTCGTCTTCAACTTCCTCGATCATCGCGCTTTTCACTTTCTTGGTCTCATCCTTGGAGTCGGACTTACGCCTCGGCTTAAAGCGCTCCTCTATGGCGCTAAAAGCTTCTCTGGCCGCCTTATGAAAACCCTGAGGCAACGGAGACTCATCCCAATTCTTGACTTGCGCGGCTATACGAGAATCCAGGAGGATTGAGTACGCGCTGGAGTACCTTTGTTCTTCTTCGGTTTCCGAGTCCGTCGAAAACACGCTATTCCCTGAGCGCTTTCGGGTTTCCAAGAAAGTATTGAAATCTGGGCACTCTTTGTCCCAGTGATTCTTACTGCCGCAAACCTTGCACGGCGAAGGAGGGGCACGGCCTAACTTGGTCATGACGTTGTCGTTACGAGGGAAAGGATAGCCTCCTTTGGGAGGCGCTCTTTGGCGTTGTTTCAGCACTTGATACGCTTCCTTCAGGATCGCGTCGTCGTTGCTACTAACGTTGTGGCCGGACGTTTCGCAGTCTTGGGTGTTGCAGTTGTCGTCGCAGTGGGATCCTTCTGTCGATTGAAGGGTCTCGCCTAGATTTGCGCGACGGTTTGGTAGATCTTGCCTGCGAGAAGGGTTCGAAGGCGAAGGTAAAATTCCTACTCTGCGTAAGTTGTAGAGCAAATTTTCCGAGGTAACGGGATGGGAAGTTTCCATCCTGCTAGCGTAAATTAACGCTTTCTCATGCTCGGTGACCTTACCGTACAAGTCGCCTACAGATCGTATACTGTCTATGTTGATAACCGGTCCCCACGAAATAGGTGCGCGAAGCATTACTAAATAGACTTCCAGCGGACCTCCGTCATCGCTGTTGACTAACAATCGCGTATGCATGATTCGTCGCACTATAAATTTGGTAGGAGACTCAGACTCGTGCCCGGGTTGACGGAATGATTGGTTTTCGTAAGCGTTATTCATCTTGAGTTGCCAAACTCGACCTAAGAATCCTTCTTTTAGCCCTTGTAAGTAGTGGAGGTAATGGGCTCTCATATAGGATTGCTGAGTTGGGTTCAACATAGCAAACCACAACTGTACTGCTGATCCTTCTTTTAAGTTTGTCCAGAGCCAATATCCTAAGGCTTCAGGTAGATATCCTCCTAGTGCTGCGAGTTGCTGAATTTTCCAGAAGTAATCGATTGCGGTCTCGTGATCTCCGTCCCACGAAGGCAGTTGATCTGGTTTTAGTTCTGACTTGATCGTTGGGATGAACGTTCCGTAGGCTGCTGCTGGCTCTGGGGCTTGTGGTGCTTGGTGTTGTATAGGTACCCCTGGAAAAGGAGCTTGAGGCGGGTTGCCTCTGCCGCCGCCTCCACCGCCTCCACCTCCACCACCTCCACCGCCACTTCGTCCCCCACCACCGCCTCCTCCTCCTCCTCCTCCGCCGCCGCCGCCACCGCCACCGCCGCCACCTCTACGTGGTGGAGGTAGCCATGGAGGGCTTCCGGAAGAGCTATTGTCGGGTGGTTCGTTCGGCGGAGGGTAAGGCGATGTATTTCGGGGAGGATCTTGCGTGTTATCTCTGGGAGGGTCCTGTGGATGGTCTCGGGGAGGGTCTCGGGGAGGGTCTAACCTTGGTGATCGAGGGTTTCCGCTGCTCTCTATTCCTTGGTGTGGGGGCGGATCTCTGATGAAGTGAGGAGCATCCTTCGCTTGAATAGTGGGTACTCTCCAGTTTGAGCTGTCTGCTCCACTCGTACTTATTCCTGTGTTTCCCCAGATATTAGAGGAAGTTGCTCCTCCTACCCAAGGGGTGGAGTTAGTGCTCGGGTTGAATCGAGGTGTCTGGAAGGAAGAAGGGCCTGACGGTGTGGCTAGTCCATGCAACAGATTTCCTGAATCTGTCTGCCGGGTGGTGCGTCTGTGTTTTGGAAATGGCGCGACTGCATCTCCCTTCTGGTTGTGGAAGAAGTTTCCTTGTGATTTGAAAGGAGTACCGGTCCCTAAAAGCGGGATGTCTTGTCTGTTGGTACGGGCGGGGGGGGCGAATGATACGCGACGCTCGGTCGTCTCGGTTAGTGGTTCGTCTTGCCTTTCTAATGAACTAATAGTTGGTTCGTATTCGTCCTCCGCTACTTCTTTCATCCAGGCTGGGACGGTGACTATGTAGTCCCAATCTCGCTCCGCTCGTATCTCCCTACGATCTGCGCTGGATCGTCCGGCGCTATGCCGAGGGAACATCGAGTATATGTGCCGGAGCTTGTCGTCGCTGGACGTGATTCCTTCGAGTTGAGTGTGTAGGTCAGCAGCGGTAGAAATAGGAGAAGAAGGGACAGTTGTTCCCTTGTACTCTTCCTGATACTTCAAAATGAATCGTTGTGCTGCTTCCATTCGTTTAGAAATCATAGTCCATGCTGCTTGGAGCTGCGACAACGTTTGCGAACCTTCCAGGAGTCGCATACCATTGTCACCGGGGTCTACGATGAAATAAGTATTGCGCTCGGGGATAAGCCCTGCCATTTTCTGTATGAATATCTGGAGCTCCGTGATGACTTGTTGTAGCTCTGTCAATTCTCGTAAGGAGTATCGGGTAAAAGGATTTTCGTTCCATGTACGACTATCTATGACATCGTCGGCAGACAAATTTGGTTTCGTCGCTACGTTCGCGACCATGCGAGCTGTCGAAGCACCGGTTTCTCGTTCCGTCATGAATTCCCGGTAGATATTCGCCATGGGCGATAACTCGTACCCTCTCTCCATGCCCACTCGTTGGGGCGTTGCGCTAGCCATTGGAGTCGGAGTATATGTCGGCAAAGGAGAAGGAGCGAGGGAATCGGTAGCACCTAGCGCTGATGTTGTAACGGATCCTGTAGCTTGTATAGGGCTTGTACCCACTACGACTTCAGATTTCGAGCCTTGGGATAGTTTCCCGGGCGCTGTCGATGGATTCTTGGCCGTCGAGCGGGATTGGGAGTGTAATGAATCGGGTCTGGAGGGAGGCTTTACAGTTGGGATGCGCGTTCTCGTCGTAGTTGACGATATCGGTTTCGCTGGTGAAGTGTTGCGGGATCGGGTGTTTGTAGGCGGAAGACTGGGATGCGTCGCGGGCCTGGGCGAGGGTCTCGGAAGCCGAGAGCGTGGCTGTTCGACGGAATCCAGTTTTCGGTCGTAAATGGGGTGACACGTATAACGTCTCAAGTGAGCACTCGTCGGTCTGGATGCGAGTTTTCCCACAGTGTCCACCTTTGTCAGGTGTGGTTCGGGAGCTTCTCGCGATACGACCAGACGGACGTTGGTGTGAAGACCTTATCCAAGGGTCAAGTCGAAAGAAGGGTCGGGTTCTGTTTACCAGAGCCGTAATCCTCTTACGCTATTGGTTATCCAGTAGCGTTCGACCTAACCGAGGGATCAGTCCTAAACTCTCACGTCACTGAACTCTAGAGCGTAGGCGCCGGTAGTACGGCAGAACCTAACGGCGTTAGAGGTTCGGTGATTGATGAGGGATAGAAAAAGATGTATTTCCAGTCACATTGTGACACATTTATACTAACAGATTACGTAATGGGTAGATAAATGTGGAAGGACATAAATGGAAAGTCAAAGATACTTGCAACGGTCAGGGGCTAGTAGCAATAGTGAGGAGTTGAATCTATGTCACCTTACAGAGCCCCCCCACTTTCCAGTTACATGGAATGTCCCTTGCGAATTTTTTTCGAAATTTGAAAACAAGAGAGTCAAAGAAAAGAAAAAAGAAAACGGGATTTCGAATGCATGGAGATCAGACTTGTATTCCGCACCTTATTAGAGTCGGCTGGCGCTTTCTAGTCGTCCGACTGCTCCGGAACGTAGATGGTTGCTAGAGGCAAAAGGTTCCAGGTAGGGCGGAGGCGAGCTTGCTTCAGCTTGGCGAGCACTTCTTCGGCATGTTCTGAGGTCATACGATTCTCTGCTGCGAGGGGGCCGCGATTGTAGTTGCGAAGGAACTTCTTCCATTGGCTCCTCGTCTTGGGCTCTATTTCCGGGGGGTTCAGTAAAGCTTTGTCCGTGATGAAGCGGAAAATGGAGTCGAGCTGTGAGGTCCATTCGCCCGCCCAGTGATCGCAACAAGACTCAAGGATGTGGGGAGGAGGGTAAAGCCATCGGTTCTGGGCTGGATCCAGGTGGGGGAGGTATCCAAATAGAAGATCGATTTCTTGAGCCGAAACTTGGTCCCAATGGATACCCACGCATTTCGAGAAGGTAGCGTCGTTGGCGCCCCGAAAGTACGTGGTCGTCTGAGCTGACGGACCTGACATGAAATCATCGAAGATCGTGTCCCCCGCCCATCGGTGAGCAACCCAGCTGCACGCTCCTCCCAACCCAATGAAGGCCCTAGCATGCGGGCGCGTTAATAGGTCAGCCATGCGTCCGGAGTACAGAGCCATGAAGGCTGCCGGCGAGTGGTATACCAGTGGAGGTTCTTGGTAGTCAGTCGAATACTGAGCTGCTATCATGCTGCTGCTGGCACCTAAGCGGGGACGGTCAGGGAAGAAATGGAAGTCCTTGACTTTGACCCCGATCTGAAAAGCTTGACGATGTTCGAGGGCGACTCACAAGACCTGGCGTATGTGACGGATTGTTGGAACGCAGCTGGCGTAATACCGCATCCGAGCTTCCACTCGTTTGTCCCTGACGACGAGGACACCTTGATTAATGAAGTTGTAGTTCCATGCTTCCGGATTCGGCAGGGAGAAGGTTGACTCGAGATAGGTGAAGACGCTCATGGATTCGTGTAGCTCGCTACGAAATTCCGTTCCGCGAGGAGGGAGGTTGCGAGCTAGTGGCCCAATGATATTCCTGGGTGAACGAGATCGGGACGAAAGCCTGTTGAGTAGCCGGGGAGTGGAAGAGACGAAATCCCTCGCATTCCGTGAGAAGGGTCGACCTCGTTGCTGCAGCTGGTTGGCCCTGTCGTTGGAGGCGGGCGAAAGTGGCTCAGGAAAGATAGACAGCCGCGATAGCAAGGAGGGTGGTGCTACGTAACTGTCCGGCGAACCTGTAGGGGTTGGAACCTGGACACGTTTGTCGACGGGTGGGGAAGGTGGGTAGAAGGAGTCCGGGATAGTCCACACTTTAGAAACGGGTGGCTTCGGTGTGATGGGCAATCCAGTTTCTTCATCGTACTGGCGGTTCCTCTTAGGAGCGTACTCATCCCGGTACAATTCCCGCAAGGTCCATAGATCTCGGTGGTCCTGTGTATCCGAACTGCCTTGTTCGGTCTCGTTTCCATCCTTATATCCTGCCCTCTTCCTCCAACGCCAAAAGATGACTACCGATACGTGGTAGCCCTTCTCGTCGCAGACTAGAAAGTGGAATCGGGCTGCGTAGCGGGCTGGGTCGGCGGCTATCGACAATTCTCTGCGTCCCCATCCTTGAAAGTCGATGACGAAGAAACGGCTATCGCTTTCGTATGAAAGGTGGTCTTCGATAGGTGACGCGTCTCTTCTCTGCATAAAATCGTCGTACTTCCATGTACTCGCTGCTGCGCGTAGCCATCCATCGTCGATAGGAATGTCGTTGATGACGATTTTGTTCCCCTCGGTACCTGTATCTGCCGCAATGAGTTTCGGGTTAAGTTTACTGTACCTTTCTTCTAGCCGTTCCTCCGCTCCCCACAAGTAATAAATCGGAATTTGGTGATGGATCCAGAACGCGAAATTGGCTTGTTGCCACGTTCGATGGATGTCTATCAAGTAGCCTCGCGATTCGTAGTTCTTGTCGGTGAACTGAAGTAGTTGCTCGTAAAGGGTCTCCGGGATCTCGGATTCCAGGTCCGGCATGACCGCTTTCCACCACCTAAGCCATCCGAGTCTGTCGAGAATCGCGCGTTTGATCGAAGCGCCGAAGGCTTGAAGGGTGTGGGAGGCGTCGTACAGGTCATCGATGGGGCTGATGTCGAAGGCTGGAGGAAGGTTATTGGAGGTAGCACCCGAGTGTAGGGTAGATATGGAGGTGACGAGCTCGTTCGTGGAGAAGTAATCGCGTTTGCAGTCGACGGCCCGAGAAGGCTCGAATAGCAGCGCTCCGTCTCTCTCAATCGTTTCCATCGGTACGTCCATTTTCATGAACCACGGAGCGAGGGGAGGGTCGTCGGGGCATATCGGGATCCAACCTCTCCAAGACGAGTCCTCGTCGAACCAGTCTATGTCGCAGGCCCAATCGAGTTCGATGAATCGGCCGGTGCCCGCAAAGCAGGATTGCTCAAAGGGATCCTCGTCGGGTTTCTTGTAGAAGATGGACGTGGCGTGCACCCTTTCAGCGTCCCCTCCCAGTCCGAGCCATCCCCGAAGATCCGCTTCCTTGGAGGTGATGTCCGGTACTTGCTGGTCCGAATTGAGATACAGGTCTGGACGCGACATCCTAGAAGTTAACCTTCAAGGGATGGGCACCCTAACGATCGCAGCTGGTTAGCCCAGCAGGATTCGAGAGGGGAAAAGGGAAGGGGGATCGCAGACGTGAAAAACAGGCGATTTTCTACAACTAGCCACGCTCTAGTGGCGCTTGAGCTTGGCGTGATGGGGTGCCTGAAATCGCCGCAAAGGGAAATATAGAATAAGAAAATGGAAGGAGAAGGGAAAACCCAAAACAAAAACAAAGAAAACAAAAAAAAAAAAAAGAGAAGAAACGAAGCGTCGAAAATAAAATGAGGAAGGGGATCGTAGTCGTGAGGATCGTCAAATTCGTAAAAGATGAAGGATGTGGCTTCGTGGAGGCAGCTAGATGTGCTCGCGACGCTTGTAGTCTCGCAGGATCTGTGGCGAGTTCCTAAGGTCGAATTCGGATAGCCAAAGGTCGAACTGCGGCCCGTAGCCGACCCATCGAACTAGGTATCATAGAGCCTTTTTCGCACCCACGCGTTTGTGGCCTAGGATGCGTTCGACTTCGTACTCTGGTGATTCTTCCTTGCGGAAGCCTCCGTCGACTAGCTGTGTTCTTGTTTCCCCTGGAGGTGGCTCTATATATTTGCGCAGGTGAGATATGTTAATTACCGGGCTCCCTGGGTAGCTGTCGGGAAGTCGTAGATGGTAGACGTTATTGTTAACTTTCTCAACTACCTCGAATGGTCCTACCCAACGGGGGTTGAGTTTCGCCCCATCTTTCTTCGATTCCAGCCATTCCAGAGAATGGGGGTTGACCAAGGCCCGGTCTCCTTCCTTTATATTTGCCTCCTTCCTCCGTCGGTTGTACTGGATTGATTGCTCATGTTGTGCCTTGGCTATAGCTAGGCGCGCATCTTCTCGGTGCATACTCAGTTCTTGCAAGAACGATTCGGAACCGCGGGTCGTCGATTTCGACCCTGAGGGCAGCGGTAGGAAGTCTATCGTTGAGCGCGGGTTGTAGCCTAACAGCAGGGAGAATGGGGATGTCCCCGTGGAGGAGTGTACTGCCGAGTTGTATGCGAATTCGAGAAGGTGGATCCAATCCGCCCAGTCGGTTTTGTCGGGCTTGATGTATGCTCTTATCATAGTTTCTAGGAATTTGTTTACGATTTCGGTCTGCCCGTCCGTCTGAGGATGATGAGAAGACGAGAGCAGCATGGAAGACTTCAAAGCTTTTGCCACCGCTTTCCAGAATTCGGAAGTCCATCGGGGATCGCGGTCGCAAATTATACTCTCGGGAATCCCAAATTTTGTCGCTATTTTCTTGACGAACAGCCTTCCAAAATCCTCTGCAGTTAAGCCCGTCGTCGTCGGAATGAAGCTTGCATGCTTGCTGAGGCGGTCGACAACAACAAATATTGCGTTGTGGCCGTTGGACATAGGCAGGTTGACTATGAAGTCCATTGACACCGAGGAGTAGGGGTTTTCCGGGATCGAGTTCGGCATAAGGTATCCCCACTTGTTGAATGTTGATGTTTTCGTCTTTTGGCAGATGTCGCAGCTCCTGCAGAAAATAGTTAAGTCCGCTTTCATCCTTCGCCAATAGAACTTGGGCGTAAGTTTCTGCCATAATTTTTCCGCACTGCAGTGTGCTGTCTCGCTCGCTACTTCGTGCGCTTGTATGAGCAGCTGTGATCTGAAAGACTTGGGTACGCAGAGTCGTGGATGATAGTCCGCGTCTAGAAAATATAAAAGTCCGTTCTCATCTTTCGAATAACGGTATCCCGGAGTCCATTCCGCGTCGACCTGGGTGCGAGGATCGTTGTATATTGCTTTCATCGTTGGGCTTGTCTGGTATCCCGATACCCAGCGCTTCAGCGTATCCTCTCCGAGTCTGACGTGTATGTTCGCTCTTCGCTTGCTCTCTTGTTCGGTCCTTTCGTCGGGGTCCTCATCGTCTGATGTCGGAATGGATTCGGGGGGCGTGGAGTTAGTCTTCTGCTTTGTTCCTTGCCGAGTCTGTATGGGGCACGTCGTACGGGTCTCGTCACCAGTTCTCCCTCCTCGTTGGTCATCGAAGAATCCCCAGGCTGTGAACGATACCTTCTGGGCAGGTGCGGAACGGGTATCCTTTATCTCCTCCTGTTCGATGATGATGGATTTCGAGGTGTCCTCTTTCGGTGATACGTACTCGGGTGCCGCTCTCGTAATACGAGAGAGAGGGTCGACATTCAAATGCTTTCGTCCTGGTCTATGGACAATTTCTAGATTCGGAGCGTATGCTGAGAACACTGCGCCCCACGCCGCGAGCCGTCTGTTCGAGTTCTCGTATGTGCGGGCCCATTGGAGTGCTGCGTGGTCCGTTACTAGGGTAACCTTTTCGCCCTCGATAAATGGTTGGAATCGAACTAGTCCTTCCTTTGCGGCTAAGGCTTCCCTTTCTGTCGCCGAATACCTGGTCTCCGCCGATTTGAATGTTCTCGACCAGTACGCGATTACCCTCTCGACTTGCACGATTGACTCGTCGAATGTCTCTGCCCATCCTTGTGTTTCTTTATCGTCCTGCGTCTTCTGGGACAATTTAACTGGTGTCTTAGGTGGGTTGTCCCCTCGATTGTATGCCTTCAAATAGTTGTCGTAAGCTTTGGTCCCTTTAAGATCACCTACGCGGATCGGCTGGACCTGTTGCAGTGCGCATCCGATAGCGAGGTCCGAGGCGTCCGTGTATAAGCGGTAAGGTTTCCCTTCCATTGGGTGCCCGAGGACTGGGGCTTCCTGCAAGGATAATTTCAGCGCTATCCAAGACTCTTCCTGAGCTGTCGACCACGTCCACCGAGCTCCTTTTCTGAGCAGGGAGAATAATGGCTGACATATGTCCGAAAAAAATGGAATAAACGTTGAAAAGTACACGACCATGCCGATGAACGATTGGAGTTCGGAGACTTTTTTCGGTCGCGACATCTCGATCACTGCTTTCACTTTTTCCTCGTGTGTTGATAGGCCTAACCGTGACACTTTGTGTCCTAGAAGTAGAATGGATCCATAGAACAAATGACACTTTGTGGGGGATAGGGTGAGGTTCGACTTCTCGATGGCTGTCAAAACTTTGTCGAGGTGGTCGATATGGTCTTCGTATGACTTGGAATAGACCACTATGTCGTCTATGTATACTAAACAAAATATCCATAGGAAGGGCGATAGTATGCCCTGCATAATTCGTTGGAATATCGAGGGCCCGTTTTTTAAGCCAAAAGGCATTCTTTTGAAGTAAAATAGTCCCCTGTGAGATCGGAAGGCTGTTTTTTCCTTATGGTCTTCATGTATTTCCAGTTGCGTGAATCCTGCTAGGGCGTCTAGTGAGGATAGCACTTGTGCTCCTGATAGCGAGGCTAGGATCTCAGACTGTCTTGGTATCGGGAACTCATCTGACGTCGTTACTGCGTTGAGTTTCCGGTAATCGACGCAGAACCTTGGCTTGCCGTTCCTATACGCGATAACGATCGGTGCGCTCCATGGGCTGCGTGAAGCTTCGACTACTCCTAGTTCGAACCATTTGTCCAGTTGTTCGTCAATGACCCTTCGTTTCTCGGGCGACGATCCGTACATTGGTAGACATATGGGCCGCTGGTTTTCTTTCGTTCGAATTTCCACCTTGCCCGGGTAGTGCCCTAGGCGGCCGTCGAATCCGAAGGCTTGTATATGGGATTCTAACATTTCCCAGGCTCTCTCTTGCAGGTGTTCTGGGAGATCCCCGACGTCGAGGAGGTCCTTCATCTTGTCCGAAGGGTAGATGGTTGGATCTGGCAGCGCGGCTGTTTTGGGGCCCACATCGTCATCATCGCATTCGCTCTGTTGCGCGTCATCCTTATGTGTTGCTTCTTCCGGTTCTGCTGCTTTCGTGTTCTCCGTTTCCCATCCTGCCTGTTCTGCAATGATGGAAGAGTATGCTTCGGCTCTCGCTTTGAATTCTTTGTATTGTTCTTCTCCGCTGGGCTTATCAAACATTGCTTCTGGATCCTGAAGATATCCTAAAATCTCACCTTTTCTGATGATCCTCGGAGAATTAGAAGTGTTGGCGACAGGTAAGTATGGTAGTGACGCGTCCATGAGAACATTTGGGATGATGAGACAGTGGTCGTTTGTCTGCGGCAGGATCTCTCGCTCGAAGTACCATTCCTTCTCTTCCCCAAATTGCCCTTTCACTTGTATCCTCTTGCACTCGCCTGGCTTGATGCGTTCGTCTTGAACGGCCCTGACTGCGTTCTGATCTCTAGCGGCAGCTTTCTTTTGCCGGGCTCTACGTGCTTTAGCTCTCCGGTGAATGGCCGACCTACGGAATGAAGCCACTTGGTAGGCACTCTGCCGAAGTCGTGTAAAGTCTTCTGTTCGATTTGCCGCTACGGCAGATATCTCAAAGTCCGTACTTCGAATGCTGACTGTGGTCCCTTCCGTGACTGATCGCTGGACTGCTAACTCGTATGTTGTCTGGAAGTCTTCCACCTGTATATGCCACTATTATGTATCAATACTAGGGTCTTACCCAAGTCACTTCATAAATGCATATGGGACAAACCCCACCACCCAAAAAAACAGAGTATTGCCGTGGTGCCGGGGCTGGTTAGGA
>Ga0307517_10009998_pt1 | contig 13350 bp, 8 predicted proteins | sample 23_EM_MG_FD_194515 | JGI IMG/M metagenome (GOLD analysis project Ga0307517, IMG submission 194515) | Populus trichocarpa ectomycorrhiza microbial communities from riparian zone in the Pacific Northwest, United States - 23_EM | ecosystem: Host-associated > Plants > Roots > Unclassified | place...
TATTGATGAAATTGCACTTAAAATAAATAATATATATATATATATATATATATATATATATATATAAAAATTTGCTTCTAAGGGTGTTTTCCATCTTTTTTTATATTTTTTTTTGTTATTTTCAAGTTGATCTAAGGATTGTTTGGTAATTTTAAAAAAATAAATATTATTAAAAAACATTGATGACAAGTGAACGCATCAGCACATGTAGGGCTGTCCGTGACAATGTTTGGAGCGGCATGATGTTCTTTTTGCGTTTATCAAACGTGCGTTCACAATGGAGATACAGTTGGGTTCGGTGACCTTTATTTCTTTTCATTTTTTTTTCTTCTCCTAGCCTAGAAATTCATGCCGGTCATTTCAAGAATTGATTGTGTCCTCTAGTTTCTATTTTTATCAATTTTGGCCCTCACTCTTTTGATTACTATTTGTTTTTCTTCTAATACTTTTTAAAAGTATTTTTTTCAATCTCGTCCTTAGGCGTTTTATTTCATTTAGTTTTTGTATGCAATTTGATCATCATTATTTTGATTTTTTTTTTGTGTTTTATCCTTTCCTTGAATTATTTTTTTTCAATTCAATCCCTCATCATTTTATTACTTTCAATTTTTTTATTCATTTTTTGTTCTAATTATTTTGATTTCTATTTTCTTATCATTTTCCTAAAAACAATTTCAATTTTATCCCTCAATATTTTATTTCATTTAATTTCTTTATTAAATTTTGGTCCTCATTCTTTTGATTGTTATTTTTTCTTGTCATTTTTCTTAATTTATTTTGTTTTTCAATTTAATACCTAATTATTTTCTTTTAGTTGACTTTTTATACTAGATTTGTCCATATTATTTTGATTACTATTTATTTTGTTTTTAATTTTTTTATGATTGAAAATCTTACTCCAATATTTTTTTTTATATCTGTCTTTCGACAAGGTAATCATGATCTTATAACCTGGATTATTGGTTTTAAATATTAGCCTTGTTTAAGTTAGGACTTTTTTTAAAGTTCTTTATAAAATAAAAATTGTCCAATTTTATAATTTGACATTGGAGTATTGAGCCTTAAGCTTTGTTATTTGTTTCACTTTTTTTTGTGAGTTTATCCTGATTTTATATCCCAGTAACGGGTTAATCGAGTTAACCCAGGTTAACTCGATTTTTTTTCTTAATGTTTTTTTTATAAAATTGATTTTTTTTTAATTTCATCATTTGACATTATATTATTGACCCTTGAGCTTTGTGATTTTCCTGTTTTTCTTTATGTAGGGTCATTTTAAATGCGGGTTAGTCAAGTTAACTCAAGTTTTTTTAGCCTTTTTTATTTAACTTTGGTTTTTTTTTCTATGTCCTTTTTTTAAAAAGATCTATTTTTTTTTATCTTGATCTCTTATCATGAGTGGTAAGTTGGTCCAAGCTAACCATGTTGACTTGAGTTTTTTCTTCGATGGTACTTTTTTTAAAATTTATTTTTTTCCTTTCAATTATATCCTTTGACATTAGATTATTTTGCTTTGAGCTTTATGATTTTTTTCAAAGGTTATCCCGATCTCATATCTCGGATTGTGTGTTAATCAAGTTAACTCAGATTATCATCACTTGAACATTTTTTTTTACATTAAAAAAAATCTAACCTGAATCACGACGTAGCATGAATTACCTATCTAGTATTAAATTATACATTAAAAAACTTGGAATGAAAACATTATTCATATAAACTGTGAACCATCTCAAGTTTTTGTTTTCATTTGTATCTTTTTTTATTAGGTCCTTCAAGCCTTTTTTTTTCCACCTCAAGTCTTTTTTTTTCCTCTTATTTGTATTTTTTTTTATTTGATACTTTTGTAGTTCAGTTTTGTAAAATTAATCTTTGATAAACCATAAAATGATATTTTGAATCATAAGCACGCAAGACAATGCGAGATGAAAAAAATATTTATAAAAATGATGAAAATGCTACCCAGAAGAAAGACACAAAATCATGTCTTACAATAATTACCCGTAATATTTTCTTTTTCTTCTTTTTTTTTTCTTTTCTTGAGACTTTACTTTTTTTGTTCTCAATTTAATCATTTCACATTAAATTGACTTGAAATTGAGTTTGATATTTTATTTAGGTTGACTTTATATAGGGCTTTCTTGATGCTAAGAATATGTTTCAAAGTTGAGTTAATGCTCGGTTTGGCAAAATAAAATTTAATTTTATTAATTTAATCCAATTAAAACTTTAGAGACTCAATTTCAAACTAAAACAAATATTCAACCTCTTTTCTTTTCTAAGAAATTATATGAATAGTGTTTCCACTCTAAGTTTTTTTTTTCATTCGCATCCTTTTATTTTAGGATCTTTAAACTTTTTTATCCACCTCAATTTTTTTTTTCATTTGCATCCTTCTTTTTTTGCACCGAGCCCTTCAATTTTCTCTTGTCATTTGCATGCTTTTTTTATTTGATCATTTTGCTTTTCATTTAGCAATTGTAGTTCAGTTTTATAAAATTGATACTTGATTAACTATTAAACAATATTTAAAATTTTGAACACGCTAGGTAATATAAGATGAAATAAATATTTAAAAGAACTATGAAAATGCAATATAGAAGAAAGACACAATCTATTGTGGGTTGCCGTGAAAATTGACTCAACGAGTCTTTCTATCATCCCAAGATTACATTCTTTTAATTATAGAGAAAACTATGATATGTTTAGAAAAATTTTAATTCAATAATCTTCAATAAAAAAAATAGACATTTATATTTATATTACTTATAGATCTAAAATCCTTATAGATTTCTTATTAAAACTTACCTAGCTCATAAAATCCGAATTGAGATTTCTAAATCAAGCAATCCTTGTAAATCTCAACAATTAAATAAATAATACAATAAAAATAATTATGCTATAAAATTAAAAAATTAAAAATGATGAACCACGTCAAAGAGGATGATCAAAATCAAGAAATTGGTTTTATGAAAAAGTATATACTATGTTTTTTTTTTATCTTTTATTAATTAATTGGTGCAATTTTTATTTTATCTGTGTGGGAAATAGGTGACTTTGAGGAATGAAATTAATAGATAACTAGGAGATCTACTAATCCGTCTCCAATTACTGACTTAAAACATGTACATTCTAAGTGTTTTCATTCATTGCAATGAAATTTGTGATAGAAGATTTATAAAGTTTCCTATTCAGTTTTGTTTTATAAAATCTCTAATTATGTAAGAAAACTTATTTTTCTATGAAAATCAAGTGAGCTGAAAGGAAAACATTTCTTTTTTATTTTTATTTCGGTTTGTTTTATACGAGGTTATCGGTTATTGTGGTATTAAAACATATTTTAAGGTTAAGTTAATGCTTAGATTTTGTAAATAAGTAGATTGATTATAAGATGTGGGTAACTATAATTTGTATAACCCTGCAACACATTCTCAATACTTTTATGAGATTGGTAAGTTACAGTGGTAGCAAAGAGGAATCATATATCTCTGCTGCCAAGATTCCACTAGCATCTTGGGGCATCGATCTAAACTAAAAGCTAGCAAGCCAAGCCCCGTAAACTAAGCTATTCACAGCTGAAGGTTAGCACAGGGAAGACCCCACGTTGTCTTCTCATCTACCTTTCTGCTTGTCAACCGGGAGATGAAAAAGAGATGATGATGTTACTTTTTCCAGAACAGAGCATGATGGAATTGTTGCGCAGGACTGCTGTACCTTCGATGATAAAGCCATGAAGCCATGGCGCGGCAAGGGGAGCACTGAGCTACCAATTGCCCCAGCTAGATAAACCTTCGACAAGAATTCAGGTCCAAAAGTCCTTGCAATCTGGGCAATAAAAGAACAAAAGACAGCACGTTGGATTTCATTATGGAGTTTCAGTGATGTATTTAAACAATTAGCATGAACAAAAACATTCTATCATATGCAAAAAGCTTTGGATTTCATTAGTCAGTACAAAGTTTATAATAAATAAATGTGATAATTTATGCAAACCATCTACTATAATGAACCATCCATCATATATGTAACTGGTGAAAAACTAACAGCCTGTACCAGAAAAAGAATATGCAGGACCGATGATAAAACACAAGAATATTGAAATCTATAACCTATCAGTGTGTTTATCATTCTAGGTATTTAGGGAGAGTAATCATAATGACCCTCAAGTACAAGATACTTTCAAACAGATGGAGAGGGGGACAAGTGGTGTCTTAAGGTATCAAATGCAGGGAGGAGTGGGTACTTTATAAAGGGAGAATCTATATCAGGAGAAAATATCCTCCCAGGAAGTCTATCATGCAATACATGCATGGCAACTCTGTAGCTGGTCATCCGGGGTGTAAAAGAGTCTTGAGACGAGCTAGAGGGGGTTTTTTGAGGCGGGGATGGAGTTTGAGGTAAAAAAATCACATCAGGCATCGTGAGGCGTGTTAGCAGGCAAAGATGAAAAATACGAGACATCCTGGTTTACTACAGCCCTTAATTACTCATACGTGCTTGAAAGACCTTGGAAATTCACATCCATGGACTTCATTGAGAGCTTCCCTTGTCCAACCGCCGCCCTGTATTATGTTAGCAGTAGACAAACTTTCTAAACACGCTCATTCTATGGCTATTGGGCATCGTTATACTGCTCTATAATTAGCTCTCATCATGTTCTAAAACTTCATGGGCTGCTTGATTCTATTATAACTAACAAGGACTCCGCTTTCACCAATAATGTTTGGCAGGAATTGTTCAGGTCTCAGGGGCCGGGTCCAGTTACACTTATCCTCTGCCTACCATCCTCGGACTAGCGGGCAGCTGAAGTAACTAATAAAACCCTAAAAGGTGCCTAGCTACACTGTTTTGCAGGTGATGACCCTAGGAGTTGGTCCTCTTGGTTGCTAATGGCCAAGCGGTGGTATAATAAAACTACCATATATCACTTAAAACCACACCGTTTGAGGTTCTATATGGATGAAATAGTCGACACGCATCCAAGAGATAGAGCAGGAATCCAAGGAAAACTTAGAGAAAACACAAGATGGACAAATATTACAGGTCAGTGGGTGAAGCATTTTCAATAAAAAAAAAAAGGAAATTCGGATAAAAATTAAATCTAAATTCAAGAATTGTTAACACTTCAAAAGAAAAAGAAGAAATTTGTTTGTTGTTTTGCTTTTTATGTCATCTAACTCTGCTTCATTTACAACAACAGCTCTTCAAACTAAAGGTGTGGCTTCCTTCGTTTCGTGGTAGAAACAATTTGAGCATTCTTCATGGACCAGGCATTAAGCCTTGAGATCTTGACACTTGAAGTACCATTGTTGAATGCAAATAGGTATGCTTGCTTGTGAATTGCCAGCTTTGCATAAGCCCTAGTAGTGATGCAAGCCCTTCCTTCACCACCAAAACTCTCAACTATTGAGTGGTCAATCTACAAAAAGAATTAAATCAACAAACTCAACCACATAGCAATAACAAAATACGTGGTTTGTCACATAGCTAACGAGCATCTCTTCCACTTAACATACCAAGCTTCTCAGTGTAATATTCTCATGGCGAGGATCCATGTCTACGAAAGCTCCATACGTGGTTTTATCAAGCTTTTCTCTTACAGAAGACCTGTTGAGATTTAAATCTGAAGTTGAGGGTCATGCCAGTTTAATTGCAAGAAAAACTGGAATGGTAGCTTCCTTAAACTGGAATGGTAGCTTCCTTGTAAACATGTCGTATAACTAACCTGCTTTGATCACTACACATGAGCACAATATATTTGTGATTGCTTCTAAATATTCTGAAGTAGATTGCAGTTTGCTCTTTTAAGTCCTTGGTGGCAAAGGCTAATAATCCAAATGGCCCAAGCTTGCCTCTGACTGAAGCTTTCTTTTGACTGCAAAGCAGTTGGGGATCTGTCCAGCTTGGGTCTAGTATCTCAGCATCTTCCAAATTGAGCAACTCAAATGAAACATCTACATCAGCCTTCAATAGGAAAACAGGAAAAAGAAACGTAATTATTTCAACTATAAATAATCTTAACGAGTCATTAGGCATAGCCATTATTCAGACTCAATTTCATAATTACCTGAGAAGCTGTTATACCAGGAACTTCAAGTACTGATCCAGACTTCAGCTTCTTATCATGGAAACTCACGTTCTTGGAACGTAGTTTCTCGATTTCTTTAACCGGCCACTGTACTATTTGCTTTCCATTTTTACTAAGAAGAACAGTTCTAGGAATTGACTGGAAGCAAAATACACACATTGTTATATGGTGTTCAAAACTTTTTTGCATGCAAGACTGAAAGTTCTATGACATGATTCATTTCTACCAGGAAACAAGGATGTTGATTAATCATTTTTTCCAGTAAATATTCTCCTGTTTCGAAACAATTCTAGGCTGATTCTACAAGTACAGGTGATATAAGCTTGACATTACCTGAAGTCCAGACCAGCCTTTCTTGATGTCATCTGATTCACTATCAGACTCATTTATCCATCCCCACAAAATTCGCCTGTTCATTGCTCCGTCGAAAAATGTCTTCGAAGCATAAAATTTACCATAATCATACCGCAGATCCACACCACTGTCCATGAAGTTAGTTTCGACCGAAAATTTGTCATTTTCAGGCATATAACTTCCCAATATGTAGTAGTCATGATGATTGAAGCTTGCTTTAAGTACATGCTTAGTAGATTTATCTTGGGAAGAGGTATCAACTCCGTTTGTGCTGCTGGTACTGACAGGAAAGAAATCCGGGCACTCCCACATCTCAGTTTTTCCTGATGAGTGAAGTGGGCTGTCCATTCTAGTCCAGTTAACAAAATCTTTGCTTCGATATAGAATTGCTCTTCCATGACCATTAATCTGACTTCCAACGATAACTCGCCAAATCTTGTCAGGGCCTTGCCAAGCAGTTGTTGGGTCTCTATAAAGATCAGGATCAATGCCATCAATAGGAGTCATTAGGGGATTATAAGGTGATTTTTTCCATTCCTTCAGCAGAGGGTCAGACAGGTTCTTAGGCACTGCCAGGTTTTGAACTTGATGATTCTTAGTGTCGATTCCAGTGTATAGAATGGCAGGTTTTTCCCCAGGAAGGATTGTGGTGGAGCCGGACCAGCAACCATTGATGTCAGAAGGCTGCGTTGGATAAATTGCATGATCAATATGAACCCAATTGACAAGATCATATGACACCGAATGAGCCCATATAATGTTCCCCCATACTGCTCCATCTGGATTGTACTGATAAAACAGATGGTATACTCCCTTGTAGTACATTGGTCCTGTGAGCGATAAATCTTAATTAGACCATGATGTATATTTTGTCTACAATGTTCGGCTGGAACTCATAATGTCAGTTCTCTATCACTGTGCTATGCCACACAACAAACCACAGAGGAAATAACCCGCAAGGAAAACACAAAGAAGAGGAAAAATCTGGAGAAGAAAAGGTATCAGGCATGCTCTTACTTAACAAGAGAGCTTCCCAAGGAATAATCAGGTCAAGAATGCATATTGTGACAAAAAACATTGGCAATTTGTCTTTGATATATCTATCCTATTACATTGTTTGATAATTAAAGCATGAATCTAATTCAAAAGAGTATACTGGGGAAAAAGGATTTTAATCATAAGGGAAAACAGTAGGATGAGGGTAACAAGAGAGCTTACCATTGGGGTCTGCAGTGCAAAATTCCCAATTACAACATGCCAAATGGTGCAAGAAAAAAGAAGCAACAGAAGAAGAGATCAGAGATTAGGAAATGCCATAAAGAATAATAAAGAGAGGAACACACATAGAATGAAAACTGTGAAGTCGTACCATTCATCCAGTTTTTAGGAGGTTGAAAGTGATACCCAGTTCTGTATGGCTGGTCTGTTTCCTGAAGGTTTCTGCTACTTTGATGGGAGGCTTGGACTCCATGGTCAACCAACAAAACGCAGAATCCAACCACCCAAATAACAGATATCTCCATTAAAGGTTTTCAGGTCAACAGCCTAGTGCAAGTCCAATAGAACATAGGTTTCTCTGCCGATTTTCTCCTTCTGTTTCTACCAAGTGAATTGAACTTTCAACTTGCATTTTTAAATTCAATATTTTTAAAATAATTAAATATTTTTCAGTCTGGGGGGGGGGAAGGGGTTTAAGATTCCAGGAATTCAGTAGTCTAATCCAAATTGCTATAAAAAATTGTTAGAAATAGACTTGAGACTTTGTGACCGCTTCCCAGTAATGAAAATGGGTTTTTACAGGTGGACTGGGAAGAAAAGTTCATGGGAATATGAAAAATTTAATGCAACTATTACCAAAATTTTAAAACAAGAGGGATTAAAAACATTGTTTTTATAATTTTGTCCTTCTCACAGTAGATTGTAGATTGTGAGTGAAAATATTATTTACTAGAATAATAATTTTTATGGATTTGCTATTAAAAAAAGATCAAAAGTCTTTTTATAGGGTCTTTAATCATCATAGATAGATGCAGGATTTTACATTTTTAACGCTCAGGAGCTCATTTGCCATCGTTTGAGAGTATGATTGCATCTCTTGTGACAGATCAAAGACAACATTTCAACCTTACTACCGCACACATGCAGAATCTGTCAATGATTCCTTAATTAGTTTCCCAAGATGGAAATTGTATCAGTTTCATTCTCCACCTTTCAACAGGTGGCCACGGTGCCTTTGAAAAATGGTGGTATAGGAGAATTCCTGCCTAATTGGGCCTATTCTTGATGCTGCTCACAAGCCAATCATCATGGACTGTGAAATTGTGAGAGCAACACCATGAATGTATAGTAATTGTAAGTGAAACCATGCCTAGTCAATCAATTAACAAAGTGCTCTCCATGCGGTGCAAGAAACTCAAAATGCGGATAAAAAAACAAGATTAGCTTGTTTCGAATTTGAATCTCTTGATAGACAAGGAATGAAGAATTAGAAAAACTCAAATCTAGATGTCCAAGAAGCATAAAGCCTCGAAAGGTAGCTGACATCATTGCAGTTTTTTTGATAGGACCATTGGTAAACTTCTATTTCTCTTCTCTGTTTCAGCTTTTAAGGGTAAACGACATTAGCAAGCACAAAAGAGAATACATTGACCTTCTCCAAGTATAGAAGCCCCGGAGACATAAAAATTAAAAACAAAGTAGATTGGATGGTAAATCAGCCAACTCATTGGTTGTAAAGACACCTATACCAGCCAAAAGATCTTACATCCATTGCACTCAAGACACTAAAGCAGACTGCAGAGGCCATGCGATGCTCCTTCCTTTTTAAATGAAGTTTTCTTTGTGATTGATTTGGGCTTTGTTCATGCTCCAAGCATTCAGACTAGAGATCGTCACGCTCAGGGTTCCATTGTTAAATATAAACAGGCGAGCTTCTTCTTGAATAGCCAACTTAGGATAAACTCTATTGGTGATGCAAGCTCTCCCTTCCCCACCAAAACTCTCAATAATGGAGTGATCAATCTGCAAAGCATTGCACAAGCATGTTGAACCAAACTGCAATTGGACGGTAATCCCTATAAAAAACAATATCACTAATCAACTCACCAAGCTTCTTAATGAAATATTTTCACGCTGAGGGTCGATATCTATGAAAGCTCCATATGTGGTTTTATCGACCTCATCTCGAAGAGCAGATCTGTTAGCAGGTATTAGGTACAGTATAAGTTCAAGTTATTTGATATTTAGTGCTTGTTCTACATTTGGATTTGTTAAAGGGACTAAGGGAGAACCTGCTTTGATCACTGCACATGAGTACTACATATCCTTTCAGGCCTTTAAATATCCGAAAGAAAATCGCAGTTTGTTCAGTTAAGTCCTTCGTTGCTAAAGTTAATAAACCAAATGGACCCAATCTGCCTTTGATTGATGCATTTGCGTCAGAACAAAGTAGCTGAGGATCAACTGCAGTAAGGTTCAAGAACTCAGTCTCTTGCAGTTCTGGCAACTCAAAAACAACCTCCACATCTGCCTTTTTTAAGAAATGAGGAAGTTGTCACGACTGAAGAGTTAAATCAATGCAAACAACTTCAATCTGAGATACTCTGACAGAAAAAAAGAAACTTGGAAGAAATGCAACTTAATCATGAGACAACATTTCAATTCAACTACTACTTTTCTCTGCTAACTGGAATTCAACTATTCACCTGTGCAGCAGTAATGCCTTGAACTTCAAATATTGACTCACTATCAATTTTCTTATCAAGGAAACTGACTTTCTTGCCATGTAGTTTGTTGATTTCCTCAATGGGCCACTGCACTAATTGCTTTCCACTCCTATCCAACCAAATGTGCCTAGGAATAGACTGCAAGGAAGAGTAAAAATAAGTTAGGTTCAACGATGTTAGAACAAAACAGTTAACCGCATTTTTTTACATTTATAACCCAGTAAAAAACCAAATGAATTTGAACTAAGCTAGATATCCAACTTTTCACAGCCAAAAATTAAAAACAAGAACAGCATGCCTTCACTTAAATTCAACTCACCTGAAGTCCAGACCATCCTTTGTCCATGTCATCTTCTATGCTATCAGACTCATTTACCCAACCCCATAAGATTCTCCTATTCTTGACACTGTCAAAGAATGTCTTTGAAGCATAAAATTTTCCATGGTCATACCTCAAGTCCATACCGGTACCGGTAAAGTCATTATCAGGAATGTATTTTTCTATCTCTGGGACATAAGTACCAATCATGTAATAGTCATGAGAATTGAAGCTTGCCTTCATCACATGTTTAACACCCGCATTCAGGACAGAAGTATCTACTCCATCCGTGCTATTAACAGACACAGGATAAAAGTCCGGGCACTCCCACATCCCAGTTCTTTCAGTTGAATAAAGAGGATCTTGGTACTTAGTCCAGTTAAAAAAATCTTCACTTCGATACAGAATTGCCATTCCTTGATTATTGTTCCAGCTTCCAATGATCACACTCCATTTTCCATCATGACTCAACCAAGCTGTTGTAGGATCTCTAAAATTGTTCCCTTCAACACCATCAGGAGGTGTCATGATAGGATTTTGAGCAAATTTTATCCATTCTTCAAGAAATGGATCAGACAGATTCTTTGGCATTGCCATATTCTGAACCTGACAATGGTTAGCATCAATTCCAGTGTATAAAATGACAGGTCCTTTCCCAGGAAGAATTGTAGCAGAACCAGACCAGCAACTGTTGATGTCATATGGTTCCGTTGGGCAAAGGGCATGATTGAGATGAATCCAGTTGATGAGATCATATGATACAGAATGCGCCCATATCATAAAATCACCAAACAATGCTCCATATGGATTGTATTGGTAAAATAAATGATAAACCCCCTTATACCACATTGGCCCTGCACCAGATTGATCATTGTCATAACAAAATTGGAACTTGTTTCACTAGCAGTAAAGCATAGATCCTAACACTCCAGTTGATACCAAAATCCCAGACCCACTTTTGGAAAAAGATTGGATAATTGATTGGTGCATTAAGAAGATCAGTAATTTGATGCATGATCAATAGTAGACCATACAAGAACTTCAAAATGACATTCTAATCCTGTTATTAAAACACAAAAAAGGCTTTTCTTGTTCAATTTTTCTCAATAATAGAAATCAGCAGTTTCTTGTGCTATCCAAACATCCATGAAGAGATAGAGAATGAAAAGAGGGAACATGGATCACAGAGTTACTTACCATTAGGGTCTGGTGTGATCATAGGCATCATTTATTCATCAGCAACCAGTACATGTAACATGTTAAACACAAAGATTAAAACCCGTCTTCAGAATACATAGACACATAAAGAAAGAAGGAAAGGAACACACTAAATGATTAAAATTGACAAGGAAAAAGAAAAAAAAGAGTAAATATTTATACCATTAAGCCAATTTCTTGGTGGTTGGAAGTGAAAGGAGGTTCTATATGACTGCTTTTCTTGCATCATAACCGTGTGAGGCTGAAAATTCTGGCATCCATTATTCTCCAAGGCTTCAACTTCAATTCCATTGCTTTGCAAAACACAGCATAAACCAACCAAGAAAACAGCAAGAATCTCCATGTTTGCATCTATCACAAAGACTGAAAAAACAAATGGCCTTGCGCGAAGATAACTGGGGAAATTGCTTGCTACCTACAACGTTTTCTTGTCTTTTTCAGTACCAGCGTCATCCATGTGAAAGACAGAAACCACCCCATAACACTACAAATTTGGATGAGACTGATTGGTTCACACCCTATGCCAACCTGAGAAAATCAAAGAAGAAGCCAAACTTATTTAATTTACTGATCTGTCAAAAATATGATACAGTATCAATTCTCAAGTACTTCACAAAGTGAAGCTCAGAGGAGGGACACAGTGCATCATTACCAAGTTATTTGACAGTTTAAGAACTATTCAGACGCTGAGGACAAGGACTCCTTGTCTCGATCGAATCGAGCTTCCCTTTTCTTTTCTCTTTTACTAAGAATCTTAAAGAACTCAAGTTAATTTCTTTTCTAATAATATAAAGAAAAAAAAAATTTCTAACAAGGTCACTGATAGGTTCATGTATATATATTTAAGTGTTGTCATAAATTAAATGATGATTAAAAAACAAATTAACATGTCATCAATTAATAACTTCAAATCTAAAGCATCCATTAAAAAGAGCGAGGGGATAAAAAATTCAAGCCAAGTTCCAAGTTCCAAGTTCCAAGTCATGTGACCATTCATCGGTAATTTGGTATTATCCCATTGGAGAAAATAAAAATAAAGTCGTTTTCAATCCTCTACTTTGTTGACAACTCTGTTTCAATCCAATAATTGAGTTTAATTTAAGATTTCTTTTTAATCCAATGGGATGTCCATCGACAAATGGTATTCCTTGCCACGTTTCTAAGTTTGTTAATGTAATGCATGGTATTTTTATAAAATAATTTAACTACAAATATTTTAAAACATTTTTTTTTCATCAAGACATTAAAATTATAAAAAAATATTTTCAAAAACAATTGAACTTAAAAACAAACACGCCCTAATTTATTTCTTGTAAAATTTAAATTTATTTTTTCTAAATATATAAAACAATCATTTAACCATTAATTGGGACATTTCTTACATTGCCTTAATTTGGTTAATGTTTCAAAACATATAAGACAAATATATAAATATTAAATAATATAAACATACAAGAATAACTTAAAGTAAAATTAATTGATAAAACATACCCGAAAAATATAACAATAGGGTCAGAATGTCAATGATAGCTTAAGAACAAAGGAGAGACAAGTTGCTCAAATTAACTTGTAAAATTAAACCTCATACTAAGCTTGACTACTCAAGTGCATCAAAGAATAAACCCTCTTTTTTTTTTTTTTTAATAAAGAAA
>Ga0307517_10009999_pt1 | contig 13349 bp, 8 predicted proteins | sample 23_EM_MG_FD_194515 | JGI IMG/M metagenome (GOLD analysis project Ga0307517, IMG submission 194515) | Populus trichocarpa ectomycorrhiza microbial communities from riparian zone in the Pacific Northwest, United States - 23_EM | ecosystem: Host-associated > Plants > Roots > Unclassified | place...
AATAAGTCTATAATCCATGTTTTAAGATCAAATATTTGCATTCACCTATATCTCTCAACTTTCTAGTTTATTCTTTGGTAAAATATCATTTGATTTTTTCTTGGTTTTCATATAAAATGATATTTTATTTTTTAATGCGTGCAACCATCTATGGTGTTTTTTTATTTAATAAATTTTATATGTATGTTTATTTTTACTATTATTTTATTAGATAAAAAATTATTCTAATAACAAAGTCATTAAACATAACTAAATAGATAGTATGTGGTGTGAAATTGAATATCTTGATTTACATCTATTTATCAATTTTTTAAATTTAATCTTTAGTTATTGTTAATGATTTTTTATATATATATATTTATTGACAAAAATAATTCTTAATTTATTTAATTAAATACTTGTATAAATTTTTAGAATTACACCTGCGATTTTTTCATGTCAAAAAATGAATTGAAAAAACCTCTATATTTATTTATTTTTGCTAAAAAATAAAAATACTGAACCCAAGACGAAGATAGCCAGTCAATACCCTAATCCCAGAAGCAAAAAAAATAAAGTAACATTGGTTTTAAATTAGAGAGAGGTGTTAAATGGATTTACACACAAAAGCCAGAATCCATGGCTGGCCTGCAAAAAACAACCACCACATGTGATAATCAACAGAACATCACATGTCATTAATGGACCATAATAACCATCTCCTCTTTTCCATTACCAGACATAAAACCTTCCCCCCTCTAACACGAGACAAAACAAAACAAGTAAACAACATCATAAAAAAGCAACTCGGTGGCTGCTGAAAGGGCCACTGTTACTCCACTTGTCTTCCATTCAACGTCTCATTATTTTTATTTTCCCTTCAATAAATCCTTTCTTTCATTCATTTATCTCAAAAAAAAACTACAACCCTTTGTTTAGATTTCAGCTTCTTCTCCTTCTCCCATGGCTTGTCTAAGCGATGAGACTTGGGTTTCATCAATGCTATCTAAACGATTATCTATCCAAGAAGGAAAAGAAGATGGAGTGAAGGAAGAGGAAACCACAAATTCTTTTGCTTCAGACTCTACAAATTTTCCCTTCGAGAAGGTTTTTCCTGTTTATGCGATGGGGTTTTTGAAGCCTGAATCAGACCCTGTTTTATTGCCGGCTGATTCCAGAGACCCCATCTGGGATGCTGTTAGAGAAGAGGCTAAGATAGAGGTAAACCCCCCCCCCCCCTGGTTTATTCATAATACTCGTTTCTTTTGATTCTTCAACGATTTTTTCTTGGCGGGTTATTGACGTTCAGTTTCAAAGTTATTTCTTTTTTATTATTATTAATTATGTTAAATTCTTGTGTGGCTGGATAGTGGATTAGACTGGAAAATGCTTAATCTTGATACTGGCTTGTTAAGTCTGAAAATGGATATTGAACTTTCACATATCCTTAGTAAAAGCTTGAGCTTTGGTATTTCTAAGTGGGAGAGTCTTTAATTTTTGGTTTCTAAGCTGTCTAAATTATTGTTAAGTGCAATGATGATTTAGTTGCTTCATAAGATCGGTGGAAGAAATTGAGAGAACACGAGAGATTGCCTTAAAGATTAATGATTGAAACAATTTTAATCAATTTTGGGAAATTGTGTTTGTTTCAGTTTATCTTTGCGTTATTTTAGAATTCAATGGAGCCTTGGAGAATATGCCAAGTAAAGATTTTATTTTTGTGATTATTCATGGAGACAAGGAATTCCTCGCCGCTGCTGTTTGTGCTGTACTCAAGAATTTTTTGTTGGATGAATATGTAATATGTTTTATTTTGAGGTCCAGCAATAGCATTTTCTTCCCGAAAGTAAAAGCTCCTACTGAGTACTTATATATATGCAATAAAACACTGCAGGCGGAAAAAGAACCGATTTTGAGTAGCTTTTTGTATGCTAGTATTTTGTCGCATGATTGCCTAGAGCAAGCATTGGCATTTGTTCTCGCAAATCGGCTGCAAAATCCTACTCTATTGGCAACCCAATTATTGGATACAATTTCTAATGTAATAATGAAGGATAGAGGTATTCAGCATTCTATTCGCCTAGATATGCAGGTAACTTATCAAATTCTCTGAATACATGCCTATGCTCACAGTGTTTGATTGACAAGAATAAAGAATCTTATCTTAACGTTGAAAATCTTCCTTCCCCTAGGCATTTAAAGACCGAGATCCTGCCTGTTTGTCATATTGTTCTGCTCTATTGTATCTCAAGGTAATTACTTTTTTCATGCTTTGATGCTGCAAGTGGTACTGTTGTGCTAAAACTTTTCCGTTGATCATATTTCTTTTTTGGGAGTTGGGAAACAAGGGTAGTATGTGTTCACCCTTAATCTGTCAAAGTCCTAGCTTATGCACTGATGTGAAAGTAAAGTGTTTGAATTGAAATAGGCAATACAAGCATCATGTGGCATGTCATGTTTCTTTTACAGGGATACCATTCCCTGCAATCCTATAGAGTAGCACATGTTTTGTGGAACCAAGGACGGACAGTACTGGCCTTGGCATTGCAAAGCCGAATCAGCGAGGTAGTTGGAAGATAATCTGTACTATTCTTTTCTTTCCATTTTTCTTATGGGGTGGTGTTTTCTTTTTTTCTCCTCATAATTTCACAATTACTCTGTCCAGGTTTTTGGCATTGACATACATCCAGGTATGTTTATATATTTATTTATTGCATGTTCCATGTCATTGTATTCTATAATACCCTGTTACTTAATTCTGGAAAAATCAGGGTGGGAAATTTTACTTAAGAGAGAGATATACTTTTGTTTGAAATTATCTAGAAAGCATGTTAGCATATTCAGGCAGTATATTAATGTTCCATTGCTGCAAAAGCAATTGTTGATAAATCATACTTCTTGAGGAATTTATTCTTGGAAGATGTTTTGCGCCTTTTTATTCATATCAAATAATAAAGATATTGTTTCTGACTGCTTGTAAGCCCAATATTTGACCTTTTTCATTCACTGGGCAGCTTCCAGAATTGGAGAGGGCATATTATTGGATCATGGGACGGGTGTGGTTGTCGGTGAAACTGCTGTCATTGGAAACAGAGTCTCGTTAATGCATGTAAGCCACCCTGATCCTTCCCTTCTACTGTTATTTAATGTAAGAATTAATCTGGGTACTATTATGTTGGTACCTGGCTTAATTGGGTGCATTGTGTTGTTAAGTTCTGCTACTAGTCACAGCACCAATTTTCCCACTCTCCTGAGAGTTTTCTATTTTATTTCCATGATTCTTGTTTACAGTTTTTCTCTTATTTTTATGTTGTTTGAGGTCTTGCTTGATAAGTTGCTGTAAATTCTATTGGGAAATGTCAAGATATTTTATATGGTTTACTTGTAAATTTGATTTGGTTATGTTACCACTTTTTTAGAGGACAAATTTTTCCAAGCATTGCCAAGTTTCAAAAGCTTTAGTTGCCTTGCACTGAATAGTAAAACCGTGTATTGAAAATTGTATCTGACTAATAAAGATGATTTAATATTTCAATAGATGGAGGAATGGATTCTGTAAAGGACAATGTGCATGGGACGCCTTGTTTATGGAACAGATTAAGTAGTCCCAGTTCATCCATATCCCAATATTGCAAATTCGGTTTAGAATATGTAGAAATTTGATGTTAGGACAGAAGCACCTGTTGGAAAAGAAGTATGCATCTAATGTATTTGAATGTACATTTGTACTGACCTTTTAAATAGGAATGAAAATTGAAAGTTCATATTGTGGTCAATGTTGGGACAATCTGATTTTTGCCACACGTTTATATCTTTTATTCTTTACAGATGCTAGCAAAGAATTCTTTGAACATGTGGCCGTCACTTTTAGAGATGGAAGATCCAGTCATAACTGGTGAGCACCACCTTTCTGTTTTTGTTTTTCATATTGTTTTACTGTAATTACGAACAACTAATCTGGAATTTTTGGATGCTGGTGTTGCTGGGTTTTTTTTTTCAAAGTTCAAATTATGCCGGATGTTTATGATAATTTATTGCTGGTTGCTAATGTATTCGCTTGTTAATGTTAACTTTTCTAGTGCGAACAGACTTTTAATTTGAGGTTTTAAAATTTAATTATGCATTTTGCATATTGCATTAATTTAGCACTTTGGGAAGTATATTAAAAGTTAGCTAATTTGCATCTCTGTGGGATTTTAATTAATGCCCAAATTCATGTCCAGATTTTAATTCATATTGAAAGTTAGTCAATTCATATTAAAAGTTAGCCATGTAAATTAGTTTAACATTATAAATGTTTAAAACCGAACATCAGTTTGCTTTAAATTTAAAAGCTTAATTTAATGTAAGGCAAAATCCATTTTCTTTGAAGTGAATTCCTGCCTTTTGGGATATTTTGTAATGAATGAAAGACTAAATCTGCCCAAACCGTAAGCCAATTTAAAAAAAACCAAAAAAACCCAAGGGATCATGTTTTGTAGATACAACATAGGCCTAAAACTCACCGGTCAGGGAAAATTTCCCATTATTTCTGTAAAGTTTTTAAATGACTTCATCAATTCTATTACAAGAAAAAGAGATATGTTCGCAACTTTCTTCAACATGTTGTTCACCTAGGTCAAACTACCTCCACGTCATCGTTAGTGGGAAATGTCAAAAGATTGGAAGAAATTGACCGATGCGATCTTACCAGCTTCCTTTTCCTATAATAATTAGGAAGAGAAATGTAAAACAAACAATTAAAATTTAAGGTATTTTTATTTTTAAGCATATTATTTGATGTTTATAAGATGCAAATAGCACTGACCCTCTCGTGTGATTACTTATTATACGAGCTCTTCAATTTTAGATTCTGGTGGTGAATCTCTTGTTCAATTTTGGAGTGCTCCGATACTCCAAAAAAAAATAATCTATTTCCCTTTGGAATGGATTTCCATCCAAGCAATTCATAAAATATCGATAGTGTTTCTATCTTTCAACGCCTCCTTCTCCCCTCGTTGGCCTAAAATCGAATAAAGCATATTGATGTGTATTGGAGTAGAAAAATACATAACAAAATGGTTGGAAAAACACTCTAGCTTGGTATAAGATACACCAGGTCCAATTAAAAGAATATCCGGAAGATCCAATCGTCTTATGGGTCTCAAAGAAATAAACATTTAATCGATTGGGCTTTCGCTACACTTGAGACCCAAAATCTAACCTCCAAAGTTAAAAACCCCAAGCCCGCCGGTCCGGTTAATCACATGCTCTGTTACTCCTTCATTATTCACGGTCACCGTCTCAGATTAAAAAAATAAGAAGAAAAATTGCCTAACATCGTCTTCCTCTTTCAACCAATTTGAAGAAAACCCTAACCCTAAAAGTTCAATCATGGCGTCAAGAAAGAAACATTTAGAAGGAATCGCATTACTCTCAATGTACAACGACGACGAAGAAGACGATGATGAAGAAATGGAAGATCTCGAACACCAACCAAACCAATCTAACGACATGGAGCAAGATACTCTGCACGACGATAACGCCATGCTTACCGAAGAATTCCAGGATACAGAAGAAGCAGAAGCAGCTACCGCTAGTCGGAATTCAACTCCCGAAGGAAGTCTTTTAAGGCCTTTGACGCCGCTGCAGCAGCAGCTGCAACAAGGAGGGACTATTAATTTGGAGACGAAGAGAAGTAGTAGTAGGAGAGGGAGACTTGCTATTGTTGATTATGGTCACGATGAAGTTGCCATGTCCCCTGAACCTGAGGTAATTCCTTTGGCTTTTAAGATCGTCTGTCCTTGTACTGGTTTTCTGCTACTTTTCTTGCTATCCTGTTTCTGTTGTGGGATTGACTGGGTTCTTGCTTTTGCAGGAAGGGGAGTTCGAAGAGGAGCTTCAAAGTGCCAATGGTATGCATTGCTCGTATTTTGGCTATTTATGGATCAATCTTTAACCGTTTTGTTTGTAATAAACCATTATAGTTTATTCCCCTGTTGATTGCGTGCAGTTATGCAGTTTGTTTTAAGTGTGATTTTGCTTGTTGCTAATGTGAATTTGTATTATCTGTGTTCAACAATTGTGAAGCTAAAGTGGGATTGAGATCAATGTTGTTGAAATATGTTTGTGATTGTTCTGAAGGAGGAAGTTAGGCCTGTTATTATTGTATAAAGACTTGATAGGACAATTAACATCGTGGCTTATGTCTTTAAGTTAGTGATTTTCCTCTTCTGTTGCATATGATTTGATGGCATTTTACTTTGGAAACAAGTGTTGTTGAGTGTTCTCAGAAATTGATGTAAAGAGGAATGAGTGCGTCTACAGGCAATATAAAGCTCCTGCTCATACTGCATTTTTTTGGACTACTGCTTTGTAATTTGCGTGCGATTACAATGAAATAAGGCAAATTCAAAGTTCTTATTGTTTCATAGTTAGAATGCTCAAGCTGATTATTGGTTAAACATCCATGTAACAGGTGCTATCCAAGAAAAATCTTCTCCAGCAACTGCTCAGATTTTATCTCCTAGTGTTCGAGCAACTCCACAGTCATCTGAACATCTAGAACCATCGCAACCTGGTGAAATAAATGATACCACTAAGGAATCAGAAGCTTTCAATGCTGAAGGTGCTAATGAGGTTCCTGCAGAGGGTGTTGATCTGTTGGATAAATTTCTTTCCCCACCACCTAAAGAGAAGTGCCCAGAGGACCTGCAAGTGAGTTTCTTTTATATCTGTTGTCAATAAGTGCTTTATAAATTTGCTACGTCTGGTGCTTCTGTCAACTTTGTTTACAAAGTACCCCTGTTATAAAATACACTACTTTCTGTGTTTCAAGAGATTTTTTTTCTTTTTTGAGCAAGTGTGAGTTGGGGACATCCTGATTAGGGTTCTATTATTACTTGTTGCTCCTGCCTATCTCGTTTGTTTTAAGTAATTTGGATCTCATTTTACAGTTTGGCTAGTATGTGTAATCTTGGATGATCCTTAGTTGATCTCTTTGTTGGTTTGCTACTGTGAATTATGTTAAAAAATGCCTTGGTTGATCCCTCCTATGTTGTTTGAATTATGGTTAAGGATGCATAATACCTTTCGGAACATAAAATGAACTGTGTGTTTCTTATATTCAGATGATGTAGCTTTAAATTATTGATTTATGATTACAATGCAGCACATTTTACATGCTCTGACTTATTTTCCCCTCTTCATGCTTGTTATTTGCAGAAAAAAATTGATAAATTTCTTGCTTTGAAAAAAATTGGGAGAAGCTTCAATGCAGAAGTCCGCAATAGGAAGGATTATAGGAACCCGGACTTCTTACTGCATGCTGTGAGGTATCAAGATATTGATCAGATAGGGTCTTGCTTCAGTAAAGATGTATTTGACCCTCATGGATACGACCAAAGCGACTACTATCTTGAGATAGGTTATTACCAGTTCTTTCCACAGTTGCATTGCTGTCTTTGACTTGTATTTTCTAATATGGGTTTGGTGTTCCTTTAATTGTGCTTTTAGTTTTGGCTAATTATGAAAACTGTATGTTTTAACTGAAGAAAACTACTGAAGCTTATGTTCTAAAACTGCAAATCTGCAATATTTTGATATGAGGGCTGTCATTTCTTGGTAATGGGAATGAACTAGTGGCTTCTTCTATCTCTTGCTTCAAAAATAGAAAATCATGTGAACTGAGTGCATTGTTAAATACCAGTCACTGAGCCTCTAATTCTTTCCTGTTGTTCATCACATCCTATGTAAATTTTTGCATGTACATGAGATTGCATTTTAATAGGTTCCATGCTTGCCATAACATTTTCATACATCAACCACAAGTCATATCATGAAATGTAACTTTTCATGGAATTTATATATTTTTTTGCGTACATTCATTGGATGTTTAAGTTTGTTTGTTTCCCTAATAAACAAATAGACTTGCATTTCTGGTTTGGTAGAAGAATTACTCTTAATAGGGCCTGTGGGTATGCCTTTATTTGTAATTGAAAAGCTTTCTTTGCTGAATCAATTTTTCTAGTGGCCGGTTGTTTTTCAAAGCTATCTTTTGAAGCCCTAATGTTTTTGCAATTAAGGTCGTCTTTTTGTTGAACATAATTTCCTGGCAATGACCTTTAGTGTTTTTGTATAATTTCCTGGCAATGACCTTTAGTGTTTTTGTAAATCAGAGGCTGATATGAGGCGTGAAAGGGAGAGGAAGGAGCAAGAGCTAAAGAGAAGTCCAAAGGTTGAATTTGTTTCAGGGGGAACTCAGCCTGGAGTGGTTGTACCTCCAACAAAGTTCAGTTTGCCTATTCCAGGTTTAAAAAAGATTTTGACTGTAGACATTGATTTTATGAGATATTTTTTCTTTGTGGCATCTCACTGTTGTATTTCGTAATGGTCTCCTTAACTTGAGATTATCTTTCTGGTGTTTCAGTTGTCACTGCTAGTGGGACACATTCATCTGCAAATGCAGCCGATGCAGCTCCCCGCGAGGGTAGACAGAACAAGAAGTCAAAATGGGATAAGGTTAATCTCTGCATGCATCTCATACATGTAAACTTATGGTTGCGCTGATGTTGAGGAACTGGCATTTTTGTTGGACTACTCTATTTGCTTTCAGGTGGATGGTGATGGAAGGAATCCTTTACCAGCTGGTGGACATGATTCTTTAGCTGCTGCAGCAGCTCTGTTATCCGCAGCTAATGTTGGTTCTGGATACACGGGTTTTGTGTAAGTTCCATTAGATCCTTTAAACAATTTATTCCTGTTCATATTTCATTCAGCACCTTTCCCCTCACCTCTATGTCCTTGAGTTTCTGTTTAAGTGCTTTGATTTGATCACAGTATTGAGGTGATTAGGATTGCTTTGATTATTGTACATAGATAGTAATTGGATTAGAAGAACAGCCAGCCCTTGCAGGGGAGTGAGTTTTCTGGTGTTTTTAGTATTAAGAATAAAAGTTTGGAATGAACTGTTTATGGTGAGAAATTTATAATGTTATATTTGGTTACTTTGAGCAAGATTTATTATTTAAAGCTTTCAGGAAAACAAAAAATAAAAAAAAATCTAATTCCTTAAACCTCTTAAGAATATGGGTATTCTTAGATAGCTATTGGCGATCATGACAGGATTCCATATGCTACTAAACAGCCACAGAATACTCCAGCTATGTGACTTGGGGAGCAGAATGCTGTTTGTCCGTTCAATATCCTCACTAGGGTCCCACAGATTTCTCATTGCATACATTAATACAAAAAAGGAACACGGCTATAATGTGCAAATTCACAGACTGACTAGAACTTTCTTAGCCGTGTCCGACTTCTAAGTTAAAGATATTGATGATGCATAGTGATCCATTTTCATCCTGGATGGCAGGCAGCAGAAACGGCGAGAGGCAGAAGAAAAAAGATCTGGAGAAAGGAAGTTGGAAAGAAGATCTTGAGCACTCCTGCGGAGAATTCACTACTATACCATTCATGGGATGGACAAATTTGCTCGAGGCAACATAGCTTTGTTCTTGTTCACATGCTAATTTTTATAAAAGAAAACTGTGTTTAGTTAAAGATAATTTTTGTAATTTTCAGCTTGAAGTTGAAATGTAATATAGCTTATAGCATGAGTTCGAATTTCCTTTGCTTGCTGCGCACGTGAATGTGATCAGCTGAAATTTCAGTTTTGACTGCTTTTTGCAAAGAGCAACAGGAGGTATATAGCATGGTTGCATGGTACCCCGTTACTAACCTATGGCTGGAATGACTTTTCCTATATTTGGCCGATTTCTTTCGCAATCCAAATCAACTGTCTACAGGTGATGTAATTGGGGCGCAGCTGTGCTGTGCTGTGCTGTGCGGTGTATAAAGGGGAGGTTTTTGCTCTCCAGCTTTCCTCCTCTTTCTGGCAGGGCTCGACTCTAGTCTAAATTAAAGCCAAATTGGCAGAAAGCAAACACTCGACAAGAAAACTGGTCATTAAAAAGTGATTCTTTTGGAATGAGCAGGAATAAGCACTCATGATGAAACCCTTTATTTCAAGTCAGAATCATCCTTTACATTTACACTCCAAAGTTCAAGCCGAAATGAATCCCTTGGTGAAATGGCTCAAAAGGAGGCATGGCATGACCGTTTACATGCTTCTCATTCGGTCTTTTCTTCCTCATTTCATTTTTCTTTGCCCATTATCATAGCCACCGGGGGGTGGGGGCATTTTATTGTATTCACGTAATCTTATTAGTGATTTTTTAGATTTATCTTAAAAAAATACAAATACAAAGAGGAGAGAATATAAACCCATGATCCTCGACCTTAAAAAAACAGAGAAAAGATGATGAAGAATATCTTTATTTATGATTTTTTTATAAAAATATACATAAAAATTAATTAATAGGATATCATTAATTACTTCTGCTCATTAGCATCATAAAATTTCTCATAAAAAAACCCGGCCACTAGACCAAATTATTCTTGCCTCCATTCATTTCTCGGATACATGAAAGCTTTTATTTCATTATAGCATGATTTCATAAATCTAGTTCCATTGAAATACGATGTTTGGTTATTTGAGTCTAGTCATTGCATTCTTAGTTTGAGATTCGCAGTCAACATTACTCGGCTAAAGGAACACCTTGTTACATTTTTAGCTCCTATTAGATTATTACCCCTGCTAAGTTGCGAGTCTAATAATTTTTTTAACGTAAAAGAATTATATAAATGTTGTTAATATGTTTTTTTAGCAAAAAAAAATTTAATTATTTACAGATTAATTTGATATGATTTGGTTGATTTAATAGATTAATCCAAATAACTGATAAAAATATAATTTGACTTAAAAAAAATAGAACATCGTTTTTAAAATATTGAAATGACAACATATTACATCGATTCAGATCAACTCGGATTAACCTATCAAATTTGTTACCCAAGTCATGAGACCCTGATAACCCTATAGAAAAAATAAATAAAAAACAATAAACCCAATTATTAATTAATCCAATGTTGAATGATGAAATTAAAAAATAAGTTGAGTCAACTTTGGTTAACCTGTCAAACATGGATCATAAGACCGAGATAACCCCATAAAAAACAAATCAAAACAAATTATGAAACTTGACTCCTAACTACCCTAATGTTGAAGAGTGCAATTTAAAAAAAAAACACAAAAAACCATCTGATTCAACCCGAGACAATTGATCAAACTCGCGATCCGAGTCATGAGACCATAATAACCTCATAGAATGCAAACCGAAACAAATTATGGAGCCTAATTCTTAATCAATCTAATATTGAAGGATAACATAAAAAAAATTAAGAAAAGAACAAAAAAACCCGAGTTAATTAGCTTAACTGTGTGATTCAGGTTGTAAAACCGTGATAACCTCATAAAAAGCAAAAAAATAATAATTATAAATTCTAATTCTCAATTAACCCAATTTTGAAGGATTAAATTAAAAAAATCAAATAAAAAAGGACAAAAAAATAACCCGAGTAACTAGAGTTAATCTACCAAACCCGAGTTAGGAGATCGGGATAACCCCATAGAAAGTGAATCAAAAAAATTATAAAGTCTGATTCCCAATCAATCCAACATTGAATGATGAAATTGAAAAAAATAATAAAAAATGGACAAAATAATAAGCCGAGTCAACACAACTAACTTGCAAAACTCGCGATCCTGATCATAAGACCGGGATAACTTTATAAAAAATAAATTAAAACAAATTATAAAGCTCTATAACCAGTGAATCCAATACTAGAGAATGAAAATAAAAAAAAAAGTCCTACAAAACTATAAGGACCAAAATGAAAAAATTCTGGGCTTTTCACTGTTCATTTAATATCTTCATTGAAAAAGCAAAGCTCTTAATTTTTAGAATGTATCAATACCATGATTCCTTTCAAGTCAAACAGGTGTGCGTGAAAGTGGAACACATCTCGTTTACATGGGATCTTGATCCTTTTTTTCAAGAAGAATTCTGAGCATCTTGGCCTTTCATTAAAATGTCCAGTGAATCTGAATCCAAGGAACAACTTTTATGTTTTTGAGCATCGATTTTGTAACCAGCTGATGCTCGTACGTTGATCACAGGAAATTCTTGAGCCGACTCCTAGAATGTGCTTTTGCTTTTATAGCAGAAAAACATCTCACAGAATGACCGACTGTTGAACATGTATTAGAAGCTAGAAATATAACAATGTCACACTCCACCAAACAATGGAGAGCTTCAAAGAACATGCACTGACTGTCCAGAAAGAATATTCTACATTACCTTTCAAGCTTTGAACGTGATTTTATTCTCACCGTAGTTTCAAAAATACAGATCCAACGTCTATATTTAAATGCAAAAGTTTTGAGGTTTTAGTTGACAAGTTGATAAATTTTTTTGAGTGTCAAATATTTAATAATGTTTATCACCTTGAAGATATTGTGAGAAAATATGAAGTGAAGCCTGATTATCATCTTAAAATAATTATTAATTAAGAGGAGAAGGTGCAAATTGTACGAGTAGTGGGTGTATATATGTATGCTTCTTTGGTATCCCGTAGCAATTACACTTATTTTGATCTTAATATTGTTATATAATTAAATCATGCAGGTTTAATAGAGGTTATTATATGATTAAGGTTTTTTTATATGAATATATGATTAGGTTTAATTAATGCATATATGGTAGGTTAACTAAAAAGCAAGGATGAAAAGAAAAACTTATTTTTCATGGATGATTTATTTATGGTCATAAATAATATTAGATAATATATCTATTTCAATTATTCATGTTTAATTATCCTTGAGAAAACATAAAAACCTTTTTCTCTCTATATTTTTATATTAAGCCGAATCAGAATTTTTATTTTCATAATTGATTTCATTCATTTCATCAATGTTCTAAGTTTTCTTTACTTAGCTTAGACCATAAACAAAACCCTCATTTTAATTACTTAACTTGTACATTGCATATTAGTTGATTTCACCAAATTAACATATTTCGTCCTTTTTTACTTGATTTGGTTTAGGTCCTGTTTGTTTGTTGAAAAGTAGTTTTTTTTTTTTAAAATAAATTTCAGAAAAGTGAATTTTGGGAAAGTGAATTATTTTCCGATGTTTGGTAGTATAATGAAAAATAAGTTGGAAAACACTTTCCAGTGTTTGGTTATGTCATGGAAAATGAGTTGAAAAATAACTTATTAATGTTTTATTTTTTTTCTGGAAAATAACTTATTAATGTTTTATTTTTTTTCAAGTTTATTAAAATAATGAGGAACAAATCTTACAAATTAAAAAGTTGAGTGAGAATGAAATTGAAAAAAAAAATATAATTTCATAAATTATCTCAAATAAAATAAATAATAATCAAAATAATAGAGATCAAATCTAACAAATAAAAAAATTGAAAGATGAAGAA
>Ga0307517_10010000_pt1 | contig 13349 bp, 11 predicted proteins | sample 23_EM_MG_FD_194515 | JGI IMG/M metagenome (GOLD analysis project Ga0307517, IMG submission 194515) | Populus trichocarpa ectomycorrhiza microbial communities from riparian zone in the Pacific Northwest, United States - 23_EM | ecosystem: Host-associated > Plants > Roots > Unclassified | place...
CAGGATGAGAGGGATGAGGTCTGGGAGGTTGTCTAGGAGGAGGAGGAGAAGGGGGGGAGTTTGCTGGGTCGGATGTGTGCTCTGTCATGGTGTTTGTGGGGAGGCAGTTTTGAGGCAGCCTAGATGGGGCTAGATCTTCAGGGAAGGAAGGCTGCACTGGTTCGATGTCAAAGAGTGGGGGAACAGCAGAGAGGATGGGGGAATCGGTTAGCAGCTCTTTTGAGCCAAGGGAGAAGGAAGGGAAAGGGAAATGTGGAACTAGCCGGGTCTGAAAAATGAAGGCCACCGGGGAGGTGTGTGTAGAGAAGATTTATTTACAGAGAACAAAGTTCCTTGACGGCGGCTTGGTGTGAAGGAGATGGATTTAGGGTTGCTCTGATACCATGATAGAATTCATTTTCCTGGCTGTCATTCATTTGAAAGCTGATATAAATACATGACAGTGGAGAGTCTAGGTGGCGCATAATAGATTTATTTACATATTCTAATAGTACTGATGTTGCCACTGGGCGGAGCTGAAGGTGAAGCCACCTAGAACTCTTGTCTAAAGAAAAATGTCGGGGAAATTGAAGTGTCAGCACCCCCTAAAAAATAAAATATTTTTCTCTATTTAACTCAAATTAATAAAAATATATTTCCGGTGAAAAAAACAGACTTCCCATTTTAATTCTCCATACTAATTTCAACAACCCAAGGATGAATGCTGGATGGTCTAAAAAAAAAACACAAATTGACAGATAGGAGATTCCTATCCACTCCCGACATCCAAACGCGGCCTTATGTTTATAAGAAACAAGAGAAAGCAGAGATAAGAAGAGTGGTGTTGGACTCTTGTGTCCTAATTATCTCCAGTCATCCGTCACAGAATATTCCTAACGGCGACCAAACAAATCCTCATTTCCGAAACCTGACAAAAGCCTTTCTTTACTTCTATTACAGTATTACTTGCTAATTTTTTTATCCTGCTACATTATTATTATTATTATTATGAGAATTAAATTCTACCAAACAAATCCTATACTATTATCCTCAATTTTGTAAATAGAAGGAGATAAAATCCTATTTTTCTACAAAATAAACAGATTATTTTCTATATCTGAGCAAAGAGATGTGAAAGTTTTCTCATTTCCCCCCACCCAGAGAGCAAAAGTCACTGCCAAACAAAGACTCAGCTATATCTTGTAACAGACAAGAGTCACCAAAACTACATGATCTGTTTTTTAGCACCCCAGCTGCTGTCTATCTAGTTTCTTCCCCAATTCTCCCTCGCTCTCTCTCACGCGCTCTTGTCTGAACCAATTTTCCATTTAAAGGGGTAAGTGCAATTGCCTCTTCTCTTTTATTCTCTCTCCCTGCTTTCTTAATTATACTTGGAGCAAAACTGGGTATGCGAAGACTTCCTTGCTTCAATCTTGAGTTCCAAATTGCATGAAAAATTGAATCTTGAGCTTCTTCCATCAAGAAAGAGAAGAAAAAGGAATGAACTTTGATTATGCGTTTCGTTTCTTGGCTTTATGACTGTTTTTGTTCTGCAATCTTATTTCATTTTCTTCTTCTTTTTTGTTTGCAGGGCTGTTGTTACAGTTGTTATAGCTGTTGAATTTGGTTTTGGAGAAATGAGTGCATTGAACTTGAGCTGGCATAGTAAATCATTAGACTCTCAAGTTGCCTTGAGATGTGGCGCTTATCCTACTTGTTCTCACCAAACTAATGCACTAGCTTTTAGAGGCAGTGAATCAATGGGCCATTCTTTGAAATTCCCATTTGGAAATTCTTCTGCTAAAACAAGACTAAGGAATCATATCCGCCCTCCTTTGCGGGTGCGTAGTTCTCTACACTACAGGGTATTATTTAGTTGCCAATCAATACGTGAAAATTTGCGGTGATCTTTTGTCTACGCTGTAGGTTGTCTGTGTGGACTATCCAAGACCGGACCTTGATAACACGGTGAATTTTTTAGAAGCTGCCTTGTTATCTTCATCCTTTCGTTCTTCTCCGCGTCCAGCTAAACCATTAAATGTTGTCATTGCTGGTGCAGGTGATGAAATCTTATCCTTTTTTTGTATGGGAAAAAACTGTGTGTTGATTATTTAGATCGATTTCTATCTATCTGTAAAAAATTTTCGTTGAAATATTGTCCTCGTGTTTAATTAATAATTTTGAAGCTCGTACTTTCACAAGATTTTTGCATGTACTCTTGAGAGATTGTGCGATACTTATTTGTGTGTGTGACTAAAAATTTTCCTTATTTTTTCAGGTTTGGCGGGTTTATCGACTGCAAAATATTTGGCAGATGCAGGCCATAAGCCTATATTGCTTGAAGCAAGAGATGTTTTAGGTGGAAAGGTTTTTACACTGCTCTATTTTTACCCACTTCTCAAGTTGACAACACACTTGTGCTTGCTTATTTTTCAATTCATTTGTTATTTCTCTTAGGTTGTTTTTTGTCCTATCGTCATTGTCATTACAATATAATTTATAATTTCTTGTTGTGCTTGATGATGTAAATGTTAATAATCTGAAGGGATATTGTGTTCTTATATTTGTCTAAATGGTGTACAGTAAATCTTAATAATGAAGTAGGTTACTGTTTTCCTCACTCTTTCCTTGGGATGAAACAATGCAAGGATCTCATCTTCCGCTTTGTTCATTAGATCTATCTTTTTTGTTATTTTATCAACTGATATTTGGCCTGTTTTCTGATAGGTGGCTGCATGGAAAGATGACGATGGAGACTGGTACGAGACAGGCTTGCATATATTCTGTAAGTTCTCATTACTAGTAAAAGGAAATCGGGGATAGAATTTGAAGCTTGGTTTTTTTCTCTCTCACTTCATATGCCTGTTCATTAGGTAAGATAGGTTCAAATTCCTTTGTGAATTCTGCTGCGTCTTCACTTTATAATGCCTTTTCAAATTCATCCTTACTTTATTTGCTCTTTAATGTGTTTTTGTGGAAAGTACTAAACATACCCCTGCTTTATGGTTTTTCTGTTCCCATTCTGGCTATTGTAATCTAGCTGTTGATTTTTATGCTTCATGAAGTTGTTTCTTTCTTTTTTAGGTGTTTACCTTTGGTGATTTTATCGTTGATCTTATTGAATCTTTGTTTTGTTTCTTGCAAGTTGGGGCATATCCAAATGTGCAGAATCTTTTTGGTGAACTTGGTATCAATGATAGGTTGCAATGGAAGGAGCATTCTATGATATTTGCAATGCCAAATAAGCCAGGAGAATTCAGTCGATTTGATTTTCCTGAAGTTCTCCCTGCACCATTAAATGGTAAGCAACTTGTGTGTGCAAATAAAGAATTAAGGACATTTGTTTGATATTATCCCTTCAAATATTGAGGCTACTGTTTTAGTGGCAAAAGGTAAGACGGAGCAAGTATGTACTGTCAATTCTTCAATCAGTAAAGCCTTTATGATGTCATACGGACTTCTTAGCAGATGGTAGGTGTCATCCAGCCTCAAAAAAATCACCATGTTCTCATGAACAAGAATGAACAGGTAGAAAGATGAGAGATTTGGTTAAAATTAAGTACATCTACAGAGAGGTGGAGGTGGCTCTCTGAACTAATTCATAAGCCAATGCATTTTATGCTTGTTTTCTGTGCTGTAAAACCATTCCACTTGTTACCTGGTAGGGGTCAGTGAAACATAGTCCTTGGGTTTGTTTCATGTGACCACATTGAGCCACCATACTTCACATCAAAAGGATGTTTATTCTTATAAAATTCATGTTTAGTCGAATTTCCTCAACAGTGCACCGCATCTTTCTATTTTCCCCTCCAGATTTACCTTATATTTGTTGGAAATGTATTGGCAGGGATATTGGCCATTTTAAAGAACAATGAAATGCTGACTTGGCCAGAGAAAGTGAAGTTTGCAATTGGGCTACTGCCAGCAATTGTTGGTGGACAAGCTTATGTTGAGGCTCAAGATGGTTTAAGTGTTCAAGAGTGGATGAGAAAGCAGGTATACTTTAGCATGCCAAAATCAATAATGTAGATGCGTAAGCAGCTCATGCACACAGGAAGTCCCTAGCTTATTTGTTATAAACTTAACCATTTCCTCAGTTGGAACAATACTAGGAGATGTAACTTATTTAGATAGACCAGAAGCAGCCTTGCACATATAGTTTAACACTGGAACTTCAAACCAAAGTATTTATCAGCTTTCTTGCCAGAACATACGAAAATAGAATTTCATGCTAACTTTTATGCTCTTGAAATCATGAGCATTAATTAGACCTGGCATGTAAATGCTATATTTATTATGAAATCATTTGGTAGGATTTTCTATGGCTCTTGGATACAGATTCGTGCTTAGAGGTACAATATGTGTGTGAATCTTACCACTGATGTTTATCTTGCTCAATGAAATCTTGAATTGGAAAATATCAGTGTTGGAAGATGAGGCTTATGTGATATGGTTGTTATGTTTACAGTATCCTGAGGTGAAGGCTTCAGATCAGAGAACCTTCAGCTTCCCTCCTCTCTACCCTCCTTTTAAGAAAAAGAATTTAAGCGAAGATTTCATTCTTTAAAGTACATAGCTTACTATCTTATAGTTCCTAAGTATATTTCACATGGGAATTCCTCGTAGAGAATTGCATAACCTTGTAAAGAAGGATATCACGTTTTGCTTTTTAATTCATTCTCGGGGTGTGTTTTTCTAATTAACCTTATTAACTAACAGATCATTTGATAATTTTAGTTTTTGAATCAAGCTTTGGTTTGTTTAATAGAGTTCTCATTAACTTATCCAGTCTATATGAAATTGGAATATAACTTGACATACACAATTGACCTTTTGTTTTATCTTTTTGTATTTTAGGGTGTACCTGATAGAGTGACTACTGAGGTGTTTATTGCCATGTCAAAGGCTCTAAACTTTATTAACCCAGATGAGCTTTCAATGCAATGCATTTTGATAGCTTTGAACAGATTTCTTCAGGTATGCTAGCTACTTCCTACCATTTCCCTTGGATGTTGTATGAAAAATTTAAGTACTCCATGTATAGGATAGGAAATGGGAACTCAGCTTTGATCTTTGGTGAGATTTGTTATTTCAAGTACAGTATGGTTGGAATTTAGAGCAAGTTTTTGGTTATTTTATGCGTGTAAATCATAGTGCCTTAGGAAATCCACATATTTGTAAATAGGAACCTCAGGTTATACCTGTCATGATTCCAAACAATAAAAAAAATTTCTACAGGGATATCGAAGTTCATTCCCCCCTTTTTGGTTCTCTTGAGTCAATTTAGTTTTTCAAACTATTTTTGTATCTGAATGAATAGAAATCACTTCTGTCCTTTTATTATTTTTCTTCCCATTTGTGGACAAGGGTTATCATAGAAACCATAAACTTTGGGGTGTGATGATCTTAAGTGAACTCACCAATGTCCTATAACTAAGCACATGAGTTCATTATCTCCCATTTCTAATTTTTCTCAAGTTGCTTTGGACTAAAAATTGAATTTCTCTTGATTTCTATCACAACCCTAAAAGCAGGCACATGACTAGCATGAGGGTCTAGGCTAGCTTGATTCTCGCAACCCTTGGAACACATACACAATTAAACATAAAACTTATGTAAACAGGATTAACATATCATATATAACATAAAGCTTATGTAAACAGGAATAAAATATCATATATATGTTCAAAACACACTAAAGTTTCCTATACATGACACATTTCATACAAAAGCCCTAAACTAATTGTAATTGTGGAACTTTAGTACCAAGTTTACATAGCCAAACCCAAACTTTGTACAATCAAATCGGGTGGCATGAAAAAAAAAACCCACAAGAAGAGGAACTCAGCACACCGACTTGTAGTCATATGAAACTTGACTTGCCAACAACTTTACACCTGAAAAAGACAAAATAATAAAGGGGTGAGTTTTCCACAATCCAGTGAGCAAATAATACAAAATATACAAGAACGAGGACAAGCATAACGCAAACATCTAACTAACTCATTTAATAAGCTATCATGTTCATGCTTAACATAACTTATAATACTTAACCAAAACCATATAGCTTATACTTGCTTTCTCTCGGAGTACCACATATCAAAAAAACATATGAAAGAAAGGAGAAAGAAGTTACTTTCCCATGTCACATGTCCCAATAAAAGAACCTTTGTCAGGTAGGTATCATACATGCCTATCCATGTGTTGGCCAACACACGGGACTAGCTAAGGCATACAAACTTTTCTATGTGCACATACGCTAACATGTCCCTGTTAGTGATAGGTGTCCTGATAATATGTAGCTTTGTAAAATCCATATATCATATGAAAATTAGTAATCAAATCCATTAACCAGAACCTTATTTTGTAAGATATTCACAAATCGAATCATAATCCATACTTCATCAATTAAGATAACTAATCACATGCAAATATACATATACTAACTAAAGGAACTCTTTTTATGCTGCACATACATGATTTAATTTAAAAGAAAAATGATTTTAAAATTTGAAGACTTAAGGTGCGTGTCCTCGGAACCTAAGCTCTATGAACATATAAGATTGAATTTTCAAATTTACTTAATTATATTCTTAATACTTGAACAAAATCAAAATGAAAAATAACTTAAATATAACTTAAAATCAAATTACATGTCAAAATTCCATGTCAAGATATTTTTAACTAACACCTAAATGCATATTCTGAATTATTTACTCACTATATATAGTCAGAAAAAGATTGAACTCGAACAACATATAACAATCACATTGGTATTGATGAAGGAGCTCCGAAGCACCTAACTCAAAATAGAATAAACTTCTGTAATTTTAATTCACTTTTTTTTTTAATTTCTGTTTCCTTTATATTTCAAAGGTAGAAGTATACTCTGTAAGTTTGAAGAGAGTGCTAAACTTGTAAATAATTCAAACTTGGTGAAGTGACCATTTTCCTTGCAATTTCATTTTGTGACCTACAAATGATGTATTTGGGTTCATTAATAGGTCTATACATGATTGAACATACATGCTCTATATTTTTTATAAGCTATAAGAAAACATTTTTTCTAATAGATGGAATTTTGTCAATCGTCAACAGGAGAAACATGGTTCAAAGATGGCTTTCTTGGATGGTAATCCCCCAGAGAGGCTCTGCATGCCAATTGTTGATCATATTCAGTTGCGTGGTGGTGAAGTCAAGCTTAATTCTCGGATAAAGAAAATTGAGCTAAATGATGATGGAACAGTGAAGAGTTTTTTACTAAATACTGGGGATGTGATTGAAGGGGATGTTTATGTGTTTGCCACTCCAGGTATACTTGATCTTTCCCATTACAATATATAGCTAGTATAATTTTTAATTCCTGTTCTCTAATATCGATAATGTATGTTGCTCCAACCAGTTGATACCCTGAAGCTTCTTTTGCCTGATAACTGGAAAGAGATTCCTTACTTCAAGAAACTGGAGAAATTAGTTGGAGTTCCTGTTATTAATGTTCACATATGGTTAGTGATAGATTCCATTTTCATGAATAAGCAAAATAATGACAATACTCTGCTAGTGTTCTTACTACCATCATGTTATATCAGTAGCTTTCTTTGTTCAGCTTTCTGGTTTTGACTACCTGCGGTTTGCTGCAAGTGGTAGCACCTCTTTGCATTATGTGAGAAGGTGCTTGGTTTGAGTCACGATTCTTCATATTTTCTGTTTCCCAATGGTGGAAGTTTAGCCCCACGACTTTCATGACTGGTCAATTTAGTCCCCTTTCTTAACTAGTAACATCTAATAACTAACTCCCATAGTTGTACCCAAAAAAAATAATCTTGGTTTGGCAATGTTGAGAGATGGAAGGAATAACTTTATGAAGGAAGTTTATCGCATTTGTTAGAATGATCTTGTTATGTGTTGCTTATGCACCATGGGAACATTCTTACCAACTGTATAATTGAGTTCATCAATCATGTTTCCTCAATTTCACAACACTTTATTCTGAAAAAAAATCATTACAATTTTAACTTTTGTATCATGGTACTCGTTAGTTTTTACACTGAAGTCAATACCTATGTTTATGCATCTCTGTTTTTAAAAAGTTCAAACTTTAGCTTGATGTTTCTTCGACAATTATTTTTATTGCAGGTTTGACAGGAAACTGAAGAATACATACGATCACCTACTTTTCAGCAGGTCCTGAACCTTTATTTTGTATCAATTGATTTGCTTAAAACATATATATGTTTATTGTCAAAGAACCACTCAACCCAAAAGCTTATATTTTAGGCGTCCTCCCAATAATGATTTCATATTGTATTCTCTTACACCCCCCTCATGTATGTCCTCTAGACTTGAAATTTGAGCAAGCCCACCACTCTCTAACGGGTTAAGAACCACTCAACTGAAAAAAAATCTGAAGCTCTTAAGTAAGGCCCCATGAATGGTTTTACTTTATATTTTTTTTATTGCATATAAGGCACCTACACACACCCACACCCAAGCACATGTATGGTTAATGCTTCTCTTATGCTCATTGGGGACTCAAAAGCTAGGAATTCCATGAGTGATTAAGTTACTGAACCATTGTTTTGAATTTCTCTAAATGATGTAATATGAATCCAATTTTGGAGAAGCTTTCCCCCATAATAATTTATAGCCAGAAATTTAGAATTAATAGTACCACCAATGATGTTGAAATTGGAGTTAGCAGATCTGTTGCCCTTTCAAAAGTTTTTTGTTTCATAGAATGTTGTCGGGGTTCCTAGAATTGCACTTTCAATTAAGAGTCCAATTTAAAACATGTATGATTGACCCCGGAAGGGTTTACTGAGAGCTTTAGTCAAATTTGCTACTGGATTTTTGGAGCTTGGACTTGATATTCTTCCACTGCCAATTTTGTTTGCCCTGGTGTCGAGTAGAGTTTTTCTTTCGTTTACGTTTGATGTTTTTCCGGTCCAACTATATGTTAAGTCTGATTTTTGGTAATTACATTTCCTTTCTCTTTCTTTCCAAAATTAGAGTCACTCTATCTCCCAACTAGTTTTATCTCTCTTTTTTATGTTGTGCAGGAGTCCTCTTCTCAGTGTGTATGCTGACATGTCTCTGACATGTAAGGTAAAATTGTACTTCAATGATTTCATTACACAAACCCACACATGTATATGCATGTGTTGTAAAATTCATGCACGAACATATGCTGAGTTGTGTCCTTGGCCATGACTGTGCTAATATTTTCATATGGATTAACATAATTTATTGTAGCAGTATCCGGTCTTCATAGAATTTCAGGTACCAGGTTAACCAGTGCAAACTTTTTGTCATGTTCTAGACAAAATGTTGAACTCACCCACTCAGGTCCATTATAAATGGAAAGCATCATACTATTTGCGCATGATGGGGTCTTTGGCCAGCTATTGGTTAAAATCTTAAGCAACTGCTGCTGTTATGTCTCCATTCAGACAATGCATAGGCGTGTTTTATTACTTCAACTGATCAAATCCTCAAATGCATTAATTATGTTCCCCCTCCCCGCCCATAAAAATAGTACTTTTAAGTCAACTGTTTAACTCATTATTTACTGTTGGTACAGGAGTATTATGACCCAAATAAATCTATGCTGGAGTTAGTTTTTGCGCCTGCTGAAGAATGGATTTCACGCAGTGACTCAGAGATTATTGATGCTACAATGGGGGAACTTGCAAAACTTTTTCCTGATGAAATATCCGCAGATCAAAGCAAAGCAAAAATCGTGAAGTATCATGTTGTTAAAACTCCAAGGTTAGACTGCAAACCCTTGCATTTGGAAATACTCCATTGAGGGTGATGGAAGAGGGATTCCCTGCTCTCGTGTGACTGAAATAATGCATTGAAGTTGAATAACTGACCTAGTGGCATAGCATCTGACCTTTCATCGATCTTGCAAAAAAGTTAACAACGCCATCCAGCAGGACCAGCACCCTGAGTAGTACAGTACATCAGTGCTTCTGATTGGTTTTCCAATTTCTAATTTACCTAGAAAACCTTAACTGGTGAATGATACTACTACTTGAATCTTCCTTTCCCCTCTAAGACCTTTCTGATAAATGTCTCAGGTCGGTTTACAAGACTGTCCCAGATTGTGAACCTTGCCGTCCCTTGCAAAGATCTCCGATAGAGGGTTTCTATTTAGCTGGTGACTACACAAAACAAAAGTACTTGGCTTCAATGGAAGGTGCTGTTCTATCAGGGAAGCTTTGTGCACAGGCAATTGTACAGGTACTCACTGTCTGATCTAGTATGTTCTTTCTGTCATGTCCACTTGTCCCGAAAATTTCAGTTTAGGGGATGGTTCAAACTGATAACTTGTATGTTTTGCTAAGTTGTGCAGATAGTAACTGTTCTCAGCTCAGAATTGAATAACGTAAAAAAAAATCAGAAAGGTTGTAGTTGTGGACTTGTCTGTGCCCACAACAATAAAGAAACGGAAAAGGAATTCATGTATGAACAAGAAATAAAAATGATAATGAAAAACGAGAAGGGAAGCATTGTGGCTAATGTTTTATAGAATACAAACTGATAAAATGCATCGACTTATATGCAGGATTATGAGCTCCTGGTTGCTCGGGGGCAAGGAAGGTTGACTGAGGCAACCATTACTTAACAACTCTGGAATTACAGGGCATTGGTCTAAAGAATTAGGGCAGGTGGTTCGACAAAAAAAAAAAAAACTTCCTGAAGCTTTCCATACATGCTAGAATTTGTAAAGCTCTTAAATGAAACGAATCTCCTCAATTGAAAACCTTCCGTTATATTAATATATGGCATCGTCTTCACATGATAGAATAATCATCTTCCTTTTTGTTCTTTTTTTTATTATTATTCTATTCGCTTATATATCCATCGAAATTAAATTTATTTTTGGATGATTTTAAAAGTACATTTTTCACATCGGTCTGAGAAATTTAATAATTTTTTTTTTCTGGATATTGACTTTGAATTCATGAAGCAAAGGAAGGGAATGAGTCTTAACCTTCTTCTCATTAAAATTTAATATAATAAAATATGAAAAGCAATTGCAACTGTATTTTGTGAGAATGAAATTGTTGATGACATGTAAAATCAAAATAACTATTTTTTAAAATTTATATCCAATTTTTTTTTTTTAGCATCTGAATATTATTTTGAATCCTGTGCGTGTAATCACCTTCTTCAAAGGCTTCATTAACAAGAAAACAAGTAAGGGCGCCATTGCCTCTCTTCTCCTTAGGTGCTTATGCGCCGGTCTGCATAATAAAGAACTTGGTATGCTGATCATCATGACAGACGCGGGTTTCCTTGTTAAAAACCATGCATGGACCTCTCCTTAATGGTAGCCACACTGAATGAGAGTGTGATCAATCTTAAATTCTAAAGATATGATCACTAGTGTGTGTGTGTGTTTAAATACAAACAATCAATATACTTAAATTTCTTGATACAGAAATTAATTAATTCCACCGAATCCTTTTGTTTTATATCAGTCTTTCAACATCATAGAAACCTGTGAAAAAAAGGTAAGAATTTACATAAGAAAGAAAAGGCAATTGTTATAAGAAGAAGCTCTCTCTCTCTCTCTATATATATATATATGGAAATTTTAGCTTAAATCGTTACTAATAATTTTACGTAGTTTTTTCAGTAAAATTGTTATTTCACGGGAGACTGTTGATTAGCAAGGAGGAGCATGGGTCTTCTTGGAGCAGTTTTTTCAATTGTGAATGCACTAGTTCTACCAATACTAGGGTAATTTCTAGTATGCACCTATATCATTCTTGATTATTATTTTATTTAACAATATGTTGCATAATAAATTCTTCTTCTTCTTTTTTTTGGAGGCAGGCCTGCAACAATGTTTTTTTATCCAGCGTAAGTAAAATAACGTTTAAAGTAATTTTCACTCGAAAATACATGAAAATAATGTTTTTTTATTTTTAAAAAAATATTTTTGATATCAGCACATCAAAATATCCAAAAACACTAAAAATAAATTAATTTCACGCGAAACTTTTTTTCAAAAAATCACGAGTTTAGTAACCAAGTTCCAAACAGTTAATTTCTCTAAAACCCCATCATTATTAATTTCTATAAAAAGAAAAGGAAGAAATGAAAAGATCAAAGAAACAATGTTAATGTTAATTCCCCTCATTAATTAAGAAGGAAAGAAGTTATCATGCATTAACATATTCTAGATATGAACTGAACAGCTATGCATCAATTCAAGCAATTGAAAGGCCTTCACATCGAGACAACAAGCAGTGGTTATCATATTGGATTCTATATTCATTTATATCCCTCTTCGAGATAACATTTCTGGTATTTCTTCAATGGTACGTGTAATTAAGTGCTAATTATACACAAATCTCCCAATAATATAAACAATACATTTACTTAGTTTTTTTTTCTTTTAATTATAGGTTTCCATTGTGGGGACTGATCAAGCTTCTGGTTCATATGTGGTTAGTGCTACCTGTTTTCAATGGGGCAACTTTTGTTTATGAGAATTACATGCGGGACTACAGAAAGCTTAATGGCTTACTAAACTACTTCAGAAAAATGATCCCTGGTGAAGGATTTTAATTAATTATGCCTTAATTCGAGGAGAACAATGAGCATTGGCAACATATTTTAAATGTACTTTTAAGTAATGTTTTTTTTTTTTACTAAAATCTGATCCAATTTCTTACCTTAACCCTAGAGATGTATCCTATGTATGGATTGGCTGGTCTGGTCACCATTGCAGACCAATAATATATATCAGCAATGTCTCCAAGTTTCAGTGTCTGTATCACAACAAGATTGGCAAATATGACCTTTTGGGCAAGATGGCTCAAGAATCCAAGAAGTTTTTACAGTGAAATCTTGCTTTATTTTCCAGGAAGGATAGATGAGAAGAAAGATCGAAAAATGTGAACGATGGAAGGAAGGAGACGATCCTTCCTTGGTTTATACGTTACTCCCAAACTACGTATAAAAACACTAAACGAATATCCAAACATCTGAAAGGATAAAAAGAGCTGAAGAATAATTTAGTCTCAAGCTATCCTGAGATAAAAATCCTGAGACAAATCATGTTCAATATAAATTAGCTGTTTATTTCTCTCAATTAAAAATAGCATATTGTCAATCTTCTTGGTAAAGAAACACTTTCTGCCATGGTTATAAGCTGCATCTGCTTTGAAATATTCATACAAGAATGTTTTCCCATAAAAAGAAAACGTACTTGCACGGGTGCTACTGCCATTTATTGAGAGGTAAAAGGGAACAATCCTCCCATCTACCTTACAAACTTGAAACTAAATAGTAAAAAAGATCTTGATTAATAGCCCGCATTCGTCCTGCTTCTTGTAATCTCTCTTGAAACT
>Ga0307517_10010001_pt1 | contig 13347 bp, 13 predicted proteins | sample 23_EM_MG_FD_194515 | JGI IMG/M metagenome (GOLD analysis project Ga0307517, IMG submission 194515) | Populus trichocarpa ectomycorrhiza microbial communities from riparian zone in the Pacific Northwest, United States - 23_EM | ecosystem: Host-associated > Plants > Roots > Unclassified | place...
GAGATAAGATTAGTAGCAAGGAAGTGAACGGATAAGATAAGATATCGTGGCGTGAGAACAGCTTTACAGTTTATAAAATAAGGTTCAGGATGCATATGCGAATCCCGAATTTGGTCAAGGTTAAGCACGACGTTCCTCAAGGTGAGTAAAAACCATTCATATCGCTGCCGCAGGATAGTTGTTGAGGAGTGGATAACTTTCTGTGGCGGAAAAGTGGAGGCGGAATGGAAACACGGTCCTGATATTCTTTATAGACATCAAAATGGCAAAAGTCAAGGCCTACGAACTTCAATCCAAGTGCGTGCGGAGGGCTTCATAGCGAGACTGAAGGTTGAGCGACGTTTCTAGGTCGAAAAATGACTTGTCCAAGCAGCTCGTGGAGCTGAAGAATGAGTTGCTTACTCTGCGAGTGCAGAAGATCGCAGGAGGGTCCGCGTCTAAGCTCACCAAAATGTGCGTGGCTGTCTATTTGTTATTCTTCTAGTCCTAAGCACCCCCCCATTAGCTCTACCGTCCGCAAGTCAATCGCCCGAGTCATGACTGTGACAAACCAGAAAGCTCGCCAAAATCTCCGGGAATACTACAAAGACAAGAAATATCTTCCTCTGGACCTGCGAACGAAGAAGACCAGGGCTATCAGACGGCGGTTGAGCAAGGTACATTGCACGCAAGTTGGCATCCCGATTCAATTGATTTATATTTTCTATGTAGCACGAAGCGTCACTGAAGACTCTGAAACAGCGCAAGAAGGATGCCAACTTCCCGATCAGGAAGTACGCCGTGAAGGCTTGAGCTGGGTTGGGTTGGATGCAGGATATGCTTATGGTGTACTCATGATTTTCTCTCTTATGAGCATAATATCCAAGAACAGTAGTATCGGGTCATGAGATTACGTAATATTCGTCTTAAGACTCGTCTCTTGTGGAGTAGACTGTTCAGCGAGTCCTCATGTTTCCCCATCTCACGACCACATAATGGTGAGTTGATGACATTGCACGTGTGCTATAATCTATCTTTGGTCCATGAGGTCACAGGCCCACCTCTTTCCTTCCCTTTATCATGTCGCCCTTGAGAAGACAGTCCCACTCTGATGACCCGATCCCACAGATTAAGAACCCTGCTCGTTCACCTCCGCCCTCCCCTCAAGCAGAGAAGCCACGGCCCCGAGAACCCTATCCAATTCCAAGCAGCAACCCCGCAAGCCAATATACCCTCCTTGAAAAGCTAGGCACTGGAAGCTTCGGCGTCGTCTACAAGGCTATTCACAACGACACAAAGCAGATTGTGGCCGTAAAACAGATCGGTAAGGCTCTCAATAGCTGCCTAACGCTGTACATGCTTCTCATTCCCAAGCTAGACCTCGAAGATTCGGACGATGATATCTCTGAAATTCAACAAGAGATAGCAAGTCTTGCCCAGTGTGATTCGGAATATGTCACACGATATTACGGTTCCTTCGTCGTGAACTACAAGCTATGGATCATCATGGAATATCTTGCCGGTGGCTCTTGTCTTGATCTTCTCAAGCCTGGGTGTTTCTCTGAAGCCCATATCGCTGTCATCTGTCGCGAGCTTTTGCTGGGCCTCGATTACCTCCATTCAGAGGGAACCATTCACAGAGATATCAAGGCAGCAAATGTCCTCTTATCATCTTCGGGCAAGGTCAAGCTCGCTGATTTTGGAGTGGCCGCACAACTCACGAACACCCTTCGACATACCTTTGTGGGGACGCCGTTTTGGATGGCACCTGAAGTCATTCGTCAAGCAGGGTACGACGCCAAGGCCGACATGTGGAGTTTGGGCATAACTGCCATCGAGATGGCGAAGGGGGAGCCTCCACTGGCCGAATACCACCCTATGCGGGTCCTATTCCTCATCCCCAAGGCGAAACCCCCTGTGTTAGAAGGAGCGTTCTCCGCTACATTTAAGGATTTCGTTTCTCAATGTCTAACCAAGGACCCCAAACTGGTAAGTTGGTGCCTGAGTGAACTTCGTAAGGAATCTATCTCACCTGGTAATACCGTACACAGCGTCCATCCGCAAATGAACTTCTCCAACATCGATTCATCCGGACAGCCAAGAAGACCTCATATTTAACAGAACTCATAGGGAAATATCAAGACTATCGCTCACGGTCGCCCCCGAAGGGTCAGGTGAACCATGTCTCCGTCAGGAGTAATGCGACATGGGATGCAAATAACACCATGAGGAGCGATTGGAACTTTGATACCATAAAGACTGTCTCAGCCCTTGGGACCTTTCGCGGCACTATTAATGATCTCTCTTTGCCTCCAGGCATGGTGGCTGAAGACGATGAGTCGTTCGACGATATTGATGGACATGATTCAATAGATACCGGCGCCGCTACCAAAGGAAGCGACCCAATCTTGGTCAATGGTCTGGGCATGAATCCCGGCGCATCACACTCGACAATCATCGTCAAGCCTCCCCATTCACCGGGTGGTGGTGCCATACAGTCTGAAGAAACTCCAGGAGGTTAGAACCATTTCCCATCTTCGATGCCCTAGCGTCTAACCAGGATTTTTTTTTCAGGTGCTCCGCCAGCATATTCAGGGTCAGTGCGTTCTTCGCGTCGCGCATCGTATGCAGCGCGCACTACCGTGGACGGCGCCGGCACAATCTTGACGGAAGCCGATCTTGGCACTGGTGTCGACACAATACGGCCGGTGAAAAAGGTTGATGGTGCTGGTTCCCTTAGGTTATCGTCCGAATTCGTTGGAAGTATACGAAAGGATAGCAGTGTCTCTTCTCGGTCACCCACCGTGCATAAACGGGCTGCTAGTGAAACTGCCAGGGCCGGACGCAGTCTAGTTGAGGATGTTGTGCTTCCGATCTTGAGCCAAGTGCGTTATGCCAGACACCATTTTCTTCAATTGCCGTAGCCAACTCAATTCTTCAACAGCAAATCCACGATGACATGGATGCTCGGGAGATCGAGTCTTTAAGTATGCTTCAACGAGGATTCGCTGAGCTTAGGGATGCTAACCCCGAGCTTGCGTATAACGTGATTCTGGACATTCTGCAGGGGATCAACGAGTAAAGTTTCCTTCGCTTTCCTCCGATTCCAAAAATGATTGATATCGTCTCCAGCAACCCTGCAGTGAAACAGCATGTTCAAACCTCTCGGGGCTTGTTCCCCCATAAGCGGATCATCCGCAGGAGCGAGATGACATCCAAAGGCCTCGTCGTCACGGAGGAACAAGAAGAGATTTCGGGGTTGCCTTCCACCTCAAGTCCCACTGGTTCTGTCGCACCGACCAACGGTGCACTTCCCCATGAAACTTCATCGTCACGGAAATCGCCCATCGCAGAGTTATTATATATGCGATGGCTTGAAGGTCTGAAACTCAAGTGGCCCAGTATGTTGTCCTCATAATTTCTTTTTGTGGCAACTTTCTTCCCTCTTGATAATCATTTCTCCGATTTCATAGCATTTGGGTTTCTCTGGCAACGCTCATTCATCTAAATCTATCTAATTAATGCGTTGACGAACTTTTCCTTCCTTCCAGACATTTTAACGTTTTAACGACCGTTGTACATACATACTTACGGATAACCTTACGATATTTACGACATGACTCTGTTTAACCAGGAATGGCAATCATGATTTCATCACGCGAATCAATCCAGCTGAATCACTGGGGTTGCTTCCTGTCATGGACAAATCACAGCTCGACCCAGTGCACAATGAATGGTGGAGTTGGTTACACCTTGGTCTGTCTATTGTCAACAGCTTACCCCTGGCTTCAGCCCAGTTGACTGTTGCTATCTCCCGTACACAGACAAGGTTACCAGTCTAGGAGTCATGAAGCCGGAGGCAGCTGCCCAACGGCATCGGCAGGCATCGGCACACATTTATTTCATTTTCGATGTCCAAAGATAAGTACTACACATAAGTTTTTGGTAAAGTTCTAAGTATATCATTGCGACTGATGGAGAGTACAAGCTGGAAGAGGAAAATAGCGGAGACAAAAATGGCGATTGACGGGAGGAATGCATCGAGAAGACGAGCGCCGTAATTAAAGATAGTTCCTCTGTGCAGGTAGGGATGGTCCATGAGTTGCATTGTTCCGATTAAAAATGGTGAATGTGTCACATGTCATACTAGAAGAGTCCGTGGAATGTAAAAAGTTGTAAGATCCAAAAAGAGAAAAAAAGTTCTTCCTCTATACGTGACAGTCATGAGAAGAGGGCGATAACACCCATCGCAGCGGGAAACAGGAGGGAAATCATGGAATGCCTTTGAAGATCCAGCAATCTCATTGACGCGCTGTTTGAGCTTGGAGTTGGAGACGAGTTATGATCAGCAGTTGCACTGGCAGATGAGGTCGGGAAAGAAGATGTCGTTATCACCGAGGAAGAAGGTGCCACGAGAACGCCAGCAACCTTGACGTCGTTTGAAGAAGAATCCAAGGCGTTTTGATACGAACGCCCATCATTGACCACTTGAGCTAGAGATGAGAACGTCCATCCGTTGGTCGCGATGAGAGGAAATGAATTAATGAACGCAGTTATTGTGAGGTCTGTAATCTCGTGTTCTAGAATTATAAGTCCAGGAGTCTTCGGGCCTGAAAAAGCGTCAATTTCGAGCGGGTTCCTTTCCAAGCAAACGCACCAGTTAAGAATCTCGTCAAAGCATCTTGGATTGCACCTGAATTCGGTGCATTCCAATCCGAGGTACTGTTACAAGATTAATCTTTGCCGACGACAATAAATGATACGGGACTTACTCTTGATTCCAGATGACAGTGTCCATTCCGAATACCTGAAGAAGATCGGTTAGTATAGGAAGACCATCAAAATTCTTAAACTGACCTCTTTAGCGATTGAGCGCACCCTCATGTCCGAGTCGCCGTATGGAGGCCTCCAGTATCTCGGAACTCGGCCTCCGGTCGAATTATGGATGAGTAGCATGGTCCAACCCAACTAAAAGTAGAATTCCAATTAAAGGAAATTCCAAATCTGTCAAGGTCGGCTTACCTGTCCGACAACGTCGATATTACTCAGAGTGGTCATATACGGATGAGTCCAAGTATGAACGGCAATATCATTTCCCGAGTCAAAGGCAGAGAGGAATTGGGAGGGATACGCCAGGATGTTGACACCAATCATAAAGTGCGTGGTCGACACATTCTTGCTATCCAGGAATTGAACAAGTGTTGGGGTACTCTGCATAAGCGACGATAAGGATAGTTGGCAACGATTAAGAGATTCCATGCGCTTACGCCTGACGGTCCGTCATCAAAGGAAGACGCAAACACACCGTCTGGAGAGTCCCAGATGTCGCCCGGAATTTTGCATTTGTACGTTGCCGAACAAACTTGGGGACTGTTGGGATTGAAACCAGTTGCATAAACTGGATTCACCCCGGGTGTGTTTGTGCTGGGGGGGATGTTGGGAATCTTTCCAGCGGCTATGGCTGCGTTCAGGGCGTTGAGCCAGTCAGCCGGAAGGGCATTGGGATCCGGGAAGGCTCGAGGAAACGCAGCAGACCATTCTGATAGAAATTAATTTATATATGGAAGAAATAAAGGGTTAGTTTCTTACCTGGAGTGCCTACTGGCGCGTAGTTAGTCCCATCCCCCGGGGCACGCTTGAACAATTTATGAACTGGATGATCGGGCGCTTGATACCAGTCAGTGGGGAGGGATTGGCGAACATCGTGCGAGTGACTATGGTCATGAGAGTCGTGAGTATTCGGCACAGCAGCTGCGTGAATTAGAGGAAGGGCAAGAAGGATGAGAGGAAAGAACATTATTTGGAGAGGCGGCACAGCAGTACTAGTGGAAGCCTCGGGATAGGGTCGAGCGGTCGGTGTAAATTCTTACGGAGGGGGGGGAACGACCACCAGACGCTGCCTGCACGCGGAGGGGAGATACTGCACGCAGACCATCCACCACGGTCGACGTTTTTTGTACCTAGTTCAGGTTGTGAGTTACGTAACGGATACGAAAATACACCGCACTGTCTAGTTTGGGTTAGTCTCCGGGTTGATTCAGGTCCAAGTAGCCATCCGAACAACCATCCAATGTGGACAAGAGGCCGATGGTGGTCATAGCGTCCTGTGACGGGCTTGGGTCAGCCTTTGGGTATATACCGTAGACCTGGCTGTCTCTGCGTTACTTACTAGCGGAAGACCTTTTTGTATTTTTAGCGATGCACGAGGCATCCTTATCTCCATACTGTTTGTCCCGAGGCGGTGGAGCAACACTGATGGGCGGCAGCAACAGAGATTTGTTGCCGAATATCTTCATGCCGTCGCTTATATTTCAAAACTAGTAAGTCACCAGGGCCGACAAGCGGCATCGCCCTTTACTTTAACAGCCTTAGCCTGGCTGTTGTTCGGCCCAGCCTGTATTGCATCGAGTTATTTAATACTAAACACTAAAGATCAGGTCAGGTAGGAAGTAAAGGTATCCGAACGATGTAGAAGCGGCAGAGGGATGGATATTACAGCCACAATGGAGGACTTGGAAGTGAGCTTTCTTGCTCGGGAACTGGAATGATGGAAGAGGACCTTTCTCAAGGAGTCAGAGAGCAGGCCAATTGAAATGAATTCGAAGGACAAGCCAGGGTGGTGTCCTGTTTGTCGAACTTGCTTTGCATAGGGGTCGGAATTTCATGCAGTTCGATGGCCTCATCCGATTCTGAAAGGAAACGAAATCGATGGCATTGGATTGATAGATCTGGTTCATGTATTTTAGGTACGAAAATGAAAATGAAAATAACCGACTCGCTCTCAGGAACCACCACGAGTTTTCTTCTTCTTGCCAGTACTGCAGTAGTACGCTCGCTAGCACCGGTGCTTGTAGCTTTTCTAGCACTAGGGAGCACCTTGGAAAATTTGATGTTTATTAATGCATTTTCAAATCTGACAGAAGAAGCGTTACTCGCTATTTCTGGACCAGACTCATTTTGGTTAGTGAGTAGTCACGCGCACGAGTCGCACCTGAATCAATTGAGAACGAGAGGAGTTTCGGTGACGTTGCACTGCGAAGATGTAATACATCAGCAATCTACTTGTTAAATAGGCGCTAAGGAAAGCGTACGTTTCTGCGGTAATCGAAGACTGGGTAGCTGTTGGGACAGAAAGGAACTGACCGGTTGGACATAGCCATCATGATAGATAGCAATCGCATGCAGACTATAAATAAAGATTGATCATTGAACGTTATACTTTATATATAACCAGGAGAGAAGGGATTCTGAAAATAATTCTTCGGGTCATGCCTTTCACTGATTGTTGGTGCTTACGTGATATATTACTATATACGGATGAGCAACACAGCCACGATAAATCCCTCACCAAAAATTAGCCGAGCCTCTAGCGGGGACTTTTAGAGATGTTGAAGAAAGAACTTAAGGTTGTCTCGAGAAATCAAAATGTTGTTTTCATACGTGAATTGGTTCTGCCCCAGACTCTTGCTCATCGCGGAATATGCTCCCAAGGCATCTTAAATACATGGGTACCAATAAATTATTTTATGATGTGCAACATATTACTAGGATCAATTCGCCGGAGGAGAAGGGGCTGACGACCCACTTCTTGTCCTGAGGACGAGAATACTGTTTCTCAATTGCGCATGTTTTCGCACCATGTTGGAGAACTCGGCTTTCTTGTCTTGATCTGTAAGATATGGAGTGAAATGGTGAATGCAATCACGAGTCGTGGCATTTGTGGTATTCTTTAACCAGTTCAACAACGCTGCCTCAAGCTCTGCAGATGATATTGCGATCGGTGCAGCACCCGTTGGTGGTGCCTTACGCTTTTTCGCCTTTGGAACGGGGTTGTTACCATTGACGGTCGTGGCAGGCTGAGTTGGTGATGTGGTTGGGGTGTCATCTGCCTTGCGCTTCATACCTGTCTTCGGACTAAGAACACCATTCCGTGCTTCAGCGACAGGGCTCGTGCCTCTGCTTCCTGCAAACGTAGATTGTCCTCCAAGAGGGCTATTGCCTCGGCTGGTGTTCGCTGTCTTGGGTTTTGGTATCTTAGGACTCGTCGCACGCTTGGCGACAACCGAATGGCCGCCATGTCCTGGAGAGAGTGTTGGGGAAGTCGCTCGAGAATTGGGAGACGTTGCGGCGGCTGGACGAGCTGGTACAGGTTTTGGAGTCTGAGACCGAGATTCCACTTGCTGTTGCTGTTGCTGTATAGCAGGTCCTGCTGTCTCAACAACAGGTGGTTCCTCCTCCTCCTCCTCCTCCTGCATAGAATGGTTAACAACACAAATATCCCAAGGTAGATTGAAAGGCTGACAGAAGTGGCATAAGGATTCTTTTCATCATCCGATTCATATGCTTCATTATCTTCTCGGTTTCTGATTAGCTTTTGCATTGCCTTCGCCTGCTTGGTAGTCTTCGGTTCTTCTGTCTCTTCGTCAGATTCGTCAACACCTGTGTCTCGGTGTTTGTTGGCGCTTTTGTATTCTTTCTTCAACCTCTCCTAAAAAATCATGAGTGGCGAGGAAAAAGGCGATAAAAAAAGAAAAAAGAAAAGGCGGACCTCAAGTTCTTTAGCTTCTTCGTCATTGTCGTCTACTTCCATGTGCTCCTCGTCATCGGCAAAGTCGTTTTCATAAACCTGTTCGTCCAGGTCGCCTTCCTCCCCGAGCTCTCTATCTCTGCGCCTCCTCGCACCCTCGCCCCCGTCTTCATCGTCTTCGAAAAGATGGTCCATCCCGCTATCCACGGTCTTCAGTTTGCGTCCACCTGGCCCTAAACTTTGACCACTGTTGTGTACAAGTGACGAGCCTCCCGGTGGTCGACCCTCAGCCTCAGCTTTGAACATCGCCGCTGTTGCAGATGACGGGCCCTTGCCCTTGCGACTAGCCAGCCATGCCTGCGGGTCACGCTTCTGGTTGAGATTGTACTAGTTGGGAATGTCGTATGAGCAACGTATATAATATACATAATGGTATGAAATACCAATGATTCCACATTCGCTGTATCCGTCGGAAGGTCATGTTTGAGTCGTTTCTGGAATTTGTACCATCGATGAGCGGGCACGAACTTGAAAACGTCATTCGCAGCAGGCATAAAGAACGCATGGGTGTCCGACTTGGAAGCATCCTCCATTTGGCCAACCCATACTTCGTTCTGCGCTGTTGATGAATCCTCCATGACCCAAGGGTACCGTTCTTCTCTCCTCAGCTGGCGAACCTCCTCCGGAACAAAGAACACTTGTCTTGTTTTCCTTTGGAATCGCTTCTTTCCGGCGCCTGCCTTCCCCTTCTCCTTGCTTGGCCCTTCACCTCCGTTTGCTTGGATTGGGCGTCCTTCTGCATCCACCATCACAATCTTGCCATCACTCCCCATGACTGGTTTCCCATCGGTGCCAAGCATGGGACCAACGGCCTCTGGCAAATCATTCGAAGGCCCTTCATCTCTTCGCATGTCTTTTCGGTTCAGCTTTATGGGTTGCGTCCACCGGAATATATCCACCGGCCGGCGCGAATCGAATTTCATCACGTCGTATTTCCAACCGTTGAGCACAGAAGAGAGTAGCCTGAATTCCTGATACGGGCCATCCGGTAGTTTGAGATCCTCGTCCTCATCCTCCCTCTTGGGCGGTGGAAGAGGTTTCCGCCGTGCGTTTGGAGAGCCTGCGGCTGGTTTCGGATTGGGGGTAGGTGATTGTGTATCCTGCTTAGTGTTCTTCTTTGGGTGAAACAGCAAAGCCATCGAGGCTTTGGGTGCCATTGAAGACGCGTTCCAGAGGAAGTGAGGTATGGAGGTAACAAGCAACTTGGATCCATTTTTGTACACAAGGACAAATAACATTGATCCCAGCACTGCCACTGTTCCTACTTGCTAAGTAATAATTTATGGTTTTAACACAGAAGGATCGCAAAATATATCTCTGGAAATATATCAAATATCTACACAAAAACAGCAACACAAAGCAAATGTTATAACTAATATGAGTGTAAATCCCATCGTCTATCCTCCCATTTCGAGGCAAGGTGGAGAGATGGATTAGGGTCGAATAAATCAATAAATAATAACAAGTTCCTTCACTTATCATGTCGGGTGGGGATCCATTCGGTGTCCATTGACATTTTGTGAGGAACTATGAGGGGGAGGGAACATGCTTTGGGTAGAATTTGGCCGTGACTCTTGGTGGCCCGATTGACTTTGGGAAGGCGGGTGCGGCTGGACGAGTGGAGGGGGAAATGTTGCCATAATAGGCGGTATTTGGCCATAACCATTGTGCAGGTGTGATCCTCCGGGCGGGAAACCTGGCATGGCTTCTGATCGTTGCTGACCATGAACCTGTTGCCTCAATATGTCCACTTCTTGCGCCAATTCTTGATGTGAGCGTTTTAGTTGCACCACGAAATCGATTGCTGTCGTACATTGAGCGTGGGATTGGAAAAAGGAAAGGAACAAAAAACCTTTGCTCAAAATCTCCCATTTGCTAGCCTTCATTCCTCGATCAGCAGGTAATTGGTCACGTAATTCGTCAAAAAGATCTTTCATCTCTTTTCTCCTCTTTCTCTCGGCAAGCTTGTGAGATACCCGCAACTCGGGCGAGCGAGAGTAAGGGGTCATCCCCGATTCCTTACCATGCTTCATCCCTGGCGACGAAGCGCCTGAAGGTTCTTCTTGGCCAGAGGATGGGCCGGAATGGCTATTTGGATCTGTATTCTGACGTGACGGAGGACGAGACCGCGAACGCAGGCTCCTGGAAGACGAAGGATGGGTGAGTTTATCTGGGACGGACATCCTTCGATCGGGAGGATAGTTAATGGGTGGCATCAAGTTAGTTTGGTGGACAGGATCAAAGTTTCGGCCATTCTGTGGTGATTCGTTTTGAACGGGGTCGGAGTTGGAAGTCTCGAGAACTTGAGGGTTAGCTGGCCACGAAAAGGATGAAAGACTGGATGGGGCACGGCTATGCTGAGACTCAGGGTGATTAGGTCCTGTGTTGAAAGAACTAATTCCCGGAACATTGGGGGGGAATAACGAAGGGGCCGACTCCCGACGGTCGTTCAGTGATAACCATTGGTTCCCCCGGGAGTCGACAGAATTGCGCCGGTCATTCAGGCTTAGCTGGGCTATCCGTTGAGTATCGATCGTAGAACCTCGTCTCTTAGGAGCGGGTGCGTCAGGATCCAGTTCCATCACACTGGGCACCCCAGGACCCACAAGCTGAGGGTCAGTATCTTCCCCAACTGGAGGGAAGTTGTTTCGATCCCCAGACATCTTCCTTTTGGTCCCATGAAGGGTAGAGGAAAGGTTGGGTAGATTTATAGGATTTGCGCCGACAGCGATAGAATGTCTTCTCATGTTAAAATCGAAGGCAGGACCGCGACGGTTGATGAATGGGTGTCTGTCATTGTCTACATTCATATGGTTGGACTCTTTGGGCATGTTTAAACCTATGACGGGGATTATGTCGAGTGTTCGGAGGTAGATTTGAGGCGTACCTGAATGGTTCCGAGGAGGTTCTTGTGAATCGTGAGACATAGGAGGGGTCGAACGGTGAGAAATGTGTTCTGAGGAGGGCGAATGGAGAAGCTTCCTAAGGTGAGAGCTCGGTTCGACCGAGTGGGCTGTTGCATCACCAAAGACATAGGGAGAAGTAGGACGGGGGTCAGACATGTACTTCTTGCTCGCAGCGTCTTGGTGCGAGTCTGGGTGGTGGCGATAGGTGTTGTTGATCTTGTGGAGAGAGGGGTCTGTGATTGAGCCCCTGCGCTGGTTTTGGAGGAACTCGAGAGAGGCGAGGGAAGCTACAGGGGAATGCCTGTCGCGAGAGGCCATCGTTAACAGTGGAACGAACGACGAACGACGAAAGATGGGTCTCCAAATCGGGTTATATTGCTCACGTAAACTAGTCCACGCTACACTCACGTACATACCACACTCCGTGCTTCCTCCGTTAATCCAAGAGTTCGTACATAGCCACTCCGAGCACTGTTCCGTGTGTTCCTGCCCCCCTGCCGCCTCTTTTCTTGTTCCATCTCCGCTTTGTCTTCCGCCTCAACAATCTGTCGGATGTATGCCAGGTAATCCATCTCAACCAACCCGTCTGCTCTCGACCATATTGCGAGCGGGCACACTTCATGTAGCACAAGCCTCCGTCCACCCCCCATCCTTCTTCGTGTCTCTTCCAGCGATACCATGGCATCCACGTCAAACTCTCCACGTGAGAGCTGAATGGCAGTCGATACAATCTCTTCATGTCGATCGTTTAGTCCTAATTGAGCCGGATCTTGCGCGTGGACATCACGCAGAATGACATGACCAATTTCATCGTCTTCTGAAGGAAGATAACTTGCTAGATCCCGAGTCTGTTTTATTCAAACTCTTAATGCTTGCTCTATCCAAAGAGAACCAGGCTGCCTACCGCAAAAAATCGAGGCGAGTCACCACAAAGAACGCCATCAATGTAGGACTGGACTTCGATTGCTTTTGCCGATATTCGTGCTTTGTTGTCAGCACGCTGATCCGAGAATGTAGATGCAATCTCATCCTTTGCGTCATCAGCATCATGGGGAGTTAGTTCTGAAGTCGACTGAGCTTCGGGACGAGAAATATTGAGTGTCAAGCAGGCTACTTGAAGAGCATTTATTGTTCGACGAAGATCGCCAGTAGAGGGAGGGTACATTGATAAATCTTTTGGTGAATGTTTCCAAGAATTTAGATGAAGCTGAGTGATATTTTCTGGCTTCAGAGAGTATCCTTCAGCCAAACATAGAGATTGGAGATATGGTGTTGCGACCTCGGGCAATAAAGGTGGGAAATGGAGGATAGTCTGCAGAGGTAGGTCGCCTATAGGGACCAAAGAAAGATCTACGGAGGGGGTAAATCAGTGATGGAGGGGAAAGTCATTCCCACTCACCGTTGCACGTACAGATGACGGGGCGCTTGCATTCTTTGATGATTCGAGTCACTGTCGTCCAAAAATTGGCATCTTCTTTAAAAAGGATATCGACCTCTTCCAGCAATATTAGAGATTGCCGCATTCTGTCCTTCGAAATGGTTTCTGGTCCAACCGCTGGGCTCGCCTTCTTGCGGGGAGAATAAACAGGGGCGCTGGACAGCTCCGTGTCGGTCACCTCGGGGTTACCTTTATGTTTGAGAAATGATTTCAAGACCTCGTCGGACAGGCGATTCCGGTTAACGAGATGGTTTTTTCCAACTTCGCCCACCAAATTATCAACGTTGGCACCGTTCCGACGACCGATTCCTGGATACACCTCGAAAACATCCCATCCCAGCTCCTCAGCGCATGCATAAACAGAAGCGGTTTTACCTGTTCCATGCGGGCCTGACAGTAAGATTGTATTGTGTAGCTGGCCGAGATCTTGGTATTGA
>Ga0307517_10010002_pt1 | contig 13347 bp, 6 predicted proteins | sample 23_EM_MG_FD_194515 | JGI IMG/M metagenome (GOLD analysis project Ga0307517, IMG submission 194515) | Populus trichocarpa ectomycorrhiza microbial communities from riparian zone in the Pacific Northwest, United States - 23_EM | ecosystem: Host-associated > Plants > Roots > Unclassified | place...
AAAACCAGTTATATTTTTTTTATAAAATATAGAAATTAAAAAAACCAGAGAAATTAAAAAAAAAAATACACTATGGCTATATATATATATAATCAAATTGAATCAAACTACAATTTTTTATCTCAAAAAAATAATGAAAACTTAATTTGATGGAAATAATTCAACTTTTTTTTTTCCATATGAACAATGATTATAACATAAATAAAATCAATTAGTTCCCTTTTTTTCCATATGAACTTCTAGTTTTCTTTCGAAGAACAATTCTTTCATCTCCCTTTTTTTTGTCTTTTTTTTTTTATGATCATGAAGATCAAATAATATTATTACCACGTTCAAAGACAAAATCAAACTGCAGTATATATAAGATAACAACACAATATTATTGTTATTAATGGTTCAAGTGCAGAATATGCATTTTAGATTACACATATGTTGTCGTAATTTTATACATCTTGGTGGATTCCGAGGAGAGATCAATACCTGTTAGGCATTTAATGAAACCCTAGCACTAGACATCACATGGTACATGATAATGCAAAGACATCAATTGATGTAAAATCGAGCCATTGATCAGTGAGTTTTCAAGTGATATGGTTGTTGAATTTACAGAATCAACAAGTCCAGGCAGCCAAATAGCATCTCTCACTTGCTTCAATGTCTCTGCATGCATCAGTTTCTGCCCCATGCATGATATTTCAATCTGCGTTGTACATAATTGCATGGTAAAAGAACTAATGTAGGCATATTCTGCTTACACAAAATGTATTTCATGTAACATGTAGATTACAAGCATGGATTCTCAAGGAAAAGAGAGAAAAATTCGAACTCCCATGATTCGGAATCATTAATTCATTTGCAGGAAAATAATGTTCGAAATGAAAAGGCTGTAGTAATCAGCCATTAATGACTTCTGCTAATTGTCTATAAATAGCCACTTACTGATCATCTCCTCTTATAAAACATGCATGAAGACCCTTGATTATCTTAGCTAAGAAATCATTTGCAACACTTAAAAGGTTTGACTTCTAGATGCATTATGCTCTTCGCAACTCATTATCCTACTAGTTTAACTGAATTTTACAACAATATGAAGCGCAGATATCTAGAGGTTGACTACCCTACAGGCTGGTTAACTTTTCAAAAGGGCCTTTAGCCCTTTATACAGAGAGATTTGAACCTACAACAAGCATGATCTACACCAGATTTTTGGTCTGCGGATTTTTCTGTGACCAAGTACTGATCTTTGATGTTACATAGACTTCCCTATATCGTTGGTATCTAGGATCATTTTTATCGCTTCATCAGTTTCTCAACCAACGATTTTATACAGCCCTCCACAGAACAATCAAATTCATCTTCGTAATTCAAAACAATTTTAAACATCCTTAAATGACATCACTATCACATTGATAATGTTACAGAAGTAAGAAATTTAGCAACGTGTGCAACAATACTGAATGATTCTTAAATTATGAAATGAAATGGAAACCGTGGATTAGCAAGAAAAATAAAACTCGAAGGACAAGTTTTTTTAATTTCTAAACATAACCATAACTATGACAAATGTCTATTCCCTGTACAACAGTAATCTATGGACTAAGTATCCTAGCCTCAGTTGTGGTCGGGGCGAGGGATGACGAGAAAGACTTATAATTAAGAGGGTTTCAAGAGACTGTAAGGCAATATTGGAGAGAATGAAGCTCAAAATACTTTGACAATGCCATCTTATCTCACTATTAGATTACAATGAGAATTAAATCTTTTATATCTATTAGTATATGATATTAGTGTCAGAATTTCTGATTCAAAAATACTGTCATAAAAAAATTACGTTATCATCATGAGACTCACCACAGTTTTGAGATCACGGGGGGGGGTTAATTTGGATCAGCTGTTAATTACAAATTAATCAATTTAATAGACAAATTTACCTCGAGTCCAAGTATAGTCTCAGTGAATTTGACAGGGACATGTCTACCATCACATATAACAAATTTTAACAGTATAGTTCAGTGAAGATTGAAGAACATGCCAAGGAATGAAAAGATGCAAGGGTTTGTCTCTTTCCAAAGAAGGTATGAAGAAAAATCAAGCGCAAAAGAATTTACATTCTTAAGATTCATCGATGACACTTTCTTCCTAGTAGAGACATGACACCAAAATTTAGTGTTACAGAAAAGAAAATAATGTTGGATTACATATAACCTTTGTGCACTTCTGCTTTTCAATAAAGTTATTTCTCTGCATAATGTTGTTTTTGACTCAAGCAAAAGGCTTTAGGATAAAGATTGAACACAGTGAAAAAGATGTGTACAGGGCTTGAAAGCTAGCCCTATACATTTATCTGATCTTACTCAGATGATTTATCTACTTCCACACCTTATTAATTATCACGTCCAACTAACTTTTCTGACGTTCACTTCTCAAATTATGTAAAAGATCTTGTAGTCAATTATAGAGGTGCTTCTTTATCTCATAGGTGGAACCAAAGGAACATGGTTTAGGGTTATTCCATGCTCATGGCTTTCAATCTCTCTCTCCCTCTCTCTATACCATGCAAAAGAACCAAGAGATGAAACCTTGACAGAATCCATGCACCATCAAGAGGTCTATAACTAAAGGCCATCAAAACCCTAAAACTTTCAAATCAAAAGGCTAGCTAAATCTACCAGGTGCATGCGAATAAACATGGGCAATACAGACAGGCATCATGTAGTGTTGGTTTTTTCTACATCATGACCCACGTAATAAGAGCTTCTCATCTCACTAAAAGAATGATTAGAGTGAGAAAGAGAAATAAATTACCTCATCTTCGTTAGAGAGACCAAGCTTTCTAACCAGGTACTTCTTAACCATGAAAACAGTCACGCTCTCGTCTCTTTATTTTATTACAAGATGACCCCATTAGAAAAAAGCGGTGAAAGAGAGCACCAAAACCCAAAAACAAAAGCAACTTTGTCAGCTTTTCACTCATTTTCTCCAAGCATCATCATTAGATAGAAGAAAGAATAAGCATGAATGACACTTCTGATGAACTGATATATTATGCATGATACGATCATGTGTGTAAATACTCGAACGTGCACTACTTTCTATGACTACTTACTTCACTCTTATGTACGCTTTTGGTATTTGAGGTAGTGCTTCTCCTTCCCTGCCAATCCATAAACACAACCCAATTAACCCTAGATTTTATACACAATGAGGATTAAAAGATGTAGTAAGCTGGATGAATTTCTTAGTGGATGGGGTTTTAAAATAGAGAAATCTGGCAGAAGAAGAAGATTTACTTGATTAATCAGCTAATGAACTTAGACAAATGCGCGCAACACTACTGTTCAAGTCATGAACTAGCTACGCAAAATAAAAATATATGCAAGAGAGATACATGTCATAGAATGAGAGGGTGAGGTGAAAATACCTAAGAAAGCCATAAAAATAAGTGTAAAGAGGCAACTAGAGAGAAGAATATTTGGAGAAAGGGAGTACACATCTTGGCTAGTGAGCATTGTTGGACTCATAAGCAATGATTAACAACAGAAAGGGAGGATCAAAAGAGAAAGTGCAAAGAGAACCAGCCACTCCTTTTAATGATTGCAAATTGAGAAAAGGGTGCTGATCGAAGTACTCAAAATTTCAAGGTGCAAAATTGAAATAGAACCACTAGAGGAAGAGAATGATTTTGTTTTAGAAAACACTCACCGGTTGATAGAGGAGCTGAGCGTAAACCACAAACCAGCAAAGTGCGGTCTTGTAGTTATGGTTGTTGTGGGAGAAAAAAGAGGCAGTGGTGGTGGTAGCAATGAAGAGCAATTATGGGAAACATTGGAAACCGGCATTTTCCAGCCAAGGAAGCCAGTACTACTACTTGAAATCATGTGCAATGGGCATGATGGTGATGATAACCTTGCTGTTAAATCAACATTATAATCATGATCTTCTTGACCTTGGTTGTCTTGGCACAGGCTGCTTTTGTGACAGTAATTACTAAGCGGCGCCACAACTTTGTCCCTCCTGACACCACCACTACCACCATTGAGCCCTACAATTCCTAACCCTAACTCTAATCCTAAGGAGTGGCCTATTTGCTGGTGAGCTTGAAAATGTACTGAAGAAGAAGAAACTGCAGATCCTGGAACAGTGTATTTTGATTTTTCAATAATATTGTTCTCTTGCTTCCTGCATGTTGTTGGTGGTGTTGTGATTCTACTAATCCCTAACCCTAACCCTAGCTGAAGCCACTCTCTGTCTTCCTCACCTCCTTCTAAAGGGCATGAATAGTCATAACCATTGTGGATTTTGCGAGAAGAAGAGGCCATGTGTGCATGCTAGCTAGAAAAGAAGGGTTGGCATGGTCTTTTATGGGATATTTGGCAACTTCTCTCCTATTCATGTAACCCAAAACAGTATTCAAACACACACACACCCCCCATGGAGTCCTTTTTGTGCACAATAATTTATCTTTTCCTTTTGGTTTTCTTGGGATTAAAACTAGAAATACACAGAATTATAGAGGAATTGGAGCTGAGTGTTGTGCTCTTTTCCGAGGCAAAAACTGGTCTTTTCTGCTCTCTCCTTTGTTTCCTGTTTGTCTTTGCATCTATGAGCTGTTCAAAAACTAGAATTTTTTCTTTTCTTTTTGAAGCACGTACGTACGCAGAGAGAGAGAGAGAGAGGGAGAAGGAGAGCAGGTAATGATTTGTGGCATCTGTTTACTTTTGTACTGATCTTGCTCTGTATGGATTAATTTAAATAATAATAATAAAGAAAAACACTGCTACCACTCCTAATCTACTAGCTAGCTAGTTTCCATTTAGCTTCGTTTGCTATTTTTGGTTTGAACAGTGTTTTATCCCATTTACATGTACAGATTAATCCTTGCTGCTTAACCTTCATCAATTATAAATTTGCATGGATATTCTTACAGATTTTCTCATGATTTGATTAACAAAACTATAAATTATATATTTTTTTAATTTATTGGAAGATTTACCCTCTTTATCCTGTAATTTAATCAAATTATAAAATACTAATTTTATTTTTTGAAACCATAATCACATAACCTACCAAGTTACCCCACAGACACTCTGGGTTGCTGTCTAGAGCAGTAGAGAGGAAGAAAAAAGAGAGAGCTAGGAAGGTTTGGAGAGAAATGAGACAATTGGCTTAGGTGAGCAAAGCAAAAGCAACCTGTCATTCGCATGGGGAGAGGAACACCCCTCCCGTGCACAGACGTTCAGCATGAGTCAATTCAAGCAGCAGTATAATGACAGAAGTAATGAAGAAAATAATGCAGTCATGTAGGTGCAGAGGGTGTTTCGCAAAACTGCTATTCAACTGCAAATACTCTCTCTCTTTGTTTTTTTACTTCAACTGCCTTTTTCCCTCTTGAGAATAGAAAAACTAGCGAAGTTAATTATAAAGAATAAAGAATTTTTTTTTAAAAAAAGATAGTTTCACTGTCATGGCTGTTTATACCCGTGGAGTGATACAGCTCAATTGTTACAGTTTTCTCTTTACTCGAGAAATTATATTTTTATTTGTGGTTAAATTATTTTTCACTCGAAAATATATTAAAATAATATTTTTTTTATTTTTTAAAAATTATTTTTGACATTAGCACATCAAAATGATTTGAAAACATAAAAAATATTAATTTAAAATAAATAAAAAAATAAAAAATTTTTAAATTTTTTCAAAAATATTTTGAAAACACAAAAATAAACAGGAAAATAATCATTAAGCTTTATTTCTTTTTATCCCATGCTCCCGTATGTCTGCATGTTTTTAAATTTTATAATTTATTTTAATTTATATATTATCAAGTATTACCAACATTATATTAAAGGTTAATATTATAGGATAGAGCTTTAAATTATAATTTAAAAAAAATCAAAGCAAAAATGACAAAATTTAATACTAATAAGAAAACATAGTGGGTACGAAAAACTTCAGCTTCATCTATGGAATTTTATTTTAAAAAATTTAATTCTTAAAACTATTGTTTTCAAACACAACCTTAAAAGCTGTTATAATCCCAAACTGACATGACATTAAAAAATATCATACATTTATGACAATAAGTGAGGTCTTTTCTTAAAGAAAAAAAAAAACTACGACGTGACAATTTGTTGGTTTTTTGTTAATCAAATATTATTGTCATTGATAATAATTTCATTTCCTGGTTATCTTGGTGTTATCTGCAAGAATTCTTTTTTTTATTATTATTTATTTATAATTTTGAGAAAGAACAAACAGGGAGAATAAAAAGAGATGGGTGGCAAAGGAGAAGAAGCCAACCTCTTAAAATTGTTGTTCCAGCCCGACATGTATATTGGGCTTATAACGTAGTCGGGTGGTTATTGGTCTGTATTGCAGGCCCAAAGATTGGAAAGTAATTTCAAATAAATTATTTGAGTGGTTGTTCCCATTATAATTTTCAATTCAAACCTATAATATTCTATTTATTTCTCTTCGTTTTCTAAAAATTGAAAAGTAATTTCAAATAAATTATTTGAGGTGGATATTATTTTTTTTCATTAGTTTTAGTTTATTTTTTCAAATCAAAACCATATATGCTAGGTCGGTTTTGTTGCCGTATAAAAAACTAACAAGTTATTTTTGAAAGAATTTTCACTGCTAGAAAATTAGTCAAAAATAATTTTAGTTTATAATTTTCTAAGAATTTATTTATTTATTTATTATTTTTTATTACCTTGCAAAACTTCAAAACTAGTCGTTTGAGAAGTGACTTTCCTCGAGAAACACTAAAATTTTAAAATTAGTCATATGAAAGGCAACCTACCTTGTCAATGAAAAATTCAAAGATTTTTAGAAATGATCTAATTATTCTAGACGACCTGTCCATTGTATAAAAAAATAAAATATTTTTCAAAAATGATCTAATTATTCTAGAGAACCTACCTATTAGTGTGAGAAACTTGAAGAATTTTTAAAAGTGGTCTAATTGTTCCATGCGACCTACCTGTTTATGTGAAAAATTCTATTTATTTCTCTTTGTTTTCTAAAAATTGGAAAGTAATTTCAAATAAATTATTTGAGGTGGATATTATTTTTTTTCATTAGTTTTAGTTTGTTTTTTCAAATCAAAACTATATATGCTAGGTCGGTTTTGTTGCCGCACAAGTTATTTTTAAAAGAATTTTCACTACTAGAAAATTAGTAAACAGTAACGAAAACACTGTGTAAATTTTTTTCACAATGTAATTGCTTATGAAAATTGTGATGAATAATTTTTTTTGCTTTTTCAAACAAAATTATTGATAAATTAAGTTTAGTTGGTATTTATCAACGGAATAGATGAGATATTAAAAAATAAAAAATATTTTAAAAACATGTCACCTATTATGTCGGTAAATTTACATATCAGGACCCACTATGACTAAAGCCGGAAGGAGACCAGCATCAACAGAAGATGACAAAGCCAACATTCCTAGGAATCCTTGTTTTCTATTTTAATGACTTACACATGCTAAACAAAAATAACTAGACAATTATTTATAGTATTACCGTAGATGTTTCTGCGATTGTTGGGGCCTTGACGATTCTTGTCTTGAGAGATCACCATTGCTTTAATGGGTTGATGTTGGTGACAGCATGGGACAAAGATGAAGCTCAGGGGTGTTCTCGTCAGAGGGTAGATGGTTGCTGACAATTTAAAACTTGAAACCCTAGGAATTTTTTTTTAATGCAAAATTTGTATTTATAATACAAGAGTTTCATAGTATATGGAAAATAAAATCTCAAACAAAATAATTCTCTTTTTTAAAAGTTAAATTTGATTAGAATTTAAAATTAAATTTGAAAATGAATAACTAAAATTATCATATCTTTTTTAAAACTAAAGATCAAGAGGGCAAAAACACATTATAGTTCCTATTTTCTTTTATAAGTTGAAAAATCACTCTCTTGATCAAAAGTAGTCCTCAATTATTTAATTTCAAATTTAACATCTCCTTAAAAATCAAAATAAAAAGAAATAGGATCAAAATTAAGTTATAACAATTGCTCCCTATTTACAACGTTTACGATATATAATTTTGTAAAAGGCATTATATAGTAAGCTTATAAAGACAAAATATATGAAAACAATTATTATTATTATTATTATTATTATTATTATTATTATTATTATTTATTTATTTATTTATTTTTACCTTGAAAAACTTCAAAACTAGTCGTTTGAGAAGTGACTTTCCTCATGAAACACTAAAATTTTGAAATTAGTCATTTGAGAGGCAATCTACCTTGTCAATGAAAAATTCAAAGATTTTTAGAAATGGTCTAATTATTCTAGACGACCTGCCCATTGTATAAAAATATCTAATATTTTTCAAAAATGATCTAATTATTCCAAACAACCTACCTCTTAGTGTGAGAAACTTGAAGAATTTTTAAAAGTGATCTAATTGTTCCATGCGACCTACCTGTTTATGTGAAAAATTCAGAAATTTTTCAAAAGTGGTATAATTGTTCCAGGAAACTTGGTCATTTGTTAAATACATAAAAGTGATTTCAAGAATAGTCTTATTTTCCAGGTGACCTATTTATTTGTGAAATATATGAAAGTGATTTTAACATTGCTCTCATTTTTCGGGTGACTTACCCGTTTGTGAAATACATGAAAGTGAATTCAACATTAATCTTATTGTAATAGGTGACCTACCTAATTATGAAAAATATAAAGATTTTTCAGGTTTGTCTAATTCTCATAGGCGACTTGCCCAGGTAAAAAATACAAAGATTTCTCAAAAGTAAAAAATTTGGAGAAGTATTTTCAAATTTGGCCATTTTGAGGTGGCCTGCCTTCTGATAGACCATATCAGGGATTTATCTTATGATTTTTCTGCAAAAACACATTGTTCAATGTTTTTAAGTTAGATGACATGTAAGCATCTTTACCTAGTTTGAAATATAGGTCCTCATTTCTTCTCAATCTCTTTGTTGCTTGATTGACGAGGTCTGTTATTTCTTATCACTTAGGTTTTAGCCTACTCATGTTGGCCTATTTAAGTCTTTTCCAGAAAATTTATAATTATACACAGCTCAACCTTTATGGTACCCATCACAATCCATTTACTTGCTGAAATTTTTTTATCTCGTTGATCATTTTGAGAGGATCATTCATTATTCTCTTGTCTCTCTGCTAATAATATTCAGTGTTACTAATTATCTTAAAAGGATCAAATTGTTTTTTGTAAACAAAAATGCCTCATTGTCTTATTGTAGGAAACATTCCTTTTTATATTGTTACCTTAAAAAGATCAAATCTCCTTCTAAAATACAACATTGCCCCTTTATAATAGCCATTACCCCTAAGTATGTTTTGTTAATGACTCAAACAAACAATGGCTTTGAACAACCTTTTTTCTGCTTGGTTTTAGTGAACAAATCTTTAACCATAATGATTTTTTAAATCTTGAACATCTTGTATTTTGAGAACAAAAATTATTCTGATGTGAGTTTAAAACACTTTTTTTTGAAATCTTATAACTCTGTGGGATTTATTTTTTATTTATTATATTTTGTTTTTAAAGAAGGGATGATTTGTTCTTGTGTCGGCGAGATTGAAATTGTTGAAGGTACATGATGAGGTGACCTTCTGTTTTTGTGGGTTTTAAAGCAAGATACTTAAGTAAAAGCTCGAGGTTTTGTTTGAGAAAAATTATCTCTTTTTTTTAGTACTCATTTTATCAATATGAATAATAACGAGTAGCTTGCTCGCAATATCACAACTTCTATGAAAAAGTCTTGCATTTTGAGAGCGTCAATTATTGGTCCATATTGCTTGCTTGCTTGTTTGATTAGAAATGACTTTTAAAGGCACACAAAATAGGTTATGACTCATGGCTATAAAAGAAAGGGATTTATAAAGCTTATAAAGTGTTTCAAGGTTTTAAAGACTCATGATCATTATCATTTTTTTGACTCATTGTGTCTTTTAATATTTTTTTCTTTTGCCGTTTTTTTTATTTGCCTTTTTTTTTATTGTTTTGGTAGGGCATCCTTATTTTGTTTTGACTATCACTTTTGCTTTTGATTATGGTATGCCCTCTAGCATTTGAGTTTATCGGGCTCTTTTGCCTTTTGGCATTCTCACTGCTTTTTGAGGTGCAATTCTAGTCAGGATTTTTCTGAAGAAAAATTATTTAGGCTCAAAAGGGGATTACAAGGAATATATTTATTTTTTAATGTGAAAGGGATAACAAAGATGACCTTTCTTCATTTCAAGTGCAAATGGTTAAAATCAATAAACTTTGACCTTATCTAGTGTAATATCTGAACTTTACGAAGAGATGCATTTCATGATTCCATGATCATTGAATCCACTACATGTAATCATGCGTACAACTAAAACATGGCTAAAGAGACATAATGTGAGGGTGACTCTTCATTTTATAATTCATATATTCTGGTTTAAAATTTAGTCACCTCAATAAGAGAGTTGTTTGACTTATTTGTCATCTTATAAATAGAATGTCAAATGTTGTTTTAAACAAACATTGAATTATTTATGAAGTCAAAAGAAAGTTTAGATTTTTGAAATTCCATTGGGGAAAAGATTTTTGGTAAAATAAATGAGCCAAGTCTACGAGATCATGCAAGGCTATAAATGTGTGTTTGTGGGTTCTTTGGTATCGACAAACATGGAAGATATGCAAAGAGAATTTCTAGGCCAAAACTTCATTTTATTGATTTGATGAAAACTTATACATTATGGATTTTTTTTTACAGAATCAGGAGTTTTTGGGCCTAATCAAATCTTCTCCATTTATTCATGTCAATAATAATGCTCCTCTTAAGAATGTCTTCTTCACTACATACGGACCTTCATAATTTGGAGCCCATTTACCATGGTCTTCGCCAGGTAGTGGTAAAGTTTTTCTTAACACGAGATCTCTTTCCTTGAACTTCCTTGGTTAGATTTTCTTGTCATACGCTCTAGCCATCCTTCTTTGGTACAATTGATGATGGCAAATTACAACTAATCTCTTCTTGCTGATCATGTTTAGTTGCTCATATCATATTTTAGTCTATTCAACCCCCTCAAGTTTAGATTTTATAAGGACCCTTAGAGAGGGAATCTCCACTTTCAATGGTATCACTGCCTCTATCTCATAAACTAGTGAATAAGGTGTAACCTAGTTGATGTCCTTATAACTACTCAGTATGCATGAAGAGTATAAGGAAGCCATTCATGCCAGTCTTTGTAGGTAACCACTATTTTCTGAACAATCTTTTTTATGTTCAACAACGTCATTCATCTTTGGTCTGTAGCAGGTGAATTATAATGTTTGATTTTTCACTTAGCACATAATTATGCGATCGTCTTTCCATTAAAGTTTTGGGCATTATCGGCCACTATCTTTTCAGGTAAACCATACCTACAAATTAGGTTTCTCTTAATGAATCGTTTAACTACCTTCTGAGTCACATTAGCATAGGAGCAGACCTCTACCCATTTCGTGAAGTAATCAATTGCTACAAGGATAAACCGATGTCCGTTGCTAGCTTTTGGATTAATTAGCCCAATCATATTTATTCCCCATATTGTCAAGGGATATTCTCGATATTAGATGAATCTATTTATATCTGTGTACAAAAAGTTGCCATATATTTCCTCTTCTCCTAAACAAAAATAAGTAGGAGAGCTCCTGATCTCAATGTATATGGGTTGTACTCTAATACCACAATCAATTATAACCATTGAGGCCAAAGTTGCCAAAGCATCGGCAAACTTATTCTTATCTTTTCTTGAATGAGTAAACTCTATCTCATCAAAATCTTTAGCAAGTTAGGAGAGATATTCTTGGTTTGGTCTCATTTTCTCATCCCTCGTCTGTTATTCACCTTTTACTTGGCAGATTATCAACATCAAAGTCCTTATATACCTTTAATTTCCTTATCTTCATCTCTAATACAACTTCCAATTTGTAAATACAAGCCTTATACTCAGCTATATTATTTGTGCAATTAAATTGCAACTTGATTGAAATAGGATATTGCTTTTCCTCTGGGGAGATTATTACAACACCGGCCCCATTACCAAACACATTTACTACACCGTCAAAATACATGGTCCATCATTCATTTTTGTCTTCCTTTTCCACTACCAATACATCTTTATCAGGGAAGTCCAAGTTTAATGGTTTATAATCCTCAATGGCATTATCAACTAAATGATCAGTAATTGCACTTCCTTTCATAGATTTTCTTGTCATGTAGATGATATCATATTCAACTAACGACACTTGCCATCTGGCTATTCTACTCGACATTTAAGGAGGCTTTTCAAATATATATTTTAGAGGATCCATTTTTAAGTTCAACCAAGTGGTGTAATAAATCATGTATTGTCGAAGCCTCTTTTCACTCCATACCAAACTACAACACAACTTCTCTATCATATTGTAACAAGATTCACACTCAGTGAATTTCTTACTAAGGTAATAAATGGCTTACTCATTCCTTCCAGACTCATCATGTTATCTAAGCACACAACCTATAGCTGATTAGTCACTGTTAAATAAAAAATAAGAGGCTTTCTAAGTACAAGTGGTACCAATAGAGGTGGCTTTTAAAAATATTATTTAATCTTATCAAAGGCTTCTTGACAGTCTTTATCCCATACCTTATGATTCTTTTTTCGGAGTAGTCAGAAGATTGGTTCACAAGTGGTTGTAAGTTGTAAAATGAATCGAGCAACATAGTTTGTCATAACCCATTTTTGGGTTATTCCTTAATTCACATTTTTTTTCTATTCAAAAAATACAAAAAAATCAAAAATATTATCAAAAAATATAACAGAGAAAAGAGGATGCCAGAGCGTCCTAAAAATTGGTTGAGGAGGTTCAAAATTACAAAGATTAAAATTTGGCAGTATTTTATTGATTGATGAGAGCCCTATTGACAAAGAAAATTCAATTTGAGGAAGAAAAGTCCAAAATCAGATATTTACGGACTCAATTAAATTTTATTGAAGGTTTACTTGAATTTATGGAGGGTTTGATTGCAAGGAAAATTGATTTTGAAATCAATTTAGGCTTTAATTGGAAGAAATTAAAGTTCTGAGGTCAAATTGCACTAATTCAAGGCCAAGGACCAAAGTGAAAAAGATGGCCAACTTTAGGGCCGCTGTTTAATTTTTGGCAGGGATACAATTGCATTGATTTTTAAATCAAAATTGCAATTTAGCACTTGATTGAACAAATCACAAATTGAGGACCAATGTGAACTCTGACACGTTTTTGCCGCCTTTTCTTTTTAAATGAAACAGCGCGTTTTGTTTAAAACGGCATCGTTTCAAACATTGTTCATTAAAAAAAA
>Ga0307517_10010003_pt1 | contig 13347 bp, 19 predicted proteins | sample 23_EM_MG_FD_194515 | JGI IMG/M metagenome (GOLD analysis project Ga0307517, IMG submission 194515) | Populus trichocarpa ectomycorrhiza microbial communities from riparian zone in the Pacific Northwest, United States - 23_EM | ecosystem: Host-associated > Plants > Roots > Unclassified | place...
CTTGGATGCGTTAACCTTGACCAAACCCCACGGAACTGGGTCTGTGCAGCTTGTGAGGTGTCAGGTACAGGAAGAGGCGGAAAGCGGATACGGCGATGATGTCATATTACCTTATTTGGAATGGTGCTTGATTACATAGGTAGATAGTCCTTGGTCATTGGCCCAACCAAAAAAAATCGACCCACGGTTCCTTTTTTTAATCTGTGTGCCCCCTTGCCAGTCTGGTCGGTTTTGCCAAGGGAGAGTTCGTGGGAGAACAAGCCAAACAAATTTGATTTGGTCAAAAACAACTTCAAGTCGATTATCAGTTGGGTTCAAAACAAATTCCTGTTCTCAGTGAGTTTCGTTTTCTAAAATCAAAATTATATTTAAATCAAAATCTTTCAGCCACGCCCAAGACGACGGTACACGCCCGTCGCATTGTGGACTTGTTTCTTCTTTATGTGATCTAAATTTTATTTTTCAGGGCTTTCAGCCACACCCCTTGAAGACAATGATAAGCGAGCAGAATAGGAACATGTTCATTAGAGTTCAATGGAGCATTAACGACAGGGACAAGTCACAAGAAAGGTCAGCAGTCATCCTTGGATGTACCTAGGCAAAATGAAATAAGTAGGCAGGCTGAAAGTTTACAATCATCGATCCTTCCGTGTTCAAACAACCAGTATGTCACACATTCCACAAGCATGTATTTCTATATCCAAACGACATGGTCCATGTTTAGGTTGATGAAAGCAGATCGGAAACAACATCCTCAACATTATCTTTAACAACATCCTTCCGTTCTTGCGTTTTTAGTCTCCTCCGCTTAGGCACAGGTGTTGGCGAACTGGGAGGGGAAGAAGGAACCGCAGACATCTGTCTTTGGTTCGAAGGCGACACATGCAGATGTGGCGAGAGTTGGAGTTTTCCGAACGGATTCCCGTGCAATTCTTCAATATCCACCTTTCGCTTGTCGAGCACAGCCTGTCCCGCTTCGTCAATACTCTCCGCAGGCATGCACCCCAGTGCCTTGTCGAGAATTTCAACGACCATGTCGTGTATGTTGTAATACTCAAATGCGTGGAATTGGTGCGCAAGACGGAGAACGTGAAACCATTCCTTGACAATTCCTTTGAGGGTATGAAAGTAATCATGAAAATTGGCCAGCACGAATTCTTCCAAGTGATGTGGATTCGAAAAGAGATGTCGCTTGTTCGCTCGCATCGTGTCTTCAGAAGAGTCAAAAAGGCAGAATATGACTCTACGAAATGGGGCGAACTCCTCGTTTTCGTTGTCCCCTTCTTCGAGCTCCTCCCGGCGAACTCCGCCTGGTCCCCTGCGAGTCAGGCAGATATGAACGAGCACCCAGAAAAAAGACTCGAGATCATGAACTGCATCATGGAACACGTGACCACGGTCATGGAAATATCGTTGACTTTCCAGAATTTCACCACTGGTGTATGGAGGGGTTCCCTTCGAGTGTTCAGAAAAGCTGAGCGTTTTATTCCAAGGATGAAGCATACCGTTCTTGATCCCTTCTGACGTTCACTAGCATCAAAATCAAAATTGTACAATTTTTCGACCTATTTGGAGCAGTCAGGACAACGGCGAGAGTTGGTAGTGCAAACGTACCTGATTCCATCGTAGGTCGCGAGACGTGCAAATCTGTTCTTTAGGTAGACCTCGAAATTGCAAGGCATGTTGGACCGCAGTGGATATATACGTGAATGCGGGACTGGGGTCGCCATACACAAGGGGGATGAACTCCAACGCATCACGAGCAACGTCGGTGCCTACATTCTTCCAGGAACACCAGTGGTCGACGATGGGAATCATGACATCATCAACAGGGGAATTAAGTTTGCCGATATTTGACTTCCCCCTCTTGCCCCGGTCCAGATCGATGAGACGGCCAGAGGTACTGGGTTCATCCGCATCAGAACCCGGGAGCCATTCTATGAGAATATTGCCTGGGCTTACGTCCCGATGCAGGACACCATTGTTGTAGAGGTGCTTGTGGCCTATGGTAATAGTGATTAATCCCCTGATCCGTCATTCTTTAAAAAAAAAAAATGTTGATACCTTTGATGGCATCCCGAAGAACTCGAAGCAACTCCGGGAGAGTACTGAAGTACTTAATCAACCATCCGTATGTTGATAAAACCACCCTCGTCCGAACTCGCGAAACCGGCGACCCGCGGTCTCGTGCCTCAACTTCTTTAATATCATCGGGACCTGTACAGACGGCGTGTATATAGGGGTCAGAGCTCTCCGGCCGCTGATTCCTAGGCCGTTTGCCAGTATCAGTCGAATCGTCCAAGCCTTGCCTTATCAAACTGTCTGTGGTGTCTGGCACCGCCGAAACCAAGACGTCTTCGCATAATTCGATCTTGCCCACATTATCGCATTGGCTTCCATTCGCAGCCATGTAGAGATTCCCTTCGCTCTCGACGTCCCGAGGCCGCCATGACTGTTTCAGAACTAAAATCTTCGAAATACAAGCCCATTCAGTTGTCAACGCAGAAGGATTTGAATGACCGAGGTACCTTTGACTCCGACTCATGCTCCCCTTCACCGTAAGGAACTACAATCCACACAATTGGGCCTCTCCCACGCATAAATCCTGCTTGCACATAACTCACGGTTCTGACCGTCACATACTCCTCTCCAGAGTTCATCTTGATCACCCATCGCCTATTGTATGGCGCCGCCTTGTAGGCTTCAATGAAATCTACCGTAGGTGTGTACGACGGTACGGCACGATTAGAGGCTACAAGCAACTTCGTCGTAGGATCAAATCCAAGCCTCTCGGGTGGTAGGAGTGTAAAAGCGGCAATTATCTGTAAAAATCGGGTCGGTTCCTATACGCAAAAGTGTGTCAATGTTCCATGCTTCCCTGACGAATACCCGTTTCACTCACTTTGTGGATGTCTATGGCGGTCTTTGTCCCTATTACGCCAGACCTATCATGCATCCACACTGTCATCGAAGTAGGTCCCAGAGTGAGACCAAAGACGAATCTCCGGTCCAATTGTTCCCGTAGGATTCGCCGCAAGTAGCCCATGAGTTGTTTGATAAGATCGTCCCACTTATCGTCTTCCTTACGCTTCGCCTCAACTGCCCCGACAATCTGTAGCCACCAAATCACCTGGGCGGTGTCATTCTACGACCTCTCAGCATGGAAAGCTCGTTAAGAACGGAATTCTCACCTTGGATGAACGCTCTGCGAGAAATCTCAAAGCGAAGAGAATATCAGGTCGTAATTGAGCCGCTCGGCTATCTTGTGTGCTCGGCGACCTCGAGTGATAGTCGGCCCACATAGTAGGCCCAGCCTCCGTGGCAGTCCCTGTTCGTAGTTTTTCTGCAGCTTGGCGGATTGCCTCGGCAATGGTGTTGAAAGGACCATAAAGAGAGTTCTCCTTGAATTGAGAGTCGGGATCTGGGAACCCGGCCCATCTCTGGCTCTGAGTGTCGTATTTCTTGTCGTCCTTCATTTTCTGAAAGATTTTCTCGACGGTTGCAGGTTCCACAGGAAGCAATCTCTTTAAGAATTCAGTAGTGTCGGCAACACGACAGTGGAGGCGAAAATCCTCTTCGACAGCCTGTTCGACGTCAGGTTGGAGCTCTGTGGTGTACATTCTCGTTGCTGTGAGGTCTCCGGGATGTTTCTTCGACTTGGAACGATGGGGAGTACCGGTACTGGTATCGTAATAGTGGACGGTCATGATGAGGGAACGTGCAACCACAGGTAGGAAATAGGACATACACACCAGTTTATATAGACGCCGATAATCGATAATCGATTGTCTGTAATCCGTTATCGATGAACACGCAAATGGGGATTTTTGTGGGTGGTTTGAGCTGTATCACTGAATGACAGCTGTGAAGTGGGTCCGTTGCGTAAGGAAATTCCCGTTCGGTAGGATCGTCAGTTCCTTACTGCCAGCTGGTCTCGCAATAGACCATTCATATTATTACAGACCAGCGTTTGAGAAAAGGGGGACACGAATTGTTCGATAGTTGTGGGAACAGTGAAAGGTGGCCGATTTCCAAAAGGAGCCAATCCTGTTTTTGGCCACCAATGTTGAATTTTTGCTATCGAATGGATTGGGGACGTTGTCTTATTCTCTGCGTTGAGTCTTTGCTATTTGTATTGCGTGTACTGATGATCTTTTTCTTAATACCAGTATTCTTCTCGAACCCTCCCCTCTGTCCTGTCTTTATTGGTTGCTGCAGGACTACCTTATGCAAACCGTATGGAAGGCCTTCCGCACGGTCTCATTGACACCTCAATACTGCCGCACAGATGAGAAGGTGGGCCTAACCCCAATGGGAGGCATCCACCAATTACATGCTGTCTTGTTCTATGCAGCCTCATACATCACATTCTGAACAATCTCAGCCTGCTTCTCTCTCAAAACAACATCGACATCAACTCACAAGATTCAGACGGTGAAACAGCACTCATTTTCGCTTGCCATATGGGCCATGGTACAGCTGTCGAGTTACTTCTCTCTCGACGCGGCATCGATATTACATAACACACAAGACTTCTTGGGTCAAACGGCACTCATTTTGGCCTCTGGTAATGGCCACGATGCAATCGTCAGGTCGCTTCTCTCTCGAAATGATGTCGATATCTACGCAGAAGATTCCTTGGGTCAAACGGCACTCATTTATGCTCTTCATGGTGGCTATGAAGCAGTTGTCGACTTGCTTCTCTCCCGGCTCGGAAATGATATTGATATCGATTCACAAGATTCCTAGGGTCGATTACCAGTTGTCGTTATGATTCCTTTCCGTCCTTTGTCAAATTTAGCGATACAGACGCTCATCGACACGAAAAGCAGTGCAAAGCTGGCTGTAGAGTCATTCGCATCTTCACATCTTGAATCGCCCCAGAAATACTAGCTTTGGGCCAACCTGGACCACGTCCATCCGACTAACTCCACGGAGAGAATCGTCTTCAATTAGAAAGGAGTGGAAACAAAATGGGGTGCCCGATTGATATATAAACCCTGCAGAAGTCTGACCCATACCCCCGCACACGCGAACCACCCTTCGATGCATTCCCTTGTCAATGATATTCTATCCACCCTATACACCGCTGACACCAACGGCGGACATCTCACTCGGCGGCTACAAGGCATCATCCACGAGACAGGGTGGTACGAAGAACTTGCCGCTGCCGTCCTCACTGGCTTGGAGAATGCCCTCAAGGCAGAGGCCCCTATGGGCCAGGCAATAAAAGTCGCCTATGAAAAAGCGACGCAAGTTGTTGCTGGCGTCTTGGGGTTTGCAAGGGAACATCCGGTGTTCTGCGCTGTCGTTGCGTTAGGGATACTTGTCATTTTGGTGCCGTGGGCAATTGAGGTGCTGGGCTTTGGAGAGCTGGGTCCCGTTCAAGGTATGAGTGTCTATTGTGCAGGGAGATACCTATGCTAAAATATCGTTTCTTTGTAGGAAGCTTTGCTGCCTTGTGGCAGTCGAGATATGCAGGCCATGTGCCTGCGGGATCATTATTCTCGTTCTTTCAGCGACTGGGAATGGTTTGGCGGATGAAACCTGTTGCTTTCCCTGCGATGGCCGTCGGATTCACCTAGGAAATTGTCAGGTGAGGTTTTTTTTCTTGGTTTAGACATATCACTAATTCCCGCTATTTCCTAGTTTCATTGCATTTGAACATTCTCTTGGTTCAATTATATCGTCAGTAATGTTAAATTCTCAACCAGTTACATTTGTACTACCACCCCAATAATACGAGCTATGTATAACTCTTCCCTATGCCCTGATGAGTTCCTGAATAAGAACAATATCCTTGAAGCAACGCACTATCAATTTCTAGTACTATTTTATCAAATAGCCATTCCCAGGCACAGATTCACCTCAAGCACGACATCGGGATCGAGTATTGTTCAAAACTCAAGGGCAGTCCGTTGATACGAAAAGGTCCAGTCCACGCGAAATGGCTTATCAAATATGATAGGAGCCAGCATAGAACAATGCCGAAGCTCCCAACCATAGGGGTATAGATTACGCCCGTCGCCAGCAACAATTGCAAGAATTCTTTGTGTCATAGTTTCGCGTGGGTCAGAAGAAGGCCAATATTGCCGTCGGGATACAAGCAGCTTTAAACGAGGCGTATTCATTAAATCGAAAATATCGGAAATTAACGATATATCTATACCAAGAAAAAATTCCTCATCTGACAAAGTTGCTTATCGCCACCGCGAGAAGCGGAAATGAGTGCTGTTTGATCCTAGGCATCTTGTGCGTTGATGTCAACACCACCTCCGAGTCGGGAGAGAAGCAAGTCGACAACTGCTTCGAATTCATAACCATAAAGAGCCGTTTGACTCGGACCAAACGTATCTCGTGCGTAAATACCGACATCATTGCGAGAGAGAAGCGACCTGACAATTGTATAGTGGCCACCACCAGAGGCCAAAAATGAGTGCCTCGCTAGTGAGGTTCCGTAAAGGACCATTAAGATGTGACAATGACTGTACAATTGAATGGCCTTGCACTGCTTTTAGTGACCTTCTGAATCGTTAAATTTGACAAAGCAGAGATGGTTCAGCGGAGGAGACGCCACAGTGCAAACTCATTTGTCAGAATGACACTATCAAAATTTGTGTCAGTCACGAAATCGGTGTCCAGTGAGTATACTTGCACAACGAAAGGAGAGCCTGGAGCTCGACAAAGGTTCGCGGCAATCTCCAATATTGTTCGAGTCAGAAATTGCTGTCGTGGTTTGATTCCGTACTTAGTCTGGTGAACGGGTGACTGAGAATCTCGGACGGGGCCAGCTGGTTAGTTAGCAGCTTATGTACATGTTGATAAATCCGAGCTAGTCAGTTCATCTACTGAATCTCAACAAAGTGGGCCTGCCTCAACTGATAAAGAGAAATATGTCGGATCGAGGTCTTGAGACAAAAATGGAAAATTGTGCTCACTTTTTGAGATGTCATCAATGTTCGAAAGCAACGATCTCGCTAAGCTTTGAATATGGAGCAAGCTCTCGCGCTGCGGCTGGTTCAGACTGCTGTCGAGGGTCAGTTCCGTCGTCCCAATGATTTCATGGGAACGAGACTCACGTAAGCTCTTGCCAGACACCTTGCACACCCCCGACTTCTGTTTCTGCTTGTATCCCAAGCTTGCCTTCTCTAGCCACCTTCTTCACTTCTGCAGTGAAGATTGCCAATTGGTCAATCATGTCGTTGATGGTGTTAACTAACATCAGCATTTCTCCCGAAACAGAAACACCTGTTATTTTACTGGTGAGATTACCGCGCACTTGCAGAGTCAACTATATCAAATCTCGCATAAGCAACCACCCACATTATTCGCCATGGCGTTCACATTATCCGTCACTTCTCTCCAAGTTCCACCAACGTTCGTAACCCTGGCCTGTCCCCCAAGCAATCCTTCTGTTCCAACCTCTCTCGCCACCTTTGATGCTTCATACGAGAATGCGTCCAAACTCCCAGTCATCCCATTTACCGTTTCCTTCAACTCCAAAAACTCTCCTTTCGCATCAATTTCAATCTTCTTGGTCAAATCACCATCACCAACAGCCTTCGTAACTTGAGTGACCGAGCGAACTTGATTGGTCAAATTCCTGCCCATCAGGTTGATGTTATCGATCAGAATTCTCCACATTCCTTCGACATCAGATACGAAAGCTCGTCCATCCAAGATACCCTCCGTGCCGATATCGAGTGAAACACGAATGACTTCACAGGCGAGTGTTCTCAAATGATTGACCATGAAATTGACCGTCACTTTCAGGTCAAGCATTTCACCTTGAGCGGCCACGTCAATTAGTTTGTTGAATTCGCCGAGCGCGACTGCTTTTGCAACTTCGGCGATGACTCTAGTTAAATTAGTCAAATCGGAGGCCATTTTCTTTGAAGGGAGGTTCATTGTCAATAGGGATGAAGGCTTAAAAGTAAACGAAAAGCACAAACGTTAACGTTTCCTGTCAAATCAGCCCAAGTTCCCTGGACGCCCTCGACTTTGACTTGACCACCCAAGATACCATGCGTTCCAACCTCCAACGCGAGCACTCGCGTTACTTCTGAAGCAAAAACGGACAGTTGATCCACCATTGAATTGACAGTACCTGGCGGCCATGTTAGAGTTAGATTTATACAGTGAGCGAACTATCCCCATACCTTTCAATGTCAACATTTCACCCTTCATCTCAATCTCAATCTTTTGCGTCAAATCACCTTGTGCAATGGCTGTTGTCACATGTGCGATGGATCGTACTTGGTCTGCCAAAGATGAGGACATCCGATTTACCTGCAGTCGTCGCAAGTTGAGTTGCGACTGGGTCAGATATAAAAAGAAAACTTTACATTTTGAACCAGGTTAAGCCAAACCCCTCCTACATCAGGTACTTGAGCTTGACCTCCAAGTTTTCCTTGACTTCCTACTTCTAAGGTCACCCTTGTAACGTCAGCTGTCAGAGCTCTTAACCTGTACACAACGAAAGTGTCAAGCAGTTGCGGCGAACCGTAATATAACTATACCTAACCACCATCCCATTGACTGTATTCTTCAGGTCCAGAATTTCACCACGCGCATCGACTTCAATATGTTTGCTCAAATCGCCGAGCGCGATAGCCTTTGTAGCCTTTGCAATAGACCGGACCTAAGGATAGATTGAGGAAGACTGTCTGGAAACGAACAACAGCAGACATTACCTGGGATGTAAGGTTGGCCGCCAACTTGTTGACGACGTCAGTCAATTCACGCCATGTGCCTTCGGCTTCGAGAACAAGAAGTTGGCAACCAAGCTTACTACAAAGGTAACAACATTGAGTGCCAAAGAGAAAGATGTATATGGTGGACTTACCCTTCGGTGCCCACTTCTTGTAATAAACGGGTAACCTCTTTCGCAAACTGACCAAGTTTGTCAACCTACAAGTTCAGGTAAATGATCCATCGAGACACAACGTGTGGTAGTGCACCAACCATGGTATTAATGTCGTCCTTTAACTGGACCATAACGACCCCCTGGACAGGGACTGTGATTTTCTGAGAAAGATCACCCTTGGCAATTGCATTACAAACTCGGGAAACATCTTGTATTTGAGTCTTGAGCAACTTGAGCTCGTCGACTGCGACAGTGTTGAAGGGGGCCTTTCCACAGGTTGGGCAATGCACCTTGTCCTCGTTCGCGTCAACGTCTCCTATCAATGATTCGTTCTCTCCTCCATGGACGTGCTGTCCTGCAATATTTTCGTCCTAGAGAGAATAAAATAACATTTCTTATGTAATGGTGATCGATCAAGAGAGTTTGGTCACTAAAAGGGGTTTATGCTTCTCTGCAGCCCACATTCTGTGTGCCATTGACGAAAGGGATTTGAGAATGGCATCTGTACGGGGATCTGTAGGGCCATCGTAGTGGGGAACAGAAACAGACGGTCCGAGATCATACACAGCAAGTAATGTGGCGAGATGCGACACAAATGAGTGGTCGGTCGACATGACTTGGGATTACAGTAACGATCGTCTCACCTTCCAGACTACTTAAATACTGCTACTCCCTGTAATCAGGTGACTGGAAGACAGCGTCGACGGTATAATTAAATGATTCGTGATGAACGGATTTGAAAATTTGAATTTGTGCAAAATTTGTGTTTACAGAATACATCCTTAGACTGCTTTCCTTCCAATAAAATCTACTCACTGTGAGTGCAAATCTAAATGTTGATCTGTCCATAGAAAATTTGGACGACATAGTGAGCCGCATCTCTCTCTCTCACCATCATGACCTCGTATCCAGCTGGCACAGCGCCGATCAGGAAGGAGTTCCTGATACTTCACAACGCACAGCCCTCAGTCTATGACGACGATGCGGCAGAGGGTTCGAAACGTCCACCTGGCGGACGAGCAAATGACGATGAAGCGACAGAGACAAAAAAACAAAAGAAGGCACAAAGAGGGCAGAACAAAGGGAGAAAGTTCGGAAAAGTGAGAGACGAATTGGAGTTGTGCTGGAAAGTCGGTAACAGCACCATGTGCGAGTTTGGGGAAGGGTATGTGTACTATTTCTCTCTTCAACTCCTCCCTCCAATTCGATTCTAGGTGCAGATTTACCCACAACATTCCTTCATATCTCTCTGCCAAACCACCAGATATCCACATTCCTTCTCTCGATCAAATTCTTGGAACTACTGCACCTTCACAAGAGTCTCTCCGCAAAAGCCATCCAATTTATTCATCCATTGATGTTTCCACAACATGCCCCGTTTTTTCTGAGATAGGTGAATGTCGGTATGTCCCACACTTTTCTCTCTTACTAGAATCCACCTGACGGACGATAGATATGGCTTTAAATGCCGCTTCCTTGGCGGACATATTGATATATCCGACCCTACATCTTCAACGGAACACCTCTCTCTTCTACAAGATGAAGACAAAAAGGTGCATAATGCCATCACCGGGAGGGAGATGAACTACGTCTCAGCCGACGTGCTCAAACTTCTTCGGTCGAGAAAGGTGGGACACTCTTCCAGAATTCCAGTGCCTCTGAAACGAACGTTTAGCAGTGCCCTTTCCCCATCTCTGACCGTTACCTTGCGTCCCTTGGTCTTGAAACAACATCAGAGGCGGCCAAAAGCCAGACCCGTGGCCGAGAAACTCACAAAAAGGGGGACATAGATGTTATTGTGATCGAAGAACCAGAGCAGCAAATTAACGAAGTCGAAATGAACACCGACGAGGTTCTCGTGGGGAAACGAACTGCCGATCCTGTCTCTGCAACTTCCTCTGGAGAGTCTCACCGCGACAGCCCTGATGCGCAGGTTCGCTTTCCAGAAAAGAAAAGATTAAATTGGCGAGGACAGACATGTCCGTTCTTGTTCTGGACATAGCCAGCGTTCAGAAAAGCTGATAATTTCCTCACTACAGATCTGGCTCCACTTACGACAGTAGGAAACCTGGTAGGTCTTTCTCTCAAAATCCGAGACTGAAAATTTCATGATCTCGGCAGCCCTTTAGGAGGCTATGTGTTGATCTCGGTGCGGATATAACATGTGGAGAGAGTATGTTTTTGTATTGCTTTTGTTCTGTCGTCTGAACGTTGAGTTTCACCGATTAGTGGCCCTTACAACGAACCTCCTTTCTGGATCCAAGGAAGAATGGTCCCTTGTCCGGCGTCATCCTTCTGAAAGGACATTCGGCGTCCAAGTAGCTGGAAACAGACCAGGCGTGCTTGCTTCCGCTTCTGAAGTTATCGCAAAAGAAATCGGAAATGGAGGGATAGATTTCGTAGACGTTAACTGTGGTTGTCCCATCGATTTGGTATTTAAGAGTGGAAGTGGGAGCGCGCGTGAGTCCTTTTACTCACCCCTACTGCAATGATGCGATGATACACACAGTACTTGATGCCCCTGCGAAGCTAGGCAAAATTCTCGTTGGCATGAATTATGCCTTGGGTGACATTCCGGTGACTGTCAAACTACGCACGGGTGTGAAGGACGGAAAGAACATGGCCCATAAGTTAATGCCGCGTTTAAGCGCAGAGTGGGGTGTTGGTTGTGTTACAGTAAGGTCGCATATCTGTTGATATGATCTCGGCTGACCAAAGATTCGTTCTCTGTACAGTTACATGGTCGTACGAGACAGCAACGATATACTCGTCTCGCCGATTGGGATTATATCAAGCAATGCGTTGATGCAGTCCGGGCGAGGGAGAAAGACGAAGATTGTAAATTTTTTTTTCGTTTTCTTTCTTTCTCCTAGTCCTGAACGTTTGAACTCTTCCTTTTCGAAAGTGCCTCCAATCCCTATTTTTGGGAATGGCGACATATTCTCATCCTCCGCCTATGAGGATACTCTCTCCCTCTCTGGTGTAGATGGAATCATGATCGGTCGAGGAGCACTGATAAAACCTTGGATTTTCACCGAAATAAAGGAGAAGCGCGAATGGGATATCAGCGCACGTGAACGATTAGACTTGGTAGCGAAGTACGTGGAATATGGTTTGAGGTGATTTTTCAAGTATCTCCAACTCGTGTATTTTGCTAACTGGCCGCCACTGAAGCCATTTTGGCTCGGACACCACAGGGGTCAATACGACACGTCGTTATCTATGCGAAGCTCTTTCATTTCAATATCGATATGTCCCTATTGGTTTGCTTGAACATCTTCCTGCCCGGATTAACGATCGCTCTCCTGCTTTCAGGGGTAGAGATGAACTGGGTATGCATGATTCTTCCAGAATCGCTTGGTCGAAATACTAAGTTACAATTAGAAACCCTTCTTGCCAGTGGGGATAGCAAGGATTGGGTGAAGATATCGGATATGTTCCTTGGGCCAGCACCGGATAGATGGACTTTCACGCCGAAGCATAAGAGTAATTCTTATGAAAACGGAACCATTGTGGGGCAAGGCTAGCCATTCCCTTGGTACCTGCCAGCTTTCGAAAGGGTCGTAATACACCTGTATAATGTAAACCCATGAGTCACTGTTTATTTTGCTCTGTATACAGAGCACTTGCACTACAAATGCCAGCCTGCTATGGGACTAATACCGAAAGCACTTGTCCAAGCAGATTCTATTACGTCTGGCGGGGCCAAAAAAGCAGCACGGTTACGTATCCCTGAGACCCACATAAAACGTACAATGAAGTAGCCAACAAAAAAAATATTACAGAGGTTTCGCAAAAACGCAAGACAAGTCGATCATCAATGTTGCTCTAAATAATAGTCAAGTGAAAATGAAGCATGTAAGGAATAGTTACCGATGGCCCGATCACTGAGGCTCCGTCTTGTGCTCGCACTCCTTACGTGTCGATAGCACGATATTGAGTCTACCTTGCATGAGTGTGGGGAAGGAGAGCTGGAGCTCGAAAGGCTCACGGCAAGCTCCTGGGCGAAAGGGCGATGGCGGAAGCAGTCGGCTAACCCCCAAACCCCCAATGGCCGCGCGCGGTCCACCAGCCGACAACGTCCGCCAAAGGATGAACCCCCAACACCGTGTGCGGTCATGTAAATGTATATTGATAGAGACAGAAGGAATAATTCGAACATGAGATAGAGGGTACAGGGAGAGGTCTTTGATGCCCCAGTCTAGAGGAACTTTTGATGCCTCAGCATGAAGAGAAGAGGACTTGATGCCTCGGCATGAAAATAAGAGGTCTTCGATGCCTTAGTATAACCAGAAGAGGTCTTTGATGCCCCAATCCGGGATAAGGAGAGGTCTTCGATGCCTTAGTATAGCAAGAGGTCTTTGATGCCTCAGAGTAAAGGGAGGAGAGGTCTTCGATGCCCCAGGAAAAAATATATAAGAGGTTTTGATGCCTCAGAGTATGAAGGAGAGGTCTTTGATGACCGAGTATAGGAAATAAGA
>Ga0307517_10010004_pt1 | contig 13346 bp, 12 predicted proteins | sample 23_EM_MG_FD_194515 | JGI IMG/M metagenome (GOLD analysis project Ga0307517, IMG submission 194515) | Populus trichocarpa ectomycorrhiza microbial communities from riparian zone in the Pacific Northwest, United States - 23_EM | ecosystem: Host-associated > Plants > Roots > Unclassified | place...
AGCATAGATGCGGGTAGTTAGAATGCTGAGCATGTGTAGTGTAGTGGTTTTGGGATGCGTTCTCACATATAGGAAAGTGTGCGAGGAGCATAGTCGTATTAAGATGAGGGCGTCTAGCCAACTCAAGCAATTCAGAATAGAATTAATCGAAGCAACGCTTAACAGGTGCATCTTGGCGATCAGGATAGTAAAACACATCGTGACAGCGTTTGAAAGAAGAGAAGTGCCTAGGAGTAGGATCAGAATGGCATTAGACTAAGTACACGATGCGTCCGGATGAAAACGCGGCGTCAGATAGAGTCACGATCGGATCAGGAGGCGGCATATATACGGTGTAAGATCAGGAAGAAGTGAGCAGGCGTCAGGAAGGGAGAGATGCGGATCGTGGGATCCGGCCGAGGTCGGCAGGGTGTGAAAACCTTAGGACGCGAGATCTGACGATGAGTGAAGCCCTGACGTTAGCTGAGAAGGAACCGGCATCAGGGCGGGAGAGTCATAGATCCGACGCAGTCAGAACGCAATAGCGGAGGACCCGACCCAGTAGGAACGGAAGAGTCGTAGATCAGGGGGAGTCAGGAGGTAATAGCGGCGCAGCAGACGCAGTCAGGGCGCACAGGACGTAGGGGTCCGTGTCTGGATGGCGTCAGGACGGGTGGCGCTAGGTGACGCAAAGTCAGGACGCGACGTCAATCCGACGTTACGTTCTGATTCGCGATTAGCATTCCGACGTCCCGGGCATCAGACGCACGGGGCGCACAGGACGCAAGGTATTATTTTTGCTGATGGCTTCGGTTCTGCTGGGCTTGTTCCTCTGATTGGGAAAGCTTCGGTTAGTAACATCACGGTCCTGCTCGGTTTCGCCGTCATCCCAAAAGCCCTTGCTATGGCCCATTAGTCGGTTGTGACTAGCCCACTCGCAATCCTTCCTCTACCCCCCTCGGGGTTCCGTCCGCTGGCACCGTACTGCCCCGTAATCTGGCACCTTCCTGCGAAAGCTTCTCCCCCGGCTGGCACCCTACTGCTCCCCCCCCTTTGGCTTGCACCGTACTGCTACTCACCGGCTGGCACCCTACTGCTCATCGTCGTTGGCTGGCATCCCCTCCGCCCGGTGGGTCTGCTCGCCTACCTTCTCTCTCCCCCCTACAATTTACTCTACGGTCGCAAACCTCGCTTAGGTCACGGTTGATCATGGTATTGCACTACCTGCTTCGTCTCTCCTAAACGCCGACCCTTCACCATCTTCCGGTCAGTCCCGACCGTGAACCCGCCTGCCCCTTACGGCCACTAGCCGCGGTGCCTTTTGGTTAGGCATATCGGCAATCGTGGTTACATCTCGTCATTTCTTTTATTGTTTTCCTAGTGTTACCAGGGGGCCTGCTGAAGAGTTTGGGTCTCTCTCCTGTACGTTTCTATGAGTTGTTTCCCTACGTGTCTGATGTGTGAGTCTTAGGTGCTAGGCAGGGGAAGTCACTTCTATGGTCTCGGGGGGTTTCCTTTTTCCTATGATGAGGTGAAGCGGGCGGTTGTTATTGGGCTTATAGGTTTTTTTCTCTTCATAGCTAGCGCTGCATAAGGCTTTTTGTACCTAAAACAAATAACGCATGATTACAAAAAAGAAAAAAAAGAAAAAAAAAGCTACCAAGGGAGGGGATCTTCACGCAACCATCTAAGTACTTTTCTATACTTAAGATATTGCAATACCATTACCTTTTACTCTCTTTACATACACTGCTCCTCTAGGGGAGTCTACGATCGAAGAGCCCTGGAGAGTATTGCGATATTCTCGATGGGCGATACGAATATAGGACTATTGTGATAGTTCTATCCAGAACCACAATCCACCCATCTTACTATCTGACGAGATAGTATCCTTCAACGGATCACTCAGGACAAGCAAGCCAGTTCCGTACTATCTGAGAAGATAGAAACGACTATCGTTGCCTGTTGCTTAAACACCTAACAATAGGATTGTTACACTTAACTATATTAAGTTTAACCGCTTGTTCTACTTGGAATTATCTTTATCTTTAATTGATCTTTACTTCTACTCTGAGTCTTCTTTGCGGTCCCAATCTTAGGATCCGTCTTCCTACAGAGTGCCCCTATTACACATTGAGATGTGCAGCGGGGACTTTGGACCAGCCGCACCTGGGGGAGCCAGTGCAAGGTGTGCCACAGCAGGGACCTTGACATGTGCAGCCGGTACATTTGGACTAGCCAGACTCAGAGGAGCGTGTCCAAGTTGTCCAGCAGCAGGGACATTGACTTGGACAGCAGGTAGGTTTGGACCAGCCGGACCCGGAGGCGCCAGTCTGAGTTGTCCAGCAGCAGGGAGGTTGACTTGTGAATCAGGTACATTTTGACTACACGCACACGGAGGACCCTGTCGGACTTGTCAGACAGTAGGGACGTTGACATGTACAACAGGTACCTTGGACCAGCCGCACTGGGAGGAGCCTGTCAGAGTTGTCTGGCAGCAGGGACGTTTGGAACAGCCGCCCCCGGGAAGCCTGTCCAAGTTGGTTCCAGGGGCAGCGAGGTTGACCAGTGCAGCTGGTACGTTTGGACCAGCCGTACCAGGAGGAGCGTGTCCGAGTTCTCAGGCCGCAGGGATGTTGACTTCGGCAGCAGGTATGTTTGGGCCAGCCGCCCTCGGAGAAGCCTATTTGAGGTTACCGGCAGCAGGGATGTTTGGAACTGATGCACCGGGCGGAGCCTGTCTGTGTTATGCGGCAGCAGAGACGTTGACCTGTGCAGCCTGTATGTTGGGACCAGCACCACCTGGGAGAGCCTCTCCGAGTTCTCCGGCAGCAGACAGGTTGACCTGTGCTGCCAGTATGTTTGGACCAGCTGCACCAGAAGGACACTGTCCGAGTTGTCTGGCAGCCGGGAGTTCACTTGTGTAGCAGGTACGTTTGGACAAGCCGCACCTGCAGTAGCCTGTCCGCGTTGTCCAGCTGCAGGGACGTGGACTTGTGACACGGGTAGGGTTGGACCATCCACAACCGGAGGAGCCTGTCCACGTTGTCCGGAACCAGGGAGGTTGACTTGTACACCGGGCACGTTTGGACCAGCCGTACCCGCAGCAGCATGTCCAACTTGTCCGCCTGCAGGGACCTGGGCTGAGCGAGGAATTTCAGGAAGTGGACCTGGGTTCACTATAGTCGTCGCAGCCCGCCACTCATTTGGTGCCCATCGTGGTAGTAAAGATGCGTGCCCGAGGACAACTCCCGGGTGGATTGCGGGATTTGGCACTACCTTTTTGCCTTTGTTATTTGTTATTCAACTTCCGACAACTAGCCTTAACCAGTTCCACGACTGCCTTCGCGATATCCTCTAGACGATGGATATCATTGGCTGCCCCTGCAGGGACGATGAGATTGCAGGCAGTACGCAAGCTCATCGTGCCTGTGTCTATTGGCAGGAAGTCCGCGTCAGGGAAATCTTTGGCCATTCACCCTGCAGGCGCCAAGCCCCTTGCTATCATCTGATCCTTCGCACAGTTCCGCCACGCTGTGTACATTTTCTTTTGAGCCTGGACTTGGGTGAAGTCTATGTTTAGCTTATGATCGCTAATCGCTCGACCACCTGGGTTGGTGCGATGCATGCTGATTGCCCCTAGAAGCAAACCTGGTCGGAGTTCATCTGTTTGTCCTGGCCCAATGACTCCAGCATTTTGCATGAATACATACTGCATGTTGATATTTTGCGCCATGTCCGTTGAGGCTTTGTTTATATTGATTGTTGATTTGGAGATTCTAGACTTATGAATATAGAGGATGAGGTGGATGTTGTGGATGTTTTAGATATTCGATTATCCTTGGTATGAACTTGCTGCTCTCATTATCAACCCTCATTATATATACAACTCTCAGACATTCAAGATGGTTTGAAAGAATCATGAATTGTTTGAATTGTTTCCAAGAATTAATATTCATCAAGAACTGACACCTCAGGCGTCCATTAGTGTTGCAGTCGTTTCCTGTGAATACAAGATGATAACCGCGTGATACTACGTGACGTCACGACACACAACGCCAAACTAGTTCGACAGCTGGTGATAGACCAGTGTGCACAGCGCTGGGCCCAGCATCTCCAAGTCATCCACAAGGGTTAACATCGCGACGACGACAATATCACCCTACTATCACCCACACTCCACTCACGAAATCGGCAGCGCCAAATTCCCTTATGCGGTCAAATGTTCATTTGTCGCAAAATATACGAGCGTGCAGGCGCATGCAGGACACACTTGCGAAGGCCACATGCAAATCTCGATATTGTACTCGCATCCACCATAGAGAATCAACCTGCGTACGTCCTTGGCGACTGGGGGACTGACCAATCTGACGCCAACAAACCTATAGAACACGGCGCTTCTGACCACGCATCAGATCCTGTCGGAGATACAGCCAGTAGTGAGGCCGAGGCACCTGATGATACCCTTAGCAGGGAACCCGAAAAAGAAGTACTCAAGGACAACACATACCCAGTCGCTGCGGCACAGCAGGATGAACTAGGCCCCCATGAAGCCATTCGAGAGGTTAAAGAGTATAATGAAGAATGCAGTGATTTGTGCGAGACCCCATGGGCTCTGTTTGCTTCTGCACAAGGTTTCAAACTTGAATTTTCGTGCATTGAGAGCAAAATCTCAAAGACGCGGATTAAGAATTACTTTTCGAATGATATGGAAACTCAACATCTATCGGCTGTAGCTCTATGCATACCTTGGAGAATCTTCTCCGACACTTGGATCCCTATAGCCCGTATCTGCAATGGTTGGAGGGACATGTGGAGGACGGTCATAGAACATTACTCATCTTCTATCGGAATGGCCTACACTGCGTGAAATACCTTCTTCGCCTGAGGCTCCATGGTGATAACTTGGTCCATGCGCCACGTCGTGAATACGACCAGAGCGGACAGAGAATTTATGATGAAAGGCATATGACTGACTGGTGGTGGGACATCCAAGTACTGCCGGGTTGCCTCTATTATTTGAAACCATACTAATAAATTACAGGAAATACTCCGGGAAGGGGCGACTGCTGTTCCAATCATTGGGATGTCAGAACAGACGAATCTTACCAACTTCTCTCGAGACAGGAAATCATGGCCGGTTTATAGGAGGATTGGAAATCTTCCGTCGACAATACGTAACAGACCTGAATCAATCGCGATTGGGCTTCATGGGCTATTGCCCATTCCGCCCAAGCTCGCAAAGTGCTCCAGGGGCGACCAACTCCAGAGACTGATAAATGCTGACACACCACGTGGTGTATGCGAGTTGATTTCTGCGGCATTGAACGGTGTGGCGCAGCAGGGCACGCCAATTGATTGTGCTTAAGGCAAGATCCGGGGAGGCTTCCCAATAATGTAAGGGTGGATTGCCGACCATATCGAACATGTTCCCCTACACGGGATCAAATACAACAACTGTCCTAAATGTGAGGTTCCTCCAGAAGAATTAGGCAGCCGAGCTGGCCACCATTGCGCTAGAGATTACACAAGATACCAACGCTCCGGGGGCGAAAACCCGTCCCGAGATTCCGAGAGACATGACGCAGCTCACGCTTGCTACACGAATGAAACACATGGTATCAAGGGAGGGCAAAAGAGTTTTAAAGGACTTGTGAGGGATTCGACGCCTGATGTGCACAAGTCGGATATGCTCTATACAATGTATCTAGGACGCTTCTAGCATATGATGGACTGGATAAAGTGATTTCTTAAAAGGCATAGGCGACAGCAGGCCTTCGACGATGCCTGGAAAGCTTTGCCCCCTGACCCGGGATTCTTTGTCCCCAAAAAGGCCTCCAGGGAGGTTACGCAGTGGCAAGGAAAAGAGATGAGGAATCTCGGGCGTTGTTTGTTGGGAGTTCTCGCTGTGTGGTTGAGAAGTCTGATAGTACGCAGGTGCAACCCTTCAGACATGCACTCACCAGTGTTAGGTCACTTCTTGACTTCACCATGATGGCTCAATACCGAAGTTACACACCTGCGACTATATCTTATATGGAAGAATATGCGACGCAGTTCCAGGAGACGAAGGACATCTTCTCGGAGTTTCGCATATGCAAATGGACCCAAGAGAAGGCTCATGAGTTGCGCAAGGAGCTGCGTCGTCAGAGAGCCCAGATGAGAGAGCCAGTGCCCCCATTGCAATGGCGCCGGATCCGTGACAATGATCGTGAAGCACAGAACGACCAACGTATGGAATTCCTACATTCCGAATCTAATTTGAACTATGTTAAGATGCATCTAATAAGTCACTTTAGTGATCACATCTACATGTTCGGCAATATTCCCATGTATTCTACGGAGTATGGAGAGCCCCCAATTAAAGAGCAAATCAAGGATGAATGGTGAAGCTGAAATAAAATTGACGCAGCAAGAAAGACACTAAGCCGCTACTGTTGACAACATGCGATCCGCATCAGACTTTTGAACTTGGAATTCCTTCAACGTGGAGGAGATGATTTACCAACTGAGGTAGTTGAACATTTAGAGAAGACCAGGCACGGGCCAAGGCGACCAGCGCATAGTAGCATTCTGAAGGGACGTCGTGATAATATCCACGAGTTCTTTGGTTTTGGCAGAGCATGCGATATATCCCCAAAGTCAATTTGTTGGGAATTGATCCGATATAGTCGACTGTGCCTGCCTCCCGCGCGGCGACTGCCGGAAAGTCCGGCGATACTTTGAGCTTTGCCGGTGGAACTACTGACGCAACTGGACATCCCGGTTCTTGCGTTCCAGAAGTCAGGTGTTTACAACATATACAGGGCCCAATGGATGGGTGCTCGACTCTTCCTTAATCAGACCAGTAGGAACGAGTGAGTTTCGATACAGGCTGGTGGGGAGAATATGTATAGTGCGCTCAGGTGTCGTCTCCCGGCAACGCTCATAGCTCTGGTCAAAATGCTATCACGCTGTTAGTGTTCGTTACGGGGCGGGGCGGGGCGGGTTTTCACTCGCCAGACCCCGCCCTTACACGGGGCCGGGGTGGGTATGTTTCGGGTAATCACCGCCCTGCCCCCGTCAGGGGCCCACCCGCACTTATTCCCTGGACGGGGCCCGGTTTGTTACCACCTATTTTTAGCGGGGACCCGTCTGGGGTATGGGTGGGGCGGGGGCCTGAGCGGGGACAGGGGCAGGGAATGCCGAAAAAGACACCCCGCCCCAGGCCGTTGAGTGGGGTGGGGCGAGGAAAAGGGCCGGGGGCCCGCGTTTTTCGGGGCCCCGTCCGCCCCGTAACGAACTCTACACGCTGTATGCACCAGCATACGGTCGATCCCCTTGCCGGGCTTCAATTCATGAGCCTAGCAGACTCTGGACGACTGTGGGACGTACACGGTCCTGTAACCTTTCAGCTCTGAGACGATACGCGAGAGCTAACAACGGTGGATATAGGACGATCTTACGCCTGGGGCATCTGATACCAGAAACAGACCGGCGCTGGCTTGTCAACAGTCGGATCGATTTATGCATGTTTAACAAGATCTATTAGGAGCAGAGAGGGGGCTTGTGCAATAAAATAAACTCGGGGTGCGACGTAGCCCAGTTGTAGGCTACATCAGTCACCGACGGAGATATAGCATCACGATCACGACCAGACGATAAACGTGTACAATAGACAAGTACATAGTAGAGATATAGACACAGAGCAATAGAAACATCTAAAAAGAAACAAATTATGCACAATAGTAGGACAAGTAGTAGGAGGCACAGGGGCAGGAATGACGAGGGTGATATGGGCCGCATGTTGTTATGAGTATCACAAATGGTGACTAAGCCAGGCAGATTTCACATGACTAATACTTATTAGTCATGAGGTATGTTGGGTTTCGCACTATGACGTCATTTAACTCATAGCTTTCACATGACTGCGCACTTGTGAAGTTATTGGTTGATTATGATTGGTTTATAGTATCATGACGTCACGATAGTGATGTCATATGGCGTGATGATTTTCGCACATGACTTATATTACCAGTTATGGGTTTCACGCATGCAACTCATTTGAGCCCAGGATCGGGTTTATGGGTTTGGATCGAGGAAAAAGGATGTGGGCAATTGACTTGTACGAGTCAGCTGATGGATTTAGCACAATGACTCATGATGAGTCATAGGGGCTATGTTACGAAATGGTGATGAGTCACGAGGGTTAGGGTTGTGGGAAGATTCCGATAAAAGGAGCTTGGTTCCGCCCAAGAGATAGGACAAGAACCATCTCTCCTCCACCTCCGGCGATTGACATCTCAACACTACGGGAAATCATCGTCACTTCCCCCCACCCACATCAGCAAAAAAAATCAGTTTGCGTTATTTGCATTTCAGCGCACCCTGCATCTTCTGGCTGCGTTCTGTGGGACAATTTTTTTGAAGTTATGTAATCAAAAAACCCGTTTCATTTTAAGATTAATCTAACAATTACATAGACAAATATGAATTTTCAGCCCTAACGGACAATATTTACATGTCCATTTTGGCTTCTGAAGTTTAAAACTAGATTCATGAGATGCACAGGATGCTGACCAGATGCAAACTCCACTACAGGGTGCGTTCAGATGCGTGTGGATCCAAAATCGAGTTTTTTTGCTGATGCACCTCTCTTCCCCCACGATGGCTACTGCCTAGGGGTTGACGTTAAGCCATCTTCCCTCCTCTCCTGTGGCACGCCTGCCTCTCCTCTTGGGGTTCTTGTTCTCGTTCATCGTTGACACCCGCTCATGAAGTTCGGTTCTCCCCCTTACCCTGCACTTCCTTTGCACCTCGCTTGGCATTATGGACGGTCGGAAAGCTTCTCGCTTCGTTCACGGTCGGCGATATGGCGTCCGGACTCTCGGTCGCAGGCTTTGGTTCTGCTGGGCTTGTACCTCTGATGGATAAAGCTTCCGTTTGTAACATGACGGTCCCGCTCGGTTTCGCTGTCATCCCAATAGGCCTTGCTATGGTCCGCTAGTCGGTTGTGGCTAGTCCGCCCGGGATCCTTGCTCTACCCCGCTCCCTGTTCTGTCCACTGGCACCGTACTGCCCCATAAGCTGGCACCTTACTGCTGAAACTCCTTTCCCAGCTGGCACCCTACTGCTCCCCTTTGCCTGTCACCCTACTGCTCCTCCTCCGAACGTTTGACCCTTCCTCGGTTACACCTAGTCGTAGTATAGCACTGCCTCCGCCGCTATTGTCCAACGTCTTGGATCAATGTAATGACCTGCATGACCGCGCGAGTGGTTATTGTGGGCCCATGGTTTCCATGTTTTCTCCTGTCGCCAGTCACCAATCAGCAAATGTGGCCCGGAAAGGGCCTTGGAACAGCCTTCGTTTCTTTTATTTAGGGGCGCCTGCGGAAGGGTTTGGGTCTTTCTACCTGTAGGTTTCTAGGTATTGTTTCCTTACAGGTCTGGCGTATATTATCTTGGGCGGTAGGCAGGGGAAGCCTTTCCTATGGACTTGGGGTGTTTGATTTTTCCGATGAAGAGGTGAAGCGGGCGGTGGGTTTGCATTTGTAGGTTTTTTTCTCTTCATAGCTAGCGCTGCATAAGGATTTTTGTACCTAGAAACCAATAACGCATGATTACAAAAAATGAAAAAAAATGAAAAATGAAAAAAGAACGACCAAGAGATAGGATCTTCACGCAACCATCTAAGTACTTTTCTATACTTAAGATACAGCAGCAACAAAACCTTTTTCACCGGATATATCGAGCCCCCGTCTGGACGAAACGAGTCTGCTCTTTGCCTCCCGTCCTTCCCGATCTCCTGAGCCCTCTTTGTCTTTCATCTTTTGCGTCTGGTGCGCCCTGACGCTCCACCTTCCCTCCAAAGGGTCCCACGCGCTCCATGCGATCCCAGCCCTGCCCAGCGCCTTCCGGTTGTATCCGGTCCCATATGTTCTTGTCTACAGGCCTCCTGCCTACTCTTGCCAACTGAGCGCATCCGGCGGCCCTGCCAGATCCCCGCTCACTACTAGCGACCTAGATCTGTCGGCTCCTGTCCACTGAGATCCTACGTTGCGCTTTTCTTAGCCCGCGCCGTACTGTCCCTTTCATAATTCCCTTACTGTTCACAACATGCCCGCCACGGCCACCATATGGACCCCCTACGTTGGTTGGCTTCGCCACAGGAGAGAATAAATTGGTATTATTAATCATCTGCAGAACTCACGCGGCCGAGTTGAAGCCGGAAATTTTCCAAGGAAATATCTCCCTTAAGTCGCCGGCTTCGACTCGTCCGCCTACTCAATTCAACCTATTTAAAATATTCCCTTAAACACCCGCGGATCGTGTAGTACGCGGGCCGCCGACTTGAAGCCGAACAGGCAATACGGGCACTGCCATCTTAAGTGTAAGGCTTCAATTTGGCCGCATATTCAGGCAAAACAATTCAATCTATTTAAAATATTCCCTTAAACGCCAGCCGATTGTGTACCACTCCCGCTGCCCAGTTGAAGCCGGACACGCTATATGCGCAGGGCCATCTTAACTGTACGGCTTCAACTTAGCCGCATATTCATGCAAAACAATTCAACCTATTTAAAATATTCCCTTAAACGCCAGCTTATTGGGTAGTACTCCCGCGGCCGAGTTCAAGCCGGACACTCTATCTGGGCAGGGCCATCTTAACTGTACGGGTTCAACTTGGCTGCATATTCATGCAAAACAATTCAACCTATTTAAAATATTCCCTTAAACCCCAGCCGATTGTGTAGTACTCCCCCGGCCGAGTTGGAGCTGGACACTCACTATGGGAACTGCCATCTTAAGTGCCCAGCCTTAACTCGTATAAATACTGTACATAATTGGATAGAATAATTTAATATTTTTCATTAAACGTCCGCAGATCAATCCTGTAATTCACTATCCCTTGCCTCTCCCCGCTAGGAATTAGCTGCGCCTGTCCGATCACTGCCCCTATACTAACTATTCGCCTGTGTCGACCATTGACCCGCCTGCGGACTCGAATATATCCGCTCGCAATGTGAAATCTGCCACTATTGACCCAATCGAGTATGCAAACCAATCCCAACCGATGGACTGCTCCCGCCTCACTGAGAATAATTCTTATCTTGAAAAGTGCTAGCAACCGAGCCACCACCCGTCCTTGTAAATTTCCATTGTTCGCTTCCCCACCAGTCTGTACCCATACCCAATCGTTTCTGGGGCAACCATTACCGCATGCCTTTGTTCCAGTACAGCGGGCCCAGTGGATCTGGCACCTGTCAGTCTCCTGAAAGTCGGCGACTGGAATTTTACGCTGAACAAATCCTTCTAGAGGGAGTACCCCTAGTTCGGTGGGGTCAGCTGGCAACGGCTGGTGACCCGCAGCAGTCTGCCTAGTAAAATGTAGTATCTCCAGCATCATGTCGGAATAATGGATCTTGACAATTGCGCATAGTTCGGTCAGCCTGCTGGTGTTCTTGCTACGGCCTTTAAGAACCTGCCGAGGGGTACTGTGACTTGAAAAAGCCGGCATTTCCATCCCACTATGTTCAGCCACGATCACACCTTTAACTTTCGAAAGTGCTTCTATAGTCTGCAACCTCATTCCTAGGGCATGTTGGCGGCCATATGGCGACAAGATCTGCTGGGCGGCATCATTCTTGTTCGACCTGCGGTATCCATCTTTAATCTGATCCTTATGTGCTAGTTCACCGATCTCTGGGGAATACATCGATACAGATCCAAAACGCCGTACGTGCGAGGCAAAGTGAGTCAGGGAGTCCATCTTGATGAAGTTGCAGTGGTTCTCACGCCATATCAAATCCACCTGCCCATCGGACCTTTCAACCCTCTCTTGATCAGCCTGTCGACGGCGATTAACGACGGTTCTATGGTGGACTTCTTTAGCACGCTGATCCGCCATCAGTTCCCTTGGCTCCCAATCCTGGCGATATGCTCGGGTCCGAGCAGCCTTCGAGGTAGGAAACTCGAGAAAAATGTTCTTTATCCCATGAAATGTCGGCAGGTAGCTCTCCATGTAGGAAGGTGTATCTGGTGTATGACTCCGATATTGCGCCATAAAAGAGAAATCAACCAGCGTGCTAATACACTTCAAAGAGCTCTTGAAATCATGATACTGAGAACTGTCCGGAATTCACAATGCGGACGCCAATACACCTGTAATACAACGTCCGAGATTGCGCATCTACATTCCCTGTCATTGTGTGATTTCGCGATAGGCGTTTTTCGGTACGCTGAATCCGGGGTAAGGAGGAATTTCTTTCCAAGCATAGTCGAACCCCTGTTGTCGTTTATGGTTTTTCAGGAATCCTTCTACCCACTCCATCATGTTTTTGAATAAGGCAAGGTAAATGTTGTGAAAGAGGTCAGGCTTGTGTAGGCCAGCGGGGCTTACTTGATCCAGTCCAATGAATATATTGTTTCCTATTTTGACGCACAACCCCTCAAGGTATTCTGCGATGCCGGCCGCTTCTGCCGGGTCATGCCTCAAGGCTTTCTCCGTTTATCACATGTAGTGGCGGGTCTCATATACGCGGCGCGGATCTCCATCGAGCTCCTCGCACGGAAACTCACACTTTGGGCATGACTTACTGCCTATTCCTTGCAAGCCTCCATGCCGAGCATCATCCGCGATCCAGGCCGACAAAATGGGAAAACAAAGGCGTGTTTTGGCCTCCGCATAATCCATTACCGTTCCTTCTTGGGCAACCGGCGGTAATGGTGCCAGGAAATGATGGAAGACAGCCCGCAGGGTCTCCGGATCTTTCTGCAGCTGGGCTTCCTTGGCACAGGCTGATTCGCTAGTGAACTTTGGGGGTACTGGAAGCAATGCCAGAAGCCCGATTGTCATCTTGGCAGGGCTTTTTCTCGTCCGCGAAAGGATATTGCCGATCGTCATGTATACTAGCCCGGCTTTCTTATGTCCTGAGACATTGGTAAGGTGCGTCTGGTCAGACAATCCGATACTGGAAACCACTGTTGACCCGGGGGGCAAGGTTTTCTACCATGGAACAGAATGGGCTGTTGGCACTGGAAACACCTCTCCCAAGACCTGTTAGGACCTATCGCATACCTGTATATCCCACTACCAGTCCGCCGTTTGCATCTCGGAATATACTCGCTCCCCACTCAAATCATATTCTCGAATAGGTGCTTAAACTTGATCCGAGCTATACGCGACCTGGCGGATCAGGTAGCGGATACAGTTGTTCAAAATATGAACGCCAGGGGCACAATCTATTCTATATGGATAATGCTGCGCAAGTGCGAGGGGGGTTGCGAGGCACGCTTGGTGAGGAGTAGAGAGCAGATTTGGTAGGAGTTCTGGTTCTTAATTATTCCAAAACAGGTGGGCGGTAGCAAGCTTATTTATACAAAAGTGT
>Ga0307517_10010005_pt1 | contig 13346 bp, 8 predicted proteins | sample 23_EM_MG_FD_194515 | JGI IMG/M metagenome (GOLD analysis project Ga0307517, IMG submission 194515) | Populus trichocarpa ectomycorrhiza microbial communities from riparian zone in the Pacific Northwest, United States - 23_EM | ecosystem: Host-associated > Plants > Roots > Unclassified | place...
TGATTTTCTTGTGGCACTGGCTGAATCTATGCAAGACACTGAGGACTGGGGTGATGATGATTTACAAATTATTGAATCAGAAGCTTGTGGAACTTTAACTAACATGTTTGAGGAACATGTTGTAAAGAACAACAATAAAGCAAATGATGATGAGAACTCGAGAACCTACATAGATGTTACTGATGATTCACCTGAACCTAAAAAGACAAGGACTTTTATGGAATTGGATTCTTCGAGTGATAGTGAAGAAGAGCCAGATTTTAGTTTGGAAGAGGAAAATCATGATTTGTTTACCCCCTTGACTAAACGAATTTCAGGATCTTTGGTGAGAATTGTTTTTAAAAATAAATTTAGTTCAATGTTGCTTTTTATCTCAAGTGTGAGAATTTATATTTGTTTTACTTTGAAGGACTGTAAAAGCAGTGTTACTCAAGGTTCAGTTTCCTCAGTTGGCAATAAAAGGCAATGTCCCAGGATGTCAAAAGATGACCATCGGAGTCTCAATTATGAAGAATTACAGGCTTTGGATGACTTTGAACTAGCAAACGTTGTAATATTTGGCAACAAGACATTTCGTCCATTGCAGCATCAGGCTTGTAAAGCAACTGTGGCAAAGCAAGATTGTTTTGTTCTTATGCCTACTGGAGGCGGTAAAAGTCTATGTTACCAGGTCATATATCTCTCTGTACACCAAGATTATGCTGTTTCTTTCTTTTTATTTAGAGGTTTAAAGCAGCAGTAACAGAAAAGGCTGTGTTCATGTGGCTAACAGTACTTTGTTGTATTTTTTGCCTGTCCTTCACAGCTTCCTGCTACTCTGAAACCTGGTGTTACAGTGGTCATATCTCCCTTGCTTTCCCTCATTCAGGATCAAATTATCACACTGAACCTCAAGTTTGGAATACGAGCAACTTTTTTGAACTCTCAACAAACTTCTGCCCAAGCAGCAGCTATCCTCCAAGAGCTAAGGCATGTCCCCTCCCCCAGTCCTGCTTTAAATTCATACAAACCTTTTGTTTTTTGCTTTTGACAATTCAATGGCAAGATTTGTTTCCAGGCTCCTTTCTCACTACATTATATTTCCATGACTGGACTTCTCGTTGATCTTCTGTTTTCTTTATCTTAGAAAGGACAAGCCATCATGTAAGCTCTTATATGTGACTCCTGAAAGAATTGCTGGGAACCCAGCATTTCTTGAAATACTGAAATGTCTGCATCTGAAGGTGAGTTGTTTTTGCAGGTTCTTAGTGACTATATTGCTATACTGTTTACTATTAAGTCTATATCTTTTAATGGTGCTCCATGTAAATCACAGGGACAATTAGCAGGTTTTGTTGTTGATGAAGCACATTGCGTGAGGTATGGTCTCTTTTAGTGCATCATGCTGCAATTATTCTGTGTTGGCTAAAACTAGCTTGGACACTCATAGAAATACATTATCGCATGCTGAGGAAGACCGCCCTTTCGAGCCGAACTTTTTTTTTTACACTTCCCATATGTACTCCTTAACATTGGCACCATACAAGGACTGCAGGAATTTTTTTTAAGTGTCAATGTTCAGTGTCTTCAATGAAAATTACAATTTTAGTTTTAAAAATGGTGGTGTCATTGTGTTTTTTTTAGAAGAGTCACTATGCATAGGCCATTTTAGAATTTCAAAATTCTAACAATAGACTCCTGCTACCTATCAAATTCTACCTCAATAATGTTTACCAGCCAGTGGGGACATGATTTCCGTCCAGACTACAAGAGATTAGGATGTCTAAAGCAGAATTTTCCGGTTGTCCCTGTTATGGCGCTGACTGCCACAGCAACCCATTCAGTTCGTGAGGTAGTTACTTTGGAATGCTTTGTTTCTCTTTTAGTGCCCTTTTCAAGGAAATAATATTTTCCCTTTTGAATAAATCGTCTTCAGGATATCTTAAAAACTTTAAGAATTCCAGGGGCTCTTGTCTTAGAGACAAGCTTCGATAGACCAAATTTGAAATATGAAGTGATTGGGAAGACCAAAGAATCACTGAAGCAGCTTGGAGATCTTCTAAGGGATCGTTTCAAGAATCAGTGTGGAATAGTATACTGCCTTTCAAAAAATGAATGTGTTGAGGTCTCGAAGTTTTTGAATGAGAAATGTAAGATTAAGGCAGTTTATTATCATGCTGGTTTGGGAGCTCGCCAAAGAGTTGATGTTCAGAGGAAGTGGCACACAGGCGAAGTCCACATTGTATGTGCTACTATTGCGTTTGGAATGGGAATAGATAAACCAGATGTTGTGAGTTCTTCTAAATTCTTCAGTTTCTATTTCTTAATTCTTTTGTGGAAAGTTTAGCTGTGGTGATTTGCTAATGTATGACCAATCTAATCATTCATACCAACCCCTATACTCTGTGAAATTGTATCCTCTGGTGGTTGTCAAATGGAAAAGTTGTTAGATATGTAATACATGCTCTTAGCAAAGAGAGAATTCATTTTAGATAACCTACATATTTGGAACATGTATGATGGCTGTGCATATCAAACTGAGATTAGTACAATTTCCCCAAGATTAAGATTTTTACGATAACCTGTATCAGATTGGATGAGAAAGAAGCAGATCTTTGTGTCATATTGAAGTAACAGGCATTGTAGTGTTACAAGTGCTATCACTTATTTTCTGTTATGAAACAGAGTTGTAAAGATTGAGTAGTTTATTGCTATGAACTGTAGGAAACTACAATATGCCAGAATTTCACTTTCAACATAGTTCCATTTTTGGCCTGCTATCTTGATTTGTAATTTTTATTTATGACGTCTTAATCTTTGGTAACTTTTCATTCTTTTTGCTGGTTATCCTGAACTGTTTTTCTTTGTTTTTTTATCTTTCAAATGCCCAGCGCTTTGTTATCCACAATACTTTGTCTAAATCAATTGAAAGCTATTATCAAGAATCTGGAAGGGCTGGAAGAGACAGTCATCCTGCTACATGCATTGCTCTATATCAGAAGAAGGATTTCAGTCGGGTTGTATGTATGTTAAGGAGTGGACAGGGTTATAAAAGGGAAAGCTTTAAGCCAGCAATGGCTCAAGCTCAGAAGATGAAAAGCTATTGTGAGCTCAAGGTAAGTAAACTCTCATTAGAAATTCTTAGACCAAGAGTGAGAATCCATCATCAAATAAAACATTGCTTCATTCCTTTTCTTTCTGAATCTCCAGGCTGAATGTAGAAGACAAGTTTTACTTGAACACTTCGGAGAGTCTTTTGATCAAAAGGCCTGCAAATTTGGCTCTCATCCCTGTGATAACTGTCTCAAGACTACCTTGTGAGCATGTTTCCATTTGTCTTCACCAGGGCATTTAATCCTCTGGCCATCACTAGGATCTAAGCTATTTCTTTCCCCTCCTATAGCCATGCCAAAAAACCCCAATAGCTCCAAGAATCAGACCCTCCATGATCCCCGATGTGAAACCCTGTCACGGGCGCTTGGCTTGGCTGACTCCCTCAAGATACCCTTGTCTCAGGAATGTTTTTCAATCAACTATGTAATCATTGCACAGATAGTTTAGAACTTATTGATGTTAAGGTTATGTAGCATGATACATTTGCATGAATCGAAGCTCTAGCTCTCCCTGGTCCAATCGAAGATAGGCCAGGCCATCCATACCAGAATTAAAAGATTAATGAGAAATCATTTCACGCCATGTGGTTTCAACACATGAACTCGAAAACTATAGAGGTTCGATCCATTTGATTGGGAATTTAAACTCCAAGAAACTTGGATCGTAATTCTTTGCCATGGCACCCTCGAGAAAAGGATGCAACTAACAATGCGTGGATGCACAGCAAATCAAGGGGAGAGCAAGGGTGTGGTGTGATTCACTGATTCCAAATTGCAGCTGCTTGTGAGTACTGATGGCCGCCGTTGACTGGCCCTTATAGTCCATTTTGTGTTGTCTTAAGAATTTTATGTGAAGTGGGTGGCAATTGGTATGGACCCATCGTGTCATCGTAAAGGTAAATTCTTTAATTTTTATTTTTTTTTACGTTTTAAGAATATTTTTTTAAAAAATTAAATATTTTTTTATTTATTTTACTTCAAATTAATTGTTTTTTAGTATTTTTAAATTTTTTTGATGTGTTAATATTAAAAATAATTTTTAAAAAATAAAAAAATTATTTTAATATATTTTTAAATAAAAAAACATTTTAAAAAATAACTTTTATTATCTTTCTAAACACTTCATTAGCTGACTATGACTAAAAAAAGAGAAAAAAAAAGAAGAGAAAGGATAGGCTGGTAGGTGGGGGCATGTGGATAGAATTTGTAAAGCTTGGCATGGTTGTTATTAGTTGCGTTTTATTAGTGTTTTAAAATATAAAAAACTATATATATAAATGATAAAAATATATTTAAAGTGGATAAAAATATAAAATAAATTTATTCATATCATAATTTTAAAATTAATTCATATCTTTTCAAAATAAAAAAATGCAAAAATATATTTAATTTATTTTCATTTATTTTATCTATCTGGAAATAATAACCAAATATTTACTAATTGTAACAATATATATATACACCCTCACACCCGCACCTGTTTATACAACGAAAGAAGATGGGGATAATTTTTAGGTATAATTCTCAACTTAAGAGCACTATTCACGATTCGTTGGATATATTTTCATTGATAAATTGTGTTTATAGTTAAAAGTATTTTTTATTTAAAAATATATTAAAATAAATATTTTAATTTATTTTTTATATTAACATATCAAAACTATAAAAAAAATACCAGTAAAAATATTAATTTAATATTTTTTAAAATCGAGTGCCCTTTTAAGATGCAGTTAGAGGCACTGCTGGTAATTTTTTATATCAATATATTAAAATTATAAAAAAATACTTATAAAAATATATAATTTTTAAAATCGAGTGCACTTTTAAGACGCTGATGGAGGCACTGCTGGTAATTTTTTATTGGAATAAAATCTGGATTCTTAAAACAGGCCCGCAATGACCTTATACAAATCCAATTATAACTTTGCCAAGTAGGTGGACACCATTGCCGGCTTAATATTCAACAACAAATCTAAGATCTAAGATCCACAGAGCCATGAAGTCTTCCTGAGACTTTTTTGACACAAGCACATGTACCGACCATGAAGTTATTATGATTAATCAACTCATAATCCTCCCTCCCTTGTGATAAAATAGAGTTTTAGACGATGACGTGTCAACAACCCCAGTAGCATGGTCACGTGAGAGCATATGAATTTGCCTAGAGGTTTGCTTGGATCCAAAACTTTCTTGATCGCCCATATGGCCAGTTTTCCAGCTAGAGGATGAAGGTATGCAGAAGCAAACAATTCTGGAATAATTCCGAGCTAGATAAAGGTCGGAGCCACTCTCTGTTTCCCTCGAGATTTTAGCATGGAGAAATTATTGGAGTGGAAGAAAACCTCTGATATGGTGATGTCACAGAATCTTAATAAAGTTGATGTCTTGCTCTTTCCTTTGACACTGAAGTGAAAGCAGGTGGCGATAGAGACCTTTTACCTGGGAAACTAAACTCGATGACAGCACAGAATTTAAATAAACTGGATTAGATTTACCTTATACTTCCATCTTCATCCCACCCCTAACCCTCAACTTCTACAATATTGGCACAGATTTACCTTCAAGATTTTTTTTTTCAATGAGATTACTTAATAAATTAGTTTATTGGATTGGCATGCCAAAAGTTAGAACATTTGCTCAAAATCTGACTGAGAAAATGGAGGTTTGTCTTGTACCATGTTATCCCATATTGAAAAACCTAACTATTCTAGGGTTTTCCCCCTTCTTCTTCCCTCTTGTGGTGCCAAGATAACAGCATGGCATCGACCCTCGATTGTCGACATTAATCTTGAACAAAGACTCCCATTATTATACTCGAGTAACTCTTCATGCCTTGGTAGACAATTTTGAGTGCATAAATAGCAAAATCTCTGTGCTTTTTAGTCTTGAAGAAGCACAGAAAAGTGCTGGCAATTGATTTAGGTCAATTAAACCAAGTGGAACCCATCAATTTGTAGGTCCAAAGAACCACAAAACCATGTTAAGCAGCCATGTGGGAGGATAGGGAAGAGTGCCACCATTGCTAGACATGAGAATGGGATGGAATAAAAATATTATTTAATCAAGATTATTAATTTACCGAGAATATTTATTGAATCTGTAATCTAGGAATTAGAAACGAGTTTATCCTGTAAAATTAGTATTTTACATTTGACTCGAAATCACTTGGTCGGTGCCATTTTCTCATCTATGCATAATTTACTCATGCTAAAATTAAAAAAATATCGAAGGACGCGGATGGTCAACAATTTGAAATAGCATGTGTAGATATTGACTTTGAAAACTTGATTTACATTGTGTTTGGTAATTTTTTGGATTAAAAGTGTTTTTTAAAATATATTTGGGTTGAGAACAATTTTTTTTGGAATGATTTGATATTTTTAAATGTTTTTGACACGTTAAAATATGTTAAAATCATAAATAAAACACTTATAAAAATATTATCTATGATTTTTTTTAGTTTAAATATATATATTTTTATAGAAACATATGCATTTCATTACAAAATACATATCAACTAGTAAACTAGGTGTTTCTTAAAATATAACTGGTTAATAATTATTAATTTCTTAAAATATTTATGAGTTGATTTAATGATTTTAAATGGTTTAGATACATTGATGTCAAAATCATTAACATTAAAAAAACACAAACATTTAGTGATCAAGTAAGTGTTTCTTCTTTGTTTACCTTGGTTTAAATTAAAAAAAAAAACTTATCTATAATTTTAAGAAATACACATTCATAACTAATAAATTCCTTAGAATTTTATAATTTTAACATAAATAACATCTCTTGATCAAACAAAAAAGATAGGCTTAACATCAATGCACTAAATCTAATCCCAATAATTTGTAAATCTTTTTAATATGGATTGGATTGTATTTATTTTACCATACTTGAAAAAAAATTGATTCAATCTTGATCTATGTGAAAAATAATTGAAAAATCATCACTAACTTTGGAAAACCAAAAGGCCAAAAACACCCGGTTGGTTCACTTGTTTATGTTAATAAATCAATTATTTTAGTCACAATTCCACAGGAGTTTACTCCTCAAACTCTTGCAGTCTTGCCATAAAGTCACAGCAGTGTCTCATCGTCTCAAAAATCTAATGCCATCAACAGCACAAGACAGGCAGTCCACCATCCCCTCTCTCCCTCCGGACTGACACATTTTTACTCTTTTTTAAACTGGCTTGTTTTAACCGCATGTTTTTGGACCATTCCTCGTGCACCCCAAATCTCGTGTGTTTCCCTCTATCTGCTAATGTCACCATTTTTTAGCTCTTCTTGACTTCATTTTCCAGCCATTTTGTTAAAAACCCTACTTTTTAAGCCTTCAGGCATCTGGTTTTGTTAACTTTTGCTCAAAAAACAACCTCTTACAGGCAAAGTTGAGAGCTTGGAGTTTGAAAAAATGTGGGATTCTTGGATAGTATGGGTTGACTAGTGAGATTCATATGAAATGGTTCAGAGTTTGTGAGATTTGAAGAAAACCCTTTCGATTTAAGTCATTTCTGGATGTTTTCGATCTGTTTTGTGGTTCTAAGGCAAATGGGATTTGGTTGATTTTGCTGTTTATGCGAGTAACGGTTGGAACCTTGACTCTTGGAGGATGTCAAGTAAGATTTTGATTCACATGAATCGTTTTTTGCCTTTTCTTTTTTGCTTTCTTTTGTTAATTTAAAGATTTTCCAGTTAAGTGAAGGTTATTTGGCTCTGTAATGCCTGTGATTTTGGCAATGTTGGTTATTTAAAGAAGGATCTGATTTACTTGGTAATTAGTGTAGGTTTTTTTGTATTACCTCTCCACTTGTGTGTAAACATCTAGCATTTGTGTTTTTTGCTTGCTGAATGAGCAATGTAGCTGACATTAGGCGTGGATGTGGTTTTTCAAGGTCTAATCTTTTGTGTCCTAATTGTGTTTCAATTCATCTTTAGAGCTTGTTTAATTTTAAATTTGGAACTTGATGGCAATGTAGTTTGGCTGATGGGTTCTGTTTGATTATTTTGTAAAATGCAGAGGTAAATTTGGGTTTTTGATGAGACAAATTTGCCTATTTGAATCGTTCTCCTGGTTAAGAATGACTTCGAAAGAATTTATTAGAAGTTGGTTTTTCTAGGTTTTACTTATTGCTGAAACCATTTCAATTATGATTTGTAGATAATATGATGGAGGGTGAGAGAAAACGTTCAAAAGGAGGCCTTTTTAACTTGTTTGATTGGAATGGGAAGTCTCGGAAGAAGCTGTTTGCGAATAATTCTGAATTACCTGGTATAGTTGTTGTCTTGAAGATTATGGCTGTCCGTATCGTAATTTCTGATTGTTTCCTAAGTTGTCCAGTTTTTAACTTGATTTATGTCTGTATGTGTTGTGATTGTAGAAGGATTAAAGCAAGGAAAAGAAAATGTTGAAAAAATGGAAAAGCTTCTGCTTCAGGCGGTGAGCATTCATCTCTCTCCTGTTGTACTTTTATTTTCTACTATCCTTTAGTTGTTATAAAATCTCAAACATGATTTAACGGTTTGTTTTTCCTGTACATCCAGGGGGAGCTGGATGATAGAAGAGCAAACTTGAGTAACAGAGGAAGTAGTGACTTTAGTTGTGCTTCATCAATGACTAGTGATGAAGGATATGGAACAAGGGCCCCTGGGGCAGTTGCAAGGCTTATGGGTCTGGATTCTTTGCCAACATCAAATGTTGCTGAGCCCTCTTCTACCCTAGTTTTTGATTCACGCTCTCTTAGGGCATTTCAATATGATAGCAGCTCGCCTAATTTATGGAGTGAATATAACCCTGTGGACCACCTCAATGTTCCATATAAGCAAGAGAAGTATGCTTGGAATTCTGTGGAATCGAGGCCGCATAAGGTGGAAAACCGGCCAAGTAAGAGATTTCAAACTGAAACATTGCCTCCAAAATCAGCTAAATCAATTCCGTCTACCCACCATAAGTTGTTGTCTCCTATTAAGAATCCTGGATTCACCCCAACAAAGAATGCGGCTTACATAATGGAGGCAGCTGCAAAGATAATTGAGGCAAATCCCAAGGCAACTAGCAGTGGTAAAGTTCCATCAATCGGGACTTCTTCAGTTCCTTTGAGAATTCGAGATTTGAAACAGAAAATGGAAGCTGCTGCACATACAACATCTAAGCCCCAAAGATCAAGTGAATCCTCTGTTGCCAAGAATACAAAAGGACAACAAAGTGACAAGAGTTGGAGTGGACCAGAAGGCCTGTCATCATCCAAGGCTTCTACAAGTTCAGAAAAAGGCACTCCCAGCAGTTTGAAGAACAAGGGGAAGTCTGTTCCACTTGCAGCACAAGCAAAGTCCACTAATGGTCAAAGAAGGGATGGATCAACATTGAAAAGTAAGAGTATTGTGAAACAGAAGGAAAAGAATGAGGTCAAAACAAACCAGATGCTTAAGACCCAGCCTCGCACACAAAATACTGTACAGAAGAGAATCTCTGAAAGCAGGACCAGTAATGTGCTTCAGCAGAATAACCTCAAGCAAAATTCTGCACCCAATAAAGATAGTTCAGGTTTGAAGAATTCACTTTCTAATCAGCAAGGTAGAAAAACAAAATCCACTAGTGGTTCTGTTGGACAAAGTAGGACTGTAAAAAAGGTTGTTGTAAAGCCCGAAACTGTGCCCAGAAAGATGGGCTTGGTCATGACAGATTCTGAAAAGGAGAAAACTAAGAATATAGCTCGGAAGAAACGTTCTGTCAGTGGTGATCTCCAAATTGACAGAAATGCCACTCCTAATGTATCATTCAATAAGGATGAAATGTCTACAAAAAGTAATGTTGTAATGGATGGGAACATGAATATGGCCATGGATAACAGGAAAAGTGGCATGGATGTTGTTTCATTTACGTTCTCGTCTCCCATAAAGCGGGCCACGCCTAGCTCTCAGTCATCTGGACAAATGTCGGAGAAATGTAGCAGTTCTGCTATCGACTCTTTTGGTAGTAAAGATCATCCCTCCTTAAAAAGTTCAATGTCTTATTTTCCTGGATTGAATGTTATGGGAGGTGACGTGTTGGGTGTTCTTTTGGAACAAAAACTGAGAGAATTAACATATAAAGTAGAGTCTTCCCATTGTAATGTGATCAGAGAGGAGACTTCTTCTACTTCTTTGTCCATTTTTCAAAACTCATCAACTCCCAATGTGGCAAGCACCTCCTCCGCAGCACTGGACAAGATGCTTCAAGTTGTTCATGATAAAGATAAGTCAGACAGCCTAGGTTACTTCGATTGTATTTTGGTGGAAAATTCACAGCTTGCTATGAACCAAAAGTGGCAGGTCAGTCATATGTCCACAATCTGCAGATGCATCGTTCCTTTTTTGGCATCTCTGATCTACATTATCTGTTTTCTTCTTGGAATTTTGATATGCTCGAGTGACAATAGGAATTCATTTTTTTTTTGTCAGTATTCAGTTTCAAGATAAGCTTTTCCTGATGTGAGTAATATTACATTCTCGGAAAAGAATTGAAAGTTTAGTTCTATTCTTTGATGTAGGTAACATTTGTGTTATGTTGTAGATGCCTTTGTAGGTGACCTATCTGGTAGAGGTTGACAATCGGGTTAATTTATTCCATGCCTCTACTGTATTGTATATGTATATCATTAAAGATATAGTAGATAAAGTAGGAAGAATACATGTTTGTGTTTTTGCCAAGTCCAATAATGTTCAGAAAATCTTCTGCGTGAGTTCAAATGGGCACTTGCTTCTCCTAGTTCTGCTGTAAAGGTGGTATATTCTCTTACATTGCAGATAATGTCTTGAGTCAGGTAGAAATGCTCTGGAAGCTGTACCCTGGAATTTTTTATTTTCATTTTTTGCGAGTGCTAAAGAGTCTGGATTTAGTTGTTAATTGTTTGGGGCAGATGCCAGTCCTTGTATTGGTTTTATCTGTGGAACTTGGAGCCTGTGTGCAAATTATTGCCAATACCTTCTTCTTCTTCTTGTTTTTTTTTTTTAATTTTTTTTTTAATATAATTTCTGAGTCGGGTAGAATTGCTCTGGAAGCTGTCCCCTGGATTTGCTGGTTTTCATTTTTGCGTGTGCTAAAGAGTCTGGATTTTAGTCGGTAATTGTTTGGTGCAGATGCAAGTCCTTGTATTGTTTTTATCTGTAGAATTTGGAGCCTGTGTGCAAGTTGTTGCCAATACCTTCCACTTAACCAATGAGCACATTAGCATACAGAATTCTGTATGTAGAAAAGCTAAGCAGATGCTAACGGGATTGGAAGTTCTGACAAAAAATAATTCAATTAGCATTTCTCATCTTCAGAAGTGAATATAGGTTCACAGCTTATTTGCCTCCCTAACAATCTCACTTGGACAACCTTTTCAGCAATCAGAAGATATGGAAGTGCAAAGCAGTAGCAGCAATTACAGTGAAACTGGAAAGGAACTCAAGTGTCAACGTACCAGCCCAGTTTCAATTCTCGAACCTTCTTTTGCAAGTGGAAGTTGCTCATATCTCAACGGTAAAGCTGTACCCTGATTCTCTTGGACTTCTTTTTCTAACTATGCATTTGGATTTGGAAAAATCTCGTCACTTCATGCATGATAATTTGGAAATAAACCAATATCATTTAAATGCCAATAAGGAACCTAGTGGTGGTAATTTGTGACTGATATTTAGGAAGATAAGCACATCTAATTTTTCAATTCAGGTTCGGGGTTGTGTGCACCTTTTAAGATCTTCATAATGTGATGTGGGGTGTTCTCTCTTTTTTGGATAAAATTACGTTTTGATGAAAATAGTGACCAAAATATATACTCAATTTTCAGGAAGTAGCCATTGCTCAACAAATGAATCTGTAGGAATGGAGGGTGAAACCGAGCTATCAGACTCAGCCTCCTCAATATCTACAGTGGATGTGGTAAGAAAATATACAACTAGGACATGCAGCATAACAGAATCGAAGGAATCAAGCGACTGGGAACTAGATTTCATGAGGGATATACTTGTCAGTGCAGAGCTAAACTTGAAAGATTTCTCATTGGGTCAAACCTCCAACGTCATAAACCCCAATCTTTTTGATCAGTTGGAGAATCAAGACCAGGGGATGGAAAGTAATGAAGAAGATTACTCCAAGCTTGCGCGAAAGCTTTTGTTTGATTGTGTTAGTGAATCCCTGGACTTTAAATGTGGACAAATTTTGTTAGGGAGCTGCAAAGCATGGGCTAGATTGTCAACATTGTTTCAAAGGAAGGGGTGGTTGGCAGAGGAGCTGTACAAGGAAATTTTGGGTTGGCAAAGCATGGGAGACATGATGGTGGATGAGCTTGTAGACCAGGACATGAGCACTCGGTATGGGAAATGGCTCGACTTTAGCATAGAAGCATTTGAAGAGGGTCTAGAGATTGAGAATGGGATTCTAACTTCTTTGGTTGATGAATTGGTTTCTGATTTTTACCCTTGTAAAACCCTTCAAGAAGGTCGTCCTCTCATTTAACTTCAACTGTATCTAAGGTAACCTGTTGACCTTACATTCCTTTGATTTTGGCAGAGGAAACAAGAACATGATCACCACTCGTAACCTTGCATGTTTTCCATGTTCTGACCATCTGTAATCTCCATTTTCGAAGTGCACTTTTCACTTCCTAAAATATTTGGTTCCCTCCAGATTTCCGTCAGAGTTAACTACTGGTAGAACAATCTAACAATCAGAATTCTGTCTGAATATTTGATTCGGCCGTGATCCGGGCTTACCAGATCATAGACCAGGCTAGGCCTTATAACATTCCATCTCAGGCCGAATGCCTGTTGGCACAGCAGGCATGGGATAATCTTATTGTCACCACTTTCTTGTATGCAAATACATGTTACAAGAATTACAAATTTACAGTAAATGGCATGCCCACAGCAATCTCGTGAGTATATATGATATTATTGGCACTATCCATGTATAGAACCCTCCACCTGTAGAGAAGGCAAATTCATAATTATTAAACCAAGCTGGGTTTGGGTGATGGATTGAGTGGGATGATCCAATTTAACTATTTTTTTTTTTTTAAAAAGAAGTTAAAATGATGTTTTGATTTAAAAAAAAAAACATCAACAAGTAGGTTTTTAATTGGATAATTGATCAACTTGAATTTCTAATCGGGTCATAGCAAGTGAATCCTCTCTTATTTATTATTAAACTTAGCCTGGGATGGGATTCGGTCAAATGAATCTCAGATTTCCCTTTCAGATTCAGTAACTATGGGGAAAATCAATGAAC
>Ga0307517_10010007_pt1 | contig 13343 bp, 13 predicted proteins | sample 23_EM_MG_FD_194515 | JGI IMG/M metagenome (GOLD analysis project Ga0307517, IMG submission 194515) | Populus trichocarpa ectomycorrhiza microbial communities from riparian zone in the Pacific Northwest, United States - 23_EM | ecosystem: Host-associated > Plants > Roots > Unclassified | place...
CGGCGGAAATCGGTCGGGCGGATCGCCTCGTGCGCTTCCTGCGCGTTCTTGGCCTTGGTCTGGTATTGGCGCGGCTTGTCGGGAACGTAATTGGCGGCATAGCGCTCGGTGATCGCCTTGCGCGCGTCGGAAATGGCGCTGCCGTCCATCTGGACGCCGTCGGTCCGCATATAAGTGATCGCGCCATCCTCGTAGAGCGCCTGGGCGATGCGCATCGTGTGGCTGGCCGAGAAGCCGAGCTTGCGCGCGGCTTCCTGCTGCAAGGTCGAGGTGGTGAACGGCGGCGGCGGGTTGCGCGTCGCCGGCTTGGTCTCGACCGACTGGACGGTGAAGCGGCCGTTCTCGACGTCGGCCTTGGCCTTGAGCGCGTCGCCTTCCTTGCCGATCGACAGGCGGTCGAGCTTCTCGCCGTTCCACTTGATCAGCCGCGCGGTGAACGGCGTGCCGTCCTGTTCGAGCGTGGCGGCGACCGACCAATATTCCTGGCTGACAAAGGCTTCGATCTCGCGTTCGCGGTCGACGATCAGGCGCAGCGCGACCGACTGGACGCGGCCCGCCGACTTGGCGCCGGGCAGCTTGCGCCACAGCACGGGAGACAGCGTGAAGCCGACCAGATAATCGAGCGCGCGGCGGGCGCGGTACGCGTCGATCAGATCCTCGTCGAGCTGACGCGGATGCTTCATCGCCTCGGTCACGGTCGCCTTGGTGATCGCGTTGAAGGTGACGCGCTCGACCTGCTTGGGCAGCGCCTTGCGGTTGCGCAGCACTTCCTGGACGTGCCACGAAATCGCCTCGCCCTCGCGATCGGGGTCGGTCGCCAGGATCAGGCGGTCGGCCTTCTTGGCCTCGTCGGTGATCGCTTTCAGCTGCTTCGCCTTGTCGGCGTAATTTTCCCAATCCATCGCGAAGCCGTCGTCGGGGTGAACCGATCCGTCCTTTGGCGGCAAGTCGCGGACATGGCCGTAGCTCGCGAGAACGCGATAATCGCTGCCCAGATATTTCTCGATGGTTTTCGCCTTGGCGGGCGATTCGACGATGACAAGCTGCATGGCTGTGAAAAGCGGTCCTTACGTGTACGCGCGAGAATGGGGAGCGCTGGCTATAACCGTCAAGCGGGCGGCTTGAGCGTCCGCCAGGCGACGAGGAAAGCGATTCCCAGGATGAGGTCGCCGTTCGTCACGACAAAGGTGGAGGTGGGGTTGCGCCCATTCAACCACAGGATCAGGCTCGGGATCCAGAAACCGAGCTTGGCGATCACCCCGAGCGGCATGAACGCGCGATAGCGCAGCGGATCGCTGCCGATCGTCCAATAGACCAATTGCCACGCCGCGGCGGCGCCGACGAAGCCGTAATAATAGATCGGATGGTCGAGCGCGGCGGCGGGCGCGGCGACGGCCTTTTCGAGAAAATAGAGCGGCAACAGGATGATCAGGCCATAAATCGCGGCGCCGCGGAACAGCCAGCGGGCGAAGTGGGGAGTCATGAGAATACCTCGTTCAGCTGCGTTTCGGCCGGGCCCGCCAGCAGCAACTGGTAGAGCGCGACGCCGAAATACCAGATGGAGATTTGCGACGCGTACAGCAGCAGATTGACAACAATGCTCAATCCCAGACCGTTGATCGCCTCTTCGCCTTCGGAAGCGCCGATCGTGAACATCATTGCGAAACCGACGATCATGGGAAGGCTGATCGTCAGTATGGCAAGGCCGATGGGCAGCACATTGTCGGCGGTGGCGTCCCAACTCCGTCGCATCGCATCGCTAAATCCGCGATTCTCTGCGACGACCGCGGCATCGACCATCGACCATCGCGCCATGAGATAGATGCCCGGTACGATGAGTAGAACGAACCCGAGCAAGACGGCGAGCCCGGTAATCAGGCCGACGACAAAAAACGATCCGAACCCGCCGAGCCGGTCGGCCGACCGGAGCCCTTGCTGATCGACCAGATGGCGGATCAGATAGTATTGCACCACCAGCATGAGGATGTTCAGGATATTGCCCGCGCTGGGCGCGGTCACGTCGATGATGGTCGCGGCGGCGGTTGCGCCGGCGATGATCAACAGCATGATCGGAAGATCGTTCAGGATCAGGGCGAAGAAGGCTCCGATCACCTCGTTGAACGAAAGCTTGCGATCCATCGCCAATCCCCTGCCTGCCCGTCGCCGATTCTGCCTAGCCGCGGATCATGGGGCAAGCGCTATCACTGCAGATCGCGGTCAGACTGCACTCACTCGCGCACCCGCATGGCGTTCGATCCGGCCCGCCAGTTCGAGTTCGAGCAGGATCAGCGCAACCGTCGCGGGCGGCAGTCCGGATTGCCTGATCAGTTCGTCGATCGCGACCGGCACCGGACCCAGCAGGCCGGTCAGCTTGCGGCGATCGGCGGCATCGGGTTCGGCGGGTGCCGTGCCGTCGAACGGGCTGGCCGGCGCGCGCACCATGCGCGGGTCGATCGGGCGGATCGTCTCGAGGATGTCGGCGGCTGATTGCACCAGGATCGCGCCCTCGCGGATCAGCAGGTTGCAGCCCTGCGCCCGCGGCTCGAGCGGGCTGCCGGGGACCGCCATGACGTCACGCCCGGCCTCTGCCGCCAGCCGCGCGGTGATCAGCGATCCCGATCGCGGTGCTGCCTCGACCACCACCGTCCCGGTCGACAGCCCGGCGATGACGCGGTTGCGGTGCGGGAAGTTGCGCGCCAGCGGCTCGCTGCCCGGCGGTTGCTCGGCGATCAGCAGGCCCTGTTCGGCGACCTGATCCTGCAGGCCGCGATTCTCGTGCGGAAAGGCGATGTCGATGCCGCTCGCGATCACCCCGATCGTGCCGGTCGCCAGCGATCCCTGGTGCGCCGCGGTGTCGAGCCCGCGCGCCAGTCCGGACACCACCACCACACCTTCGCGCCCCAGCTCGACCGCCAGCCCGCGCGCGAAGCGGCACGCGGCAGCCGACGCGTTGCGCGCGCCGACCATCGCGACGCTGGTCCGCGCGAACAGCCCGGTATTGCCCCTGATCGTCATCACCGCCGGCGCATTGTCGAGCTCGGCGAGCAACGGCGGATAGTCGGCATCGTCGATGAACAGATAGCGCGCGCCGAGTTTCTCGACCTGGGCGATCTCGCGTTCGACCGCGCCGGCCTCGGCGATCCGGGGCGGCTTGCCGCCGCCGCGCGCGGCCAGGTCAGGCAAGGCCTCGATCGCGCGATCGGCGCTGCCGAACCGCGCGAGCAACTGGCGATAGGTGACGGGGCCGATCGTCGGCGTGCGGATCAGGCGCAGCCGCGCGAGACGCGAATCAGGCATTCTTCCTGGCGCCGACCTTCGGCTCGTTTCCCTGGATCAGCCGCTCAATATTGGCACGGTGTTTCCACACCACGATCAGCGCCAGCGCGACCAGCAGGAACACCGTGTCGAAATCGCCGAGCACCGCGGCGGCGATCGGCGTGGATACCGCTGCGGCAATGCCGGCGACCGATGAGATGCGGATCACCGCGAGCAGCCCGAGCCAGACCAGGGCATAGACCAGCGCGATCGGCCAATGCAGCGCGAGCACGATCCCCATCAAGGTTGCGACTCCCTTGCCGCCCTTGAACTTGAGCCAGATCGGATAGCAATGACCGATCAGCGCGGCCGCGGCGGCGGGAATCTGGTGACCGTGGAACAGCCAGCCGGCGATCAGCACCGCGGCGGCACCCTTGGCAAGGTCGAGCACCAGGGTCGCGGCGGCCAGGCCCTTTCGCCCCGTCCTCAAGACGTTGGTCGCGCCGATATTGCCCGACCCGATCTGGCGCAGGTCGCCGGCGCCGAACGCGCGGGTCAGGATGACGCCGAACGGGATCGATCCCAGAAGGTAACCGAGCAGCACGGCGCCGGCCGGCGCTGCCCATAGATATTCCGTCGCCACGTGAACGCTCCCCAATTGGGACGTTCCATAAGCTAGCGCGTTGGCGGGCGCCACTTATCTTGATCAGAACGGATGCATCCCCCACAGGCGCTACGCATGAATAATCGACCGTTATTGTTATTTGATTCGGGCGTCGGCGGACTGTCGGTGCTCGCCGCGGTTCGGGCGCTGCTGCCGCAGGCGGCACTGGTCTATGTCGCCGATTCGGCGGGGTTTCCTTACGGCACCAAGAGCGAACTGGAGATCGCCGGGCGCGTCCCGGCGTTGCTCGGGCGGTTGGCCGAACGCTACGATCCGCGGCTGATCGTGATCGCGTGCAACACCGCGTCGACCATCGCGCTGGGCGCGGTGCGCGCCGCGCTCGACCTGCCGATCGTCGGCACCGTGCCGGCGATCAAGCCCGCCGCCGAAATCAGCGAGACGCGGGTGATCGGCGTGCTCGGCACCGACGCGACGGTGCGTCAGCCCTATGTCGACGATCTCGCGGCGCGCTTCGCCGGCGACTGCCTTGTCTTGCGCCACGGCTCGGCCGCCCTGGTCGAGCTCGCCGAAGCCAAGCTCCAGGGGGAGGCGCGGCCGATCGCCGAGTATCGCGCGGCGATCGCCGGGCTGTTCGACCAGCCGGGCGGCGACCGCATCGACGTGGTGGTCAATGCCTGCACCCATTTCCCGCTGGTCGCCGACGAACTTGCCGAGGCGGCGCCGCATCCGGTGCGCTTCGTCGACGGCGCCGCCGGGATCGCGCAACGAGTCGCGCATTTGACCGCGGGGCAGGAGTGGCCCGAAATGCCATCGCACCGCGCGGTCTTCACGCGCTTCGGAGATGACGAACGCCATCTCGCCCCGGCACTGATGCGTTACGGCATCAAGCGCGCCGAATCGCTTTAGCCTTTAATCCTCCGCCGCCAGGGGGAGGCTGCGCCTGCCACCTCCCCCTGGCGGGGGAGGATTGGTTTGAGGTCGGCTAGGCAGTGGGCCGTGGCGACGCGCGCAGCCGTTGGGCGTATTGCTCGGCTAGCGATTGGTGGGCGCGGCGCGCGGAGGGATCGGCGGACTGCTCTGCGGCTATCCGTTCCTGTGCCTCGCGGCGGGCGAGATAATCTGAATCCTGGCCTGTGGGGCCAATCTGATCGGTCATCGCTAAAGCTCCGACAATTCAAGCGGGAGCGTATATGCAGCTCTCAATCGCCGGCCTGCTCGGACCCGTGAACGCCGGCGACGACTCGGGTCTTAGCATGCCAATGCGACAGCTGCGTTGACGCAAAGCAAATTCGCGATTGCGGTGTTTGCACGTCTTGCCCATGGAAAATCGGTAAAACCCACGTTATTGGCGCAGTTCATGAGCGATTCCACCGCGCGGCCCGTCGACTATTCGCGGGTATTCACCCAGGCGATCGACCGGCTGCATGCCGAAGGGCGGTATCGCGTGTTCATCGATATCCTGCGCAACAAGGGGGCGTTCCCCAATGCGCGGTGCTTCGCCGGACATAACGGGCCGATGCCGATCACGGTGTGGTGCTCGAACGATTATCTGGCGATGGGCCAGCACCCCAAGGTGATCGCGGCGATGGAAGAAGCGCTGCACGATGTCGGCGCCGGCTCGGGCGGCACGCGCAACATCGGCGGCAATACGCATTACCATGTCGATCTCGAGAACGAGCTGGCCGACCTCCACGGCAAGGAAGGTGCGCTGCTGTTCACCTCGGGCTATGTCTCGAACGAGGCGACGCTGGCGACGCTGGGCAAGATCCTGCCCGGCTGCATCATCTTTTCGGACGAGCTCAACCATGCCTCGATGATCGCGGGGATCCGCAATTCGGGCTGCGACAAGCGCGTGTTCCGCCACAATGACGTCGCGCATCTCGAAGAGCTGCTCGCCGCCGAAGACCCCAACGCGCCCAAGCTGATCGCGTTCGAGAGCGTCTATTCGATGGAAGGCGACATCGCGCCGCTGGCGGCGATCTGCGACCTCGCCGACAAATACAATGCGCTGACCTATCTCGACGAGGTCCATGCCGTCGGCATGTACGGCCCGCGCGGCGGCGGGATTTCGGAGCGCGACCAGGTCGCCGATCGCATCACGATCATCGAGGGGACGCTGGGCAAGGCGTTCGGGGTGATGGGCGGCTATATCGCTGCCGATCAGACGATCATCGACGTGATCCGTTCCTATGCGCCGGGCTTCATCTTCACGACCAGCCTGTCGCCGGTGCTGGTCGCCGGGGTGCTGGCGAGTGTCCGCCACCTCAAGGCCTCGACCGCCGAGCGCGAGGGGCAACAGGCATCGGCCAGGCTGCTCAAGGCGATGCTGGCCGAAGCCGGTCTCCCGGTGCTGCCGGGCGAGACGCACATCGTGCCGTTGATGGTCGGCGATCCGGTCAAGGCCAAGCGCATCAGCGACATCCTGCTCGCCGAATACGGCGTCTATGTTCAGCCGATCAATTATCCGACCGTGCCGCGCGGCACCGAACGCCTGCGCTTCACCCCCGGCCCCGCGCATGACGAAGCGATGATGCGCGATCTCACCAAGGCGCTGGTCGACATCTGGAACCGGCTCGAACTGGAACTGCGCAAGGCGGCGTGACTAGCCAGCTCGACATGGTGTGCCAACGGCTGACCGGCGAACCGCTTTAATATTGTTCACGCGAAGGCGCGGAGGCGCGGAGGCGCGAAGAGGTTTCGCGCAGAGACGCAGAGAGCGCAGAGATTTTAAAGGGCTTCGTTGAGCGAGGCTCAAGGATACTCGTCGCATTTGAGTCCCGCCAGTGGCCCGGCATGAGAACGCCTCCGCGCCCTCCGCGCGAACCCAATCTACTCTTCTTTGCGCCTTTGCGTCTTTGCGCGAGTCAAACCGACTACCGCATCCGAGCCGCACACGCCTCGGTAATCGGACGACTCGGCTATACCTTCCCTGCGATGCGGCGTTCCTCGTCGCTCATGTAATCGCGCGTGATCGGCAGCGCGTCGCGGTTGCGGGCGAACTGGAGCTGGTAATTGACCATCCCGCCATAGAGGAAGCTGACGCACGAGCCGGCGAGGTAGAAGATCCACATATTGTAGAAAGGCTCGTCGTACATCGCGACGATCTTGTCGCGATTGGCGACGGCGCGGGCGTACCAATGTTCGAGCGTGTAGCCGTAATGGAGCCGCAGCACCTCCACGTCGGTCATGTAATAGCGCAGGCCTTCATAGCCCTTGGCGATCTCCGACAGCGCGGGGATATAGCCGCCGGGGAAGATGTATTTGGCGGTGAATTCGTCGGTCACCCCTGCCCCGCCGGCGCGGCCGATCGTGTGGAGCAGCATCACGCCGTCGTCGTTGAGCAGCTCGCGGCATTTGCGGAAGAAGGTGCGGTATTGCGGCGGCCCGACATGCTCGAACATACCGACCGAGACGATGCGGTCGAACGTGCCGGTCAGATGGCGATAGTCGATCAGCTCGAACTTGACGTGATCGGCGACGCCGGCATCGAGCGCGCGCTGCTTGGCGGTGGCGATCTGTTCGTCGCTGAGCGTGATGCCGAGGACCTCGACGCCATAAGTCTGGTGCAGATAGAGCGCCATGCCACCCCAGCCGCAGCCGATGTCGAGCACGCGCATGCCGGGCTTGAGCGCCAGCTTGGCGGCGATATGCGCCTTCTTGTCCAATTGCGCCTGTTCGAGGCTTTCGTCACGGTCGACGAAATAGGCGCAGCTGTACTGGCGATCGGTGTCGAGGAAGAGGTCGTAGAGCGCGTTGCCGATGTCGTAATGATGCTTGACGTTGGCGCGTGCGGCGCGCGCGCGGTTGAACTGGTCGAGCTTGCGCTTGACGCCGACCACCGCCTTGGCGGCGAAGCCCGGATCGAGCGCGCCGGTCGCGTCTTCCCAACGGTTGTTCTTACTCGCCAGCGCGAGCAGCTGCATGATGTCGCCGCGCTCGATCACGACACGGCCGTGCATGAACGCCTCGGCCACGCCGAGCGCCGGATCGCGGAGGATCTGCCCCGGCGCGCCCTTCGTCGTGAAGCGGATCGCGACGTCGGGATAATCGGGGTCGGGCGTGCCGAACGACTTGGTCGTGCCGTCGGCATAGGTGACGGAAAGAGTACCGCGTTTGAACGCGCGCTCGAAGAACAGATCGATCAGGGCCATAGCAGATCGCTGCTATCGGTTGATTGCGGCCACGAAAAGACCCGACGCGATCCTGAAGCCCATCAAATGCCGGCGTACCAGTCGTAATTGACGTGATCTTCCCAATAGCCGCCCTTGCCCAGACCGATCCCGGCGAGGCTCGCCACCGCGTCGATCCGCATGACATATTTGGCGTTCTTGTATCCCAGGTGCCGCTCGACCCTGAGCCGGATCGGCGCGCCGTGGCCGACCGAGACGCGCTTGTCGTTCATCGCCCAGGCCAGGATCGTCTGGGGGTGGAAAGCGTCGACCATGTCGATCGATTCGTAATAAGGCTGGCCGCTCCACAGGTCAGCGCAAGTGAAGACGATATAGCGCGCGGACGTCCGCACGCCCGCCGCCTTGAGCACGTTGCCGAGCATCGGCCCCTGCCATTTGCCGATCGCGCTCCATCCCTCGACGCAATCGTGGCGCGTGATCTGCGCGCGCTGGGGGAAGGCGCCGATATCGCTCAGGCCGAGGCGCAGCGGCCGGTCGACCAAGCCGCCGACCTCGAGCCGCCAATTGGCGAAATTCTCCGCCACGTGGCGATTGTAGTCGGCGGTGTTGGGGTTGGCATTGCCGTTGGTACGGAACACCGGCGACATCTGCTCGGCGGTGAATTCGGGCGCGAGCGCGTTGCGGTCCATCAGCGCGCGTTGCAGCCCCATGTTGATTTTCTCGCCCGAGAACAGGATGCGGCGGAAGCCGGGTTGCTGGGCGAGCTTATCGCAGCCCGACAGCAGCAGCCCCGCGCCGAGCGCGCCGCCGGTGACGATCGCGCGCCGGGTGATGAGCGTCATTCGGCGGGCTCCGGTTCGGGCGTCGGCTCGGGATCGGGCACGGCGGCGGGCAATTTCCAGCGGCCGGTGATCATCGACCAGACTTCATTGATCGGTCCGGCGAGGATGACGAGCGTCAGATGGACGATGACGAACAGCACGATTCCGCTAGCCGCGATGAAATGGATCGAACGCGCCGATTGCCGCCCGCCGAACAGCTCGATCAGCCACGGCCAGGCCGCATCCATGCCCGGCGACATGGCGAGCCCGGTGAAGATCATCAGCGGGATGAGGACGAAGATCGCGCCGACATAGGCCAGCTTTTGCAGCGTGTTATATGCTGTGGGATCGTCGGGATTGTGGAAGTCGAAGCGGAGATGCGCGCGCAGATCGGCCCAGAGGTGGCGTGGGCCAACCTCCTTCGCGCGGACGCGCAGGTCGCGCTGGAAATGGCGGTTGATCAGGCTGGCGATCATGAAGGCGAGCAGCCCGAAGGCGAGCACCAGCGCGAACAGCAAATGCCAGCGGCGCGAAATGGCGAGATTGTAGCCGGCGGGTATCGTCAGCCAGCCCGAGCGCAGGATGTTGCCGTACGGCCGGAGATCGAGCCAGGCATGGTCGAAATTAGCGCCGTACTGCCCCCAATAGAGCCGCGGATGCGCGTTCAAAATGCCGATGCCGCTGCCGATCATGATGAAGATCGCGACCGCGTTGATCCAATGCCAGATCCGCGTCGCGAGGCGGTGGCGATAGACCGTCGCCGTGCGCGCGCGCTCCTGGATCTGGGGCGGATCGGCGGATTGGGTCGGCTCGTCCATGGTCCCTTTGTTCGCTCGAGGCGCCGACAGGGTTACACCCGATCGCCGCGCTGGTCAGCCATAAGCGCGCGCGAAGAAGACGATCGTCGTCACGCCCGTCACCAGTAACGTCCACACGCGAACCGCGGATGCAGGCAGTTTCTTGCCGACATGCGCTCCCGCCCAGCCACCGAGGACCGATCCCGCCAGCATCGGCAGGCACATTGCCCAATGCACCATGCCCGCCACGATGAAGACGATCGCGGCGGCGAGATTGGCGATCGCCAGCATCAGGGTGCGCGGCGCAAACAACTCGCGCGGACTATGACCGGCGAGCAGGCCGTAGGTCGCGGTGGTCATCAGCCCGACCCCGCCGCCGAAATAACCGCCATAGATACCGAGCAGCATCTGCACAGCCATCAACGCTCGCCGCCCGATCGTCACGCGCTCGCGCAGCCACGCCGCGGCGCGCTTGCCCAACGCCAGCACCACGAAGGCGTAAAGCACTAGCCAGGGGATGATCACGTCGAACGCATGACTGGGCGTCAGTACCAGCAGCACGCTGCCGATCAGCCCACCGGCAAAGGTGATCGCCGATAAGGTCCGCACCCCGACCCCGGCGACCGGCCCGAGCTCGTCGCGGAATGCCCAGGCGCTCGTTCCTGCGCCAGGGAGCAGGGCGACGTTCGAGGTGGCGTTGGCGACGTTGGCGGGGAGACCGAGCGCGAGCAGCGAGGGGAGCGTTGCGAAAGTGCCCCCGCCCGCCAGCGCGTTCATCGCGCCGCCGACGGTGCCCGCGGCGAAGGCGAAGAGCAGGGAGAGGGTCGGGGACATCGATCGCTCCCTCGAAGAGTTGGAGGCAAATGTCGAGGGAGGGGCTCGGCGGGCCACACCCAAATTCCTCCCCGGAACGGGAGGGGGACCTTCGCGCAACCGGCGAGGAGGCTAGCGATGGAGGGCCCCCTCCACCACGCGACTTCGTCGCGCGGTCCCCCTCCCCGTGCCGGGGAGGATTTTTGGGTTAACCCAATGCCGCCAGCTTTTCCTCAGCCAGCCGATCCAGCTCCGCGCGGCTCTTCTTTTCCGAGGCCGTCTTCAGCTGCCCACACGCCGCATCGATGTCGCGCCCGCGCGGCGTCCGCACCGGCGCGGAAATCCCGGCTTCGAAGATGATATCGCTGAACCGCCGCACGCGCTCGGGGGTCGAGGTGTCGTAGGGCGCGCCGGGCCAGGGGTTGAACGGTATCAGATTGACCTTGGCCGGCAATTTGTACTTGCGCAGCAGGCGGACGAGTTCGTGCGCTTCCTCGTCGCTGTCGTTCTTGTCCTTGAGCATCACATATTCGAACGTGATGCGCCGGGCATTGTTGGCGCCGGGATAATCGGCGCACGCCTGGAGCAGTTCCTCGATGCCGTATTTGCGGTTGATCGGGACGATCTCGTCGCGGATCTCCTTGGTCACCGCGTGGAGCGAGACCGCGAGGTTGACCCCGATCTCGGCACCCGCGCGCGCCATCATCGGCACGACGCCTGAGGTCGACAGCGTGATGCGGCGCTTGCTGAGCGCGAGGCCGTCGCCGTCCATCACGACGTGGAGCGCGTCGCGGACATTGTCGAAATTGTAAAGCGGCTCGCCCATCCCCATCATCACGATGTTGGTGAGCATGCGACCCTCGGGCTGCGACGGCCATTCGCCCAGCGCGTCACGCGCCAGCATGACCTGGCCGACGATTTCCTGGGCGGTCAGGTTGCGCACCAGCCGCATCGTGCCGGTGTGGCAGAAACGGCAATTGAGCGTGCAGCCGACCTGGCTCGATACGCACAGGGTTCCGCGATCGGCGTCGGGGATGAACACCATCTCGTAATCCTGGCCGTCCGGACCGCGCAGCAGCCATTTGCGCGTGCCGTCGGTCGAGACTTGCGCCTCGATCACCTCGGGCCGGCCGACGACGAAGCGTTCGATCAGCCACGGGTGCTGCGCCTTGGCGATGTCGGTCATCGCGGCGAAGTCGGTCGCGCCGCGATTATAGATCCAGTGCCAGATCTGCTTGGCGCGCAATTTCGCCTGCCTGGCGTCCATGCCCGCGGCGAGCAACGCCTCGCGCAATTCGTCCTTGGACAGGCCGACGAGGTCGACACGGCCATCCTCGCGCGCCACCGTCTGGCGGGGCACGGGCACGGGATCGATGTGCCCGGGGATGGGCATAAGGGCGGCCGACTCTGTCTGCATGGCGCCGCACATAGGGGAAAAGCCGCGACTTTTCCACTGCTCGCGTGCTCGGCCTCATTTGCGACGCTTGCGCGGGGCTTTCCGGGTGGGCGTGCCGGTGATCGTGCGGCGAATGACGTAGCTCACGACGGGGCGGGGCGCGTAAGAGAAATCGTAGGTCAAAGTCCAGGTCTTGCCACCGTCGGTCGAGAATTCACCGCGTTGGCTGACCTCGCCATTCTTCCCAGGTTTCAAGGTCATGCGGTTGGTGACCGGGCCATTGCGCGACAAAAGGATCATCGCACCATCGGAGATGCCACCTGCCAGCGTTGCAGCGGCGCCACCGCTATCGACATAATATTGCCGCCAGCTCCCTGCTCCCATCGAGCCGGCGGGGACATAGGCGCTGATCGAACGCCCATGATAGTCGAGCGGCTTGCCATTGGGACCGGTCGACTGGTCGAACGTCTCGCTGATCGCGCAGCCGACGATCCTCTCAATCCTGCTATGTGCGACGGGATAGTCGGATCCGGCGGCGTAGACGTCCCAGTCGCCGATCCAGAAATCGAGCGCGCGATGGTCGGCGTCGCCGCAGTCGACCTTGGGCGGCGCGGGCGGCGGTGTGGTCTGCGGCACGGCGGCGGCGAGCAGCAGGGCGATCAGGCTCATTGTTCCTCCCCTTGTCCGCCGAGGCTGACATGCCTCGCCACCGCCAGCAAGTCAGGCGCAACCGAGCGCCTTCAGGCTGGTCGCCATAGCGACGTCCAGCGGGGTGTGCGGCTCCGGCCCGATCGCGGCGACCAGATCTTCGTTGTCGAGCCGCACCGGATGTTCCCAGAAGGGGCGCATCTCGACCATCTCCTTCATCGTCGGGTTGAACAATCCAATGATCGGCAACAGCGCCCAGGGCATCCGCCAGGTCTTGACCGGGCGCCCCACCGCCTGCGCGATCGCGCCGGTGATGCGCGTGCCGTCATCGTCCCACACGCCGGCGAAATGGTAGCGCGCGAACCGCGGCAATTCGTCGCTTTTGTCGAGCAGCCGCGCGAAGGTCTCGCCGACATCGGGCAGATAGGCCCAGCCATGGCCGACGCCCGCTCGTCCCGGCACCATCACGCGGCCGACCGGCTTGCCCGGCGTGACGAGGCCCTGGCTCAGCCAGCTATTGCCGGGGCGCGGGCCGAAATAATCGCCGGCGCGCAGGATCACTGCTTTCACCCCCGATTGCTCGATCGCGCGCTCCATTTGGACGCGGATCGCGCCTTTCCTGGTGTTCGGATGCTGCGGGCTGTCGGGCGCGACCACCGGCGAGGTGCGCGGATCGTAATTGTAGATCGTGCCGGGGAGCGCGAGCCGGGCGTCATTGGCGCGCGCCGCGGCGATGCTGTTCTCAAGCATCGGCATGGCGAGCTTCTCCCAATCGAGATAGCCCGGCGGGTTGACGGCATGGACGATCGCATCGACGCCATCCGCCGCCGCGAGCACTGCCGCGCGGTCCATCGCATC
>Ga0307517_10010008_pt1 | contig 13342 bp, 7 predicted proteins | sample 23_EM_MG_FD_194515 | JGI IMG/M metagenome (GOLD analysis project Ga0307517, IMG submission 194515) | Populus trichocarpa ectomycorrhiza microbial communities from riparian zone in the Pacific Northwest, United States - 23_EM | ecosystem: Host-associated > Plants > Roots > Unclassified | place...
TGTGTTGGGGGTGTTTAGTCTTTTTCACATGGTACATTAATTATAAAAGGATTATACAGGGGTATAATTGTATTTTTTATTTTTAAGCACAATAAAATGACTTGACCGCCTTTAAAATAAAAAAATTATAAAACTAGTAAAAAGGTGTATAAATATCTTTTTATTTATTCATGTACAGTAAATTGATAAGTATACTCTTTGAATAAAATAAATAAATCATAGGTCGAAGAGCCTTTTGGTCTTTTCTTTCATGTTTTTTTTTTCTTGTAATTATTGTGATAATCAAGGGCATTTTGGTTTATAATTCAATTAAAAATTAATTAATTCAAAAAAATTGTTGGCATACACGCACCAGCACGTGGGAGGGGCACCCGCGCACTTTAGGTGGCAAGTGTGGAGCCTCCCAACGGTATAAAATGCTCATTCGTTGTGTATTTAGATGCATCGCCATGTCTTCTTTCTTCTAATGCGGTGCGTGTCGACAGCGACATGACAGTTTGTTGCCAGTCGACCTTTTTTTCTCTCTCTCTTCTACCCTGAAAAATACATGTCGGTTCTCTTTGTTATCAATATTTCAACTTCAACCCTTATTTTTTTTAATTTCTATTTTTTGTTTTTGACCCTTTAGTTAAAATTTTATTTGTTTTCAATTTAATCCTTTAATTCTAATTTGTCATGTATAATTTTTTTTTCCAGTTCTTCTTTAGATTTCTATTTTTTTTTTCCTTGGTTCTTTTGTAAAAATTTTGATGGTTTTTAATTTCATCATTCAATCCAAGTTTATGGTGTATTGTTTTTTTTATATAATTTGGTCCTTTTTATTTTTTTGTCCTTTTGTTAAATTTATTTTTCTTTTCAATTTAACCCTCCAATCAAAAATTTGTTCTTTCTCTCTCTCTCTAATTTATTTTTTATTTTGATTCCTTTTATTTTATTTGCTATTTTCTATTTTAGATCCTTATGTGTAATTGATTTTTTTTCCTCGGTTTCATCATTTGGCATTTGATTTGTTGAAAATTAAGTTTTATGATTTTTCCATGTATAGTGTTTTCGGTCTAATGACTCAAGTTATGGGTTTAAGAAGTTAACAAGGTCAACATCCTCTTTTTTTTCTTTTCATCGTTCAACATTAGTTTTTTCTAAGAAAATAGCTTTGCGATTTTCTTTAAATTTTTTTATTAGATTATTCCAATTTTATAATCAGGATCATAAATTTTACAAGTTAACTTGAATTAACTAGTTTTTTATTATCCATATTACATGTCTATTATACTAATTTAGAAGTAATAATCTTTTGATTTTTAAGGACTTTGAGCACTGGTTACTAACATTCTTTTCCATAATCATGCAAATGGTATAAACAAACCAAAATTCGAACCATTGTTTTTTTTTTTTTTTGTTATGATGTGGAGGATGCATAATTTATGTCTTTTCAATTTACATCACCTGCATTTCATGGACGATTATCCAAATGATCAGCACTTGATTTAATTTCAATGCTTTTATCTAAAAAATTAATCTGTGATGCGTCTCGCAACCGATATCATGGTGGTTTTAAATTTTTAATCATGGTTGTTTTAAAAAATTCAATGAAATGAAAAGATTTTTAGCATCTTGTTTTTAAAATAGAAAAAGTCTGGTTTAAAAAATCATCATTTAGTATTATGGTCACTAGAAATCCTAACTGATCTACAAAGATTCTATGATACGAGACTGGTTACGTAAAGAGAAAGATATTATCACCCCTTAAATGTCCTGTATAAGACAGACTGCATTGCTGATTTTGTCTTAAATTGCTAAAAGTTTGTTGGTTTATGCTATGATGGTTTGATTATCATATTCCTGACTCTGATGTTAGTAAATATTCAGCTACGGATACTTCAAACTCTGGCGTTGATAAATATTACGTAGCAAAAAAAACAAAACATATGATATTACTGACTCTGACATCAGTGAATAAACCAATAAAATAAATTTAAATCAATGCATGCATGTTTTTTTGTTTGTTTATTTTTCTCAAAAAAAAATATCATGCACCAGATTTGCATTTCACAATAAAAAAATTCATACATTAAGTATACGGTGAAATACCTATAAATAAATGTGATGGACGCAGCCGGCCTGGTTCAGTCACTTGCCCAAGCCAGTGACCTGGCTGGGCAAAGTAGCACGCGTGCGCTGATTCACGTGTGTTGCTACAGTGTTCAGTGAATTAAAATTCACTTGAACAATGCAATGTGACTTAAAATGAAGGAGGCAAAGCGGGAAGAGATAAAATAATAATAAAAAAAAAAACCTTACCTGGTTGCTGAAGACTGTGAAGACGATGGTAATGGCGTGCTCTTGACAACGCTTCTGTTTTCCTTCTCTGTCTGTCTGCGTGTTACTAGGTTTTTCTGTTCTCTCTAGTTTTCTTGCTTTTTTTGTTCGCTCGTTCTTGGTTCTCTGCTTTCTTGTTTTCTCTCTGTCTCTCCTCTGTACTTTTACTTTCCGCCTCCCTCTCTCTCTACTAGTTTCTTTCACTTTGGTTATCTGCTTTTGTTGCTCTAGTTCTTTCCTGGGTTCTAACTACCTTTTCTTTCTATATACTCTCTGTCTATTCTTTCCTTTTTAGTCTGCCCCCTGCTTGTCTTTCTCTGGCCTTTAATAAGGCCAGAGAGAGTGAAGTCGTTAACAGTCCTGTTCTTGCAGGACTGTTAATCGATCTGGAAATGGGATCATGGGCAGGAGACGTGGTCAAGGTTTGGTGCCATTTCTTCCTGTAAATGAAGTCGTCGACAGTCTTGCTCTTGCAGGACTGTTAATCGATCTGGAAAACGAGATCGTGGGCAGGAGACGTGGTCCGATTTTGGTGTCATTTCTCCTTGTTGAATCGGTCTTCAGGATGATGAGATGATGAACAGTGTGCGTTGAAAACGACACCGTTTTCACCCGAAATGAATATTTTCAATTTGGCCTCTGAACTTCTGACATTTAACAATTGGATCCCTGATTTCATTAATTAAACAATTCCAAGTTCAATTAAATCCCCAAACTTTCAATTCTTTTAATTTTTTATCGAATTGACTCTCAAATTATAATTCAATCCTCAAACTTCAAATTTGTGTTGTCTTAACTCAGTTCTCAAATATTTTTTATTCATTCATTTTTTTCTTATTGTTTATATATTATTTTTAAAATTTAAAAAATGAGGTTATGACAATGTGTGTGGTTGCATAGTAAGTGTAAGAAAAAAAAATCAAGATAAGTTCCATATTTAGAAACTTCTGTATTTTGTCTGGATAAATCATACTTTGCCAAATAATTGCAAATCAATAATGAAAATGGATGCTTTATCTCCTTCGTTTTAATCCCCAGAATATATATATATATATTCACCTAATCATTGATGACATTGCTTCCTTGGTAGATTTTGCACGTAGCTCAATATTTATGACAGCCATAAAATAAACTCAGATAAAAAAAGGAAAAAATAATCTGCAAAACCAATGAACACAGGCACAAGGTTTTGTTACATCTTTGCACTCTTTACTGGATGACATTCTCAAAATTGAATGTCAAAATTCAAGGAAATATGAATTCATTACCTGCAACATAATACGGTTTCTGTACATGAATCCTAAACTTGACCAACACAAAATATATGAACTTGTCTGAGATGGCTTCTCAACTACATCAAGTAATTGAAATTTCCTTATTATAAACCTCATTGGACATGATTGCAGAAACGACTCTAGGGAATTAACACCACTACGACTAATAATCTCACACTCTACAAATAACAATAAAAATGGCTCATACCATATTTGCATCGATAAACTACGTAGCAGTCAATCAACTCACCACATAACCAATGCACAGGACTCAACTTAAAGGTTCCCACATAACCAACGCACAGGACTCAACTTAAAGGTCATGGGTGGAACGAGAATGATCTGTAGCAGATTGTGCACCAGATCCGAGATTTGAGTTTTGTGATGTGAACAAATTTGGGTATGAGAAGTATGGCTCATCGTCCATTGAAGGCAATCTCTGTGGCTGGTGACTAACAGGCCCTTGCTCAGCAACATGATTACCAGGAGGAGAATCATAATCCACTTTGAGTTTCTCAAAGGAAGGAATATCCAACAACTCCGATGCCTGGTGGTCTTCATGAGGTCGATGGGAGTCTTCATAGTTGGGAACACTACCTGGGTCACCAAAAGATTGTTGGTGAACAAAGTGTGGCATCTCAGTAGAGGCTGAATGACCGGAAGTATCCACAAAAAACGGGTTATCATCCTCAGGGAACTTCTCACTGTTTTTCTTGGTTAGCTCACTAATCCTTGCCTGGGCAAGAGTTGCTGCTGAGCGAGCCGCCGCCGCCGCACGTTCAGCAGACTCGGCAGCAGCATGTGCTGCAGCTAAAACATCCTGAAGATCCACATTAGCCTCGGTTCTGGTCCTCATTACAGAGGGTGGTGAAGTGCTTGGTATTGCTGCATGTTTAGCAGTCTCCACAGTGCCCTGCACAGCAGCTGAAACATTCTGCATATCCAAATTGGCCTCACTTTCGGTCCTTGATGCAGAGGGTGGTGAAGTGCTTGGTATTGCTGAAAATGATTCAGAAGATAGTGAAGGGGGGGAAATGAAAGGAAGAAACTGTTTTTCTTCCCTGTCACTTACTGCAGTGCTCGAAATTTCATCCCTGGTAGCCACTGACTTTTTTTCAATCACATCACCATGTTCAAAATGAGGTTCTTGTGATAGATCTTTGTGAGTCACGGAGTGATTTGATGACTCATGATCGATGTCAGGGTGTAGAGCAGCTTGTGCAGGTGGAGCTATTTCTGGTGCCAAGGCAGAATTTGCACTTCGCCAAGGTGAGATCTTAGGAACTTCAGGAAAATCTAATGGGTCGAAATCTGTATCGGAATCAGGCTGCTCATGCTCAGCATGATCAGGAGCATTCAGTACTTCATCATGCTTCTCTTTTGGAAGAGGCAACATAGTGATATGTGTTGGACCAGCAACAGGTGTTGGATCAGTGATATGTGTTGGACCAGCAACAGGTGTTGGATCAGTGATATGTGTCGGACCATTCTGACAAAGAGCGAACACACATAAGACATGGAAAGATAACAAGAATCGAAGCAGTTGCACCAAACTACTTACCAACAAGTCTTCGTGCTTTTTTAAGAGCTCAGTTTCAGATGCAGCTGGGTCCCAGTCTAACTCATGCTCTTCAGCAATTTCCTTCAGAAGCTTCAGTTTTTTTTCAGGTGAAGGTGCACGAACTGATAAGAGTTCTATTAACTGCAGGATTTCAATTTATAGGAAAAATGTCAGAAGAAAAGAGGCATAAGCATAAACATAAGCAAAAGGAACTTGTTGCGAGAAATAAATCAAGGCATAAGATAGAAATCCAAAAAACCTGACGATTAACACCACAAGATGGCATAAGCTCAGTTGCAGCAGCTACAAATTCCTTTCCATATTTGGAAGCAAATAGGATTTGAACCTGCAGTAGCTCAGGTAGATCCGCACATCTTGGAGCCGCAAAACAAATACTGGATATTGCTTCTTTCAAGTCTAGAGGACATTCCCTGAAAAAGGAAAAAATGACATTTGAAAAATACAATCTAAGAAAATGAGTGGAGTTCTTAGCTCCAAGTAGCTACGGAGATTCTTCAACTCATTTCACATAGGTATAAATTTATTACATGCTGGATTAAGCAAATAAAATAGCAGAGCGACACACAGATGTTGGCATTCATGAAATTGTATAACCATAAAGAAATATTGACAGAATAGGAAACATAAACAAATTGATTCCCCAGCTACATTGGAACTCCTATATGAAGAAGATAACTGGTTAGATTAGATCCAACTTGGGGATTTATAAGAGGCACTTAGTAACTATACTGTCTGCAAACCTATCATAGTATTGACTGATTTTAAGACATCCCACGACCATGATGCCTCTGCCAGTTCACAATTAACATGTCATAGCAACTATAAGATAACAGTCACCAATGAACCTCCTAATTTTTCATCTTGCAGGTTTGACCCGATTCTCACCTTTAAGAGTTCACAATCTTAATCTTAAACAATTATGTCAAATGCCACATTTAGACAACGGCCTAGAGTTTCTAAGGTAAAGAAAAAATATAAAAGATCATTGACTGGCACTGCTCTAGCCAAAACAAGTCTGGAAAGTAATCACGATTTCTTCCTAGACCAAGAAATGGCGACTCTCCAGAGTTAGAGCAGGGCAGCCCAGAGGAGTAAAAAAGCATCCATCATTATGATGTAGTATGTTAAAACTTAAGAAAGGTTAAAACATTAAAAACCATCCCAAGTTTGTGCTTCTCTAGTCTTTTTGCATGTATAGATGTGAATATCAGTAGTTTGTTCATTGACTACTTCTTCCACCTTCCATTTCCTCAGCCTTTTGGTTCTCTGGTTTTCAGGGAAGGTCAGTAGTTTTTTTTAAGCCTGCTACTTGAAGAAAACACAAGCAATAATACCTACAAAACTTTCATAGCTATGATGCACTGTTAACAAACCTATAAAATTCATGTGCAGATGGAAATATATCTCTAGTTCAGCACATCAAATATTAACGAAAACAAACTATCTAAATTTGTCCCTATTAGTTTCCGGTCACTAATTGCAAAAGGCGCCATACATAAGACAAGAATCCAAAGGGAAAGTGAATTAACAAACCGGGAGAAATAAACATAGTGCAAGCCAGATAATGTAATGCGAGGAATAACCTTTGTGTTTCAATAATCGGAAGGCGAACAGAAATAAGCTCACAGAATAATTCAATGATCTCTTGAGCAGCCATCATATTCTCCTCTCTTATTATGTGTTCTACCTGAAATGGAAATATCAACAACACCGTAAGATCATTCCTTCTGCAGGTACCTTAAAAAGACTAAAAACAGGCAAAGCTAGTTCATACTATAAAAGATGATATTAATAAGAAAGTAGCAAACCCGAATGCGAGCAGTAGCTTCTTGACCAGTTTCAAGAAGCTTAGCAATGTCTCGACGCATATGCTTCATCTGAATATCTCTCCTGTTCCTCAACAACTTTATCCTAGGTATCGTCAACTTCAACAGGGTTTTACTGTGTACAAGCAAAACAAGTTGAAAAAACAACAATCCTCATCAAAACTTTAAACCCCAAAAACAATAAGTAATGATAGCATTTAATCAAAACATAACTCAAAAAAAAGTACGAACACTCCAAATTCTCGATGAATTCTATTTACTTTTTAATAAACAAAATATCTACAGCACAAGAGACAAATACCCAAATCCTTAATTGATAACTTTTTTTTTTTTTGCTAATAACCAGTAAAATATGAAAAAAGAAAAATTTTGTGCAGTCCATATTTCTTTAATTTATCCAAAGAACAACAAATTCAAAATAGATTGTACATTGAATTTCATCACGGTTAAATTTTGAATTTTTTTATTACTAATATCGTCATTTTCTCAGAAACCAAACAAAACCCAGAATTCCAAATCCAAAAAAGAGAAAAACAAAGTAGAGGAAGATAGAAATCAATTACCATTTAGCGGCTTTAAAGCCTTTGTTGAAGAAGGAATCGATCATCGACATGATTTCTTATTTGAATAAGAATAACAGAGATCAGATCGATAATTATAACTGTAGAGAAATTGTTTCTGTTAGATAATATAGCAAAAGAAGAAAAGAAATCTTGAATTTCAAAAGGAAGAAAAGGTCGGGGATAAGGAATCATCAAACAATTAACAAAATACCTGCTCCGCTGGAAAAGAGAAGACAACTAGTTTAATTATTATTATATATATACACAAATGAGTTCTGTCGTTTTTTATTTAGTTTTTGCTTAAGATGTAAGATTTCTATGATTCTTTTTTTTTTTAATAAAACATATTTTTAAAACACTTTAAAAACAGATGCTGTAACTTTTCCAAACAACCCCTTAATTATTGCCGGAGAAAAAAGATATTGTCAATGTTTCGCCCTTGTTTGATATTATGTTTTAAAAGGGGTCGGGTAAAATTTAATTTTTTTTATAATTAATTTTTTTATATTTTTATATTGATGTATTAATATAAAAAATAATTATAAAAAATAAAAAATATATATTATTTTAATATATTTTTAAATAAAAAATATTTAAAAAAACAGATATTAAATATCCTCTTCATGTGGGACCAAACACGGCTTTATGTGCTTCCGGTGAAGCTGCCTCGTCGGTCAAGTACTCATAATAGAAATTTTTTGCATTGTGTATCTAAGCCCTAATTCAGTGGGCCATGTAATGACACTAGGAAATAAAATACAGTAAATAATATTATTAAGTCCTTGAACTTTTTCGATTTTTAACTTTAATCAATTGACTATCTCATCTTATAATATTATTATAATATACTTTATGAACAATCCATTTGAATTTTGTTAATGTATATGTTAAATTATGATATGAGCACCATAATCTTAAAAAAAATTATATATGCTGCCATTATGAATATCTAATATGAGTTCTGTTTTATTTCTTAATTTTAATGATTATAAGATTTATTTAGAATTACATCAAACTCTGAAATCAAAATAGAAATTCAAATGGTAATTTATTTATAATATAATCTAGATTTACAATGATAATGATAATTTAAAAATTATGAAAGATCTTTTAAGAAAACTAAAAGAAAAGAAAAATCAAATATTTGATAATTTTTTAAAAAAATATATAAAAAGAGTGATATAGGTACCATAATTTAATATATATATATATATATATATATATATATATATATATATATATATATGAATTTATTGGTTTTAGACACCGTTTGGGAACGCGGTGCAAACCGCGTTCCACAAAAATTCAATTTTATTTTTGCTAAAAATTAATTTTTTTTGTATGTTTTGGATCGTTTTGATGCGCTGATCTCAAAAATAATTTTAATAAATAAATAAATATTATTTTGATGCATTTCAACACAAAATACATTTTGAAAAATAACCATAACCACCGTCCTAAACATGATCTTAAAAGATTATCATAGAACTTATTGGTAAATTGCTTTTCAAAATTGAACTTATATAACCTTTTACTTGACGTTATGTAAAGTCCTAAAATTTTGTAAAAAATTATATAATTTCACTGGAATTATTTCTTATATGAAATGTGTATATAATTACAAAGGGAAAATTAATAACCCTTGTTATATTACAGTGTAGTACATATCAGGATTACATGTTATAGTTTAAAAAATTACTATTTATATCCTAAAATTTATACACGTTCTAATACTTATTTTTATTGTAAAAAAAATTAATTAAAAATATATTTACAAGAGTATCATTATTTTTCATTTAATAATTAGAAAATCCTAATATTAAATACTACAAATTTGTTATTATATTAAAAAAAACTCTAGCCATTTCACTTATTTGCATTTTAAAAATGCTTTTGAAAAAATTTAAAATTTAAAATTTTTTTATTTTTTTTTACTTTAAATTAATATTTTTTGGTGTTTTTAAATCATTTTAATACGCTGATATCAAAAATAATTTTCTAAAAAATATTATTTTGATATATTTCCAAATAAAAAATATTTTAAAAAACAACCACAACCACATTCTCAAATAATTTTTTTTTTTTAACCCTTTACAGACACCATCTCCGATCATAAACCCACAATCACACAAAACCCATAATTTAGCCGAACTCCATGGATTTTCTTAGAAATGCTTTGGAGTATAATAATACATGCACTCCTCAAAATACCACACTTCATTTCATTTCGTACTAATTTTATATATTCTTGAGCTCTTGTTCATGAATCGAATGGGCAAATTTAGAAAATTAATCGAATTACTCTTTTGTTAGAAATTGCACAATCTTCAACGATCTTTTCAGAAGGCTTTCAGTTTTGTGTAGATGATGATTATTTTGATGTTTATCATTTCATTAATTATATTTGAATTTTTTTTATTAATATAGGATATAAATAATAATTTTTAAAATTATAATGAGTGATCGCAATATAAATAAAATTACAGGATGCTAAATAAGTTTCCCAATTATAAATCTTCATGTTTTTTATTTTGCTTTAAATTATTTTTTTATTTTTTTGATTATTTTGATACATTAATATAAAAAATAAATCTTAAAAAATATATAAAATATTATTTTAATATATGTTTTTTTTAAAAAAAATTAAACGCAACATATATATACCACACTTCGAATGAATAAATAAATCACTGACAACATGCACTACTTGTCAGTCCTCCCTGCCTAACATTAGACGTTTCACCCACATGGTGGAGATACTGGACATTCCAAAACCGAACCATTGAAGAAGAAGGAAAGCAAATTGGAATGAGTTGCATCTACAAACCCAATTCCAATGTCATGTTAGATCATGCATCTCTCTCTTGGATTGACATACAATTTATTGATAATAACACCAATCCTTTCGTAGTTTCGTTGATGACTTCAAAAGGATGGACTTCATTCAAGAACTTTGGTGTTATGGGCGAGCAAATTAACCAATTATAATTCAAAAATACGGATAAAAACCATCCTGAAACAATTGAACCAAATGATTTTCTGAATTTGTTGGATAATTTCAATTAGAAAATTTTAAAGAAAATTTTAAGGAAAATTTGGTTTTACTACTTGAACCCATCTGGCCTATATGTTTTCTTTGCATTTTAAAGGGTTTAAATTTTAGGTTTTGGGTCACAATTTTCAAGTCAAAAGTGGAGTAAGGGAGACAGGATTTTCATGTGGGTGTTACTTGCCAATGTTCCCAAGGGGCGTAGTATGATGACAAAGGGCTTGAGATCTGTACAGCAGGTCTCGAGTTCGAGTCAGGACGTGCATCTCTTGTAAGAGCTTGGAACAGCCGGGGTTTTACTCGCTCACCTGGACCCACAAAATACGCTTTTTAGGAGGTAGCGTTTTCTCGAATCCAAAAAAAAAAAATTACTTGCCAATCCATTTGGGTATGGGAGCTGTCAAAGAGAGGGAAAAAAGCAAGTGCAAGTGCAAGTTTTGAGATTTTTTAAGTTTGTTTTTGTTTTAAAGTGTTTGGTTGATGAGAAATTTTAAAAACAAAATGACAGCCACCTTGCTATTTTAGAACCAGTGTGAGAAAACCAAAGAAAAGAAAAGAGAGACTAGAGAGAGAGAGAGAAGAAGAAAGAAAAGGCCATTGAAGCGATACAATTATTTGTCCGTCGACATGCGACGTTTCCTGTAAAAACCCTTCTCGGGCCGCCTTCAACCCCTCCAACAATGATGGTATTATGATATTGGAGGAATTTATATGTTCAACCAAAGCACGGTAACTTCCCTCACATGCTGGAGCGTGGGTTGCATGCACCATCCAATCTTTCATTGTCTATTCACTTCAATTCGTTGAGAGTATCCATGTATAAGGCTTTTTGTTTTTTTTTTTAAAAAAATGAGATTATATTTTTGCACATTTAGATGCTCTAGCTGCCCAAACAACATTTAATATTAAAATTTATTATAAAAATATATTTGTAGATGAGATGCGCCACACTTAGCCCGCACATCTTGCAATACACCTCTTAAACAAACATATTTAAAAGTGCTGTTTGAAATTGTGATTTGTACCTACTTTTGAATGGTTTCAAAAGTGTAATTAAAAAAAGATAAATTAATAGTTTTTTTTGTTTTTTTTAATAGCTATGATATACTAATATAAAAAATAATTTTTTTAAAAAAAATATTATGCACAATAACTTAATACTAAAAAGTAATTTATAGTTTTTTTAAAACATACAATCACAAATTCTCTTTTGAAATTTTGGATAAGAAAAATTTATAATTTATAGTTTTTTTTAAACTTATTTTTTCAAAAAAATAACCACAAAAACTTATATAATACTAAACACATACTAAAAAGCATTACATATTTAGGGTCTTTTGGCATTGTGGTTGTACCGTTATTTTTTTTATTTGTTGTGTTTTTTTATAATTTTGATATACTAATATTAAAAACGAATTTAAAAATAAAAAATATTATTTTAATTTATTTCTGAGTGAAAAATATTTTAAAACATAATTTCTACTCATATGCATTTAAAGCTAGGTATTCAAATTTAAATTATAGTTATAAGATCCACCATAATTAATTCACAAATAAGTAGATTAATCCATTTTTTTATTGTTTAAGTTTTTAATAAAAAAAACTAAAAGAAATATCGTTTTAGTTAAAAAAAAATCATATTCAAAATAAACTCAACACAGATAGATCACTAAATTGACCGTCTATTTTCATAAATACGATTCAAATCCTCTGCTCAAAACATCAAAAAATACCCTCCAATTATTCAAAAAAAAAAAAAAACATAAAAAGACAGAGAGACATTGAAATACAATTCCAAATAGCAACTCTATTCCAAAATCCATGCCACAACAATTAAATCCAACCCCCTCCCCACATAATTTACCACAAAAGAATTAACAAAACAAAAAAAAAGGTCTAAAAATTAAGCAGCAAGTTCAATATCACTTAAATCAAGCTGAGCAGCAATCTCCTCCAACTGTTTCTTCACACTCATATCAATCAACTTGGACCCTGAATTTCCATACCTTACAGTAAACCCAGCAACCAAACTGGGGTCAATCACTGGCTTAACCCTTACATTCTTAGCTCCTGTCAGTTTCTGCACTTGTTTTGCTATCTGTGCCAAATGTTGCGACTCCAAAGGCACCACTGAACTCACCACAGCAAGCTCTGTATCTGTCAAGCTATTGTAAACCATCTCAAATTCTTTCACTATATCTTTAACCAAATCAATCCTCTTTGCATCTATAAGTATATTAACGAAGTTTACTGTATGGGGTTGGAGAGGTGAGGACTTGGCAAACTCATCAACCATTTGTCGTTTCTTTTCTGTGTCTACTGTCGGGTTAGCAAAGAAGTCATAGACTGCTGTGTCTGAAAAAAGTTTGTCTACTTTGCCCATGTCAGACGAGGTAGCATCTAATGTGTTGTTGGATTTTGCCACGTCAGCTAGCGCTGCAGCGTAACTTCCCGCTGCTGCTGCTGACATTTTGGTCCCCAAGGCCGAGCCACCACGGAGGCGGAGGGTGGTTGTGGTGGAGAGGTTGAGGGAAGGGAAAGTGGCGGAGAAGGAGAGGTTGAGAGGTTTCGGGGAGGTGAAGTTTGTTGGCAGCCTGGCTGATGGTGGGATTTTGGATTGGAGTGAAACGGCGGCATTTTGGAGTGCTGATGCCATGGTAATTAACAGTGGCGGAGAGATAGAGGAGAGGGGCGGAGATTGTTTTTGGAGAGAATGGGGGGGGTTTGAC